>Ga0315903_10007047_pt1 | contig 14155 bp, 9 predicted proteins | sample LakEriMetagenome_7_FD_203524 | JGI IMG/M metagenome (GOLD analysis project Ga0315903, IMG submission 203524) | Freshwater fungal communities from buoy surface, Lake Erie, Ohio, United States - Buoy 2 MA119 | ecosystem: Environmental > Aquatic > Freshwater > Lake | place: USA: Lake Erie, Ohio...
TGGATGCGATCTTCGGTTAGGAGTTGCGGCACGGCGGCGACCGGTTCGTGGATGGTGGCGAGGCCGACCGTGAGATGGCGGCCGGTGAGCAGCATGCCGAAGTCCGCGATGCCGAACTGGTGGGCGAAGTATTCGGTTTGCCCGGGGAAGGGGAATCCGAGTTCCTGAAGGGCTTCCTTGGAAACGGGTCCGGTGACCACGGCGTCCGCCGAACCGGACTTGAGCCGGGCGGAAGCCTGATCAAGCGCTGCGAGCGCGGCGGCGGCCGAGCGCCGGTCCGGACGTCCGGGCGTGCCGGCCGAACGATCGCCCAGCAGTTCGAAGTCGTATCCGTCAGGCAGCTTCCCGGACGCAAGTGCGGCATCGACCACTTCCGGTCCGATGCCGGCGGGATCGCCGAGAGTGATGAGAATGCGTGGCACGGCGGAACGATGGGCCGGGTGGCGGTCGATGCCAAGCGAAGCCTTTGTTGATACACGGGAGAAGCCGGTTGACTCCATCTGGATGATATTCAACCTCGTCCCGTGAAAACGTTGGCTTTCCTGGGGAGTTTCGCGCCCGCCGTTATCATTGTCGGCTTGGCATGTGGCGGGATTCTGCGGGCCCAGGTCCCGCTTCAGGTGACGGGACAACCGCAATGGCTGATCCAGGACGGCACTTGCAAGTTCACGCTTTCGGGCGAGACGAAGATCATCAATCCGGGGCCGCCGGACTATCTCTCGGGATCCTTGCGTTTTGTCCTGTGGATGACCGCCAGTCCATTTCCGAACCCGGGCTATCAGGTGTCCGTCGTGGACCTCGGTCAGTTGCCCGGCGGAAATGGGTTTGCGGATGCGTCCACTTCGGCTCCGGTCGTGATTCCGAAGGTAACCGGTTTCCAATTCTTCACCTTGGCCCTGGAGGAGTATCTCGGGCCCGGCTTTGTGACCCATTTTGCCGGGGGCTCGACTCTGAAATATCTGAGACAGGGCGTGGCCGGTTTGCCGCCGCTGTGGAAACCTCCCACAGGTCGGGTGATCCCGGTGCCGGTATCCAAACCTGCGGGAATGAAAGTGGAATTACTCCAGAAGGGCATCCAGTCTGGTGGGAAAGCGTATGTCATCCCGAAGTTCGACCAGTATTCGATCAGCGCAAAGCTGGGACGTAGCGGGAGGACGGTGATTTATGGCGGTAGCAGGCAGAATGGCATCGGAGGGAATTGGTCCTTCAAGAGCGGAAATGCAAAATGGGGAGGGAAAAGTCATCGCGTGGGGGTGCTGACCTTCGATCACGGAGTCATTCAGGGAAAGCGGGTCAAGAGCACCTACTGGTTGTTTTTCCAGAAGAACGGCCGCGGTTTCTTCAAGGGCACCCATGCGGATGTGAGCCAAACGTTCACGAACTGGGGCTTGTTCACACTGGGGTGAACGGTGCCGTCGGTTGGCGCGGGCATGCTCAAAGGCGCGCTGTCAGCTGCCGAATTTACCCCGGAAATCCGCTTGCCCGTTGGCGTCCGGGTGGTCAAGTTTCCCCGCACCAAGGCGGCTTGGCGGAATTGGTAGACGCGCTCGACTCAAAATCGAGTTCTAACGAGTGTGGGTTCGAGTCCCACAGCCGCTACTTTCCCATTTCCTGACGGCCGCCGGATTGACACTGATTTTCCCGGCATGGCCCATCCCCGAACCATCGGCATCATCGCAGGCAGCGGAGTGTATCCGGAAACCTTCATTGCCGCGGCGCGACGGGAGTCGCCGGGCGTGAAGCTGGTGCTTGCGGCGTTTCAGAATGAGACGAGGCCGGAACTGCTGCCGCAGGCGGATGCCGCCGAGTGGTTCCGCGTGGCCCAGCTCTCGAAGGTGCTGCGGTTTTTCAAACGCGAGGGCGTGACCGAAGCGGTGATGATGGGACAGATCTCGCCGAAGAACCTGTTTGAGCTGAGACCCGACCTGCGGGTGCTGATGATTCTGGCGCGGGTGAAGGAGCGGAATGCGGAAACGCTGTTTGGCGCGGTGGCGGATGAACTGGCGAAAGAAGGCATCACGGTGCTGAGCGCGACCACGTTTCTCGAGGACCTGTTGCCCGCGCCGGGCCATGTGTGCGGACCGGTCTTCCGGAAACGCCAGCTTGCTGACGCGGAGTTCGGTTTCCGCATCGCCAAGCAGACCAGCGCTCTGGACATCGGCCAAAGCGTGGTGGTGCGCCATGGCACGGTCCTCGCCGTGGAGGCTTTCGAAGGAACGAACCAATGCATCCGCCGCGGCGGCGAACTCGGACGCGGCAAGGATGTGATGCTGGTGAAGGTTTCCAAACCGAACCAGGATTTCCGCTTCGATGTGCCGGTGATCGGTCCGCAGACGATCGAGAACTGCGCGACTGCGGGTGTTTCCGGCATCGCGGTGGAGGCGCGGCGGACGCTTCTGTTAGAGAAGGGGGCGGTGGCCGAACTCTGCGAACGACACCGCATCGGCATTCACGCGGTGGAGTGATCCCTTGCGGGATTCAAGCCGCGGTGGCGGGGGATTGGATCAGCAGGCAGTCTTCGAGGAAGGGCTGGATCTCGTGAAGCAGCGATGAGCCTTCCAGACGGAACTGCTCGCGGAACTGGTCCTCGATGCGTCGCAACGCGAAATCGAGGTCGGCCGAAACCAGTTCGCCGGGACGGCCGCGGACGAGAGTCATCAACACGACATGGGCGCCCTCGCGCACCACAAGGTGGCGGTGGTCGGAAAGTTCGATGTGGTGCCGGATGGAGCCGTCCCCGTCGCGCAGCTGGAGGGCGAGGCGCTGAGCGGTTCCGGAAACCCTGCGCACTGACGAATGCCGTGCCGGATCACAACTGGCGAAGGAAACCAGAGCGAGCGTCCTTGAGTCTAACAGAAAGACCTCCTCAACCTGGAAGCGGCGCGTTTTCTCGAAGAGGATGTCCTCGTAGGTGCGGCTGGTGAAGAGCGCCTTGAGGTGCCAGACGAAGCGGTCGAACACTCCCGGCGGCTGAAACGGCCGGGATGCCGGTGCATACTCGGCGAGCGCCCGCCGGATGGTGGCCCGGAGCATGGGTTCTAAATCGGCGTCGATGCCGGTCTCCGTGGCACATCCGGAGTTTCTGACCGCCTGCGCCATGATTGGGCCGAGCGCGTCGAGCAGATCGGCATCGGTGAAGTCGGGAAGGGGTTCGTCGATTGACTGTGGTGGAGGGGATGCGGCATCGGTTGGAAGACCCGCCACTTCGCCAAACGTCGGAAACGCGGTGGGCGCGAAGTCCTCGTCATCGAGCGCCACGTTTCCACCGATGGCGGGTAGCACGCTGAGTGGCGATGGCCAGGTGGAGGGAAATTCGGCGACGGCAGTGCCCGGATCGGACGGCCACGCGGGCAGCGGGGCGGATGGTGCCGGACTGGGTTTTCCCGGATTCGCCGTGGGAAACGGCAGGATGTTCCATGATTTGGAAACGGTGGCCCGCGTGGCAAGGCCGGGATGCGGACTGGGAAGTGGCGTGAGCGTGGCGGACATCAAGGTGGGGGAGATTCGGGTCCGGTGGGAAGCGGGGCAATGCTCTCGGCGAAGGCCCGCGCGGCGGCCGCAATGCGGGCGAAGCGCTGCTCGAGGCGCTCGCTGTCAATGGCGCGGCTTTGCAGTCGGGTGAGCTGGGATTCGGTGTTTTCCCACAAGGAGGCGACTTCCTGGCGAAGCTGGGTGGCGAGGCGCTGCTCGCGGTCGTTGAGATGGGTTTGCAGGGCACCCTGCCAGTTGGTGAGCCATGCGCCGAGGCGGGATTCGAGTTGCTGCACGGCGGGCTGGGTGTCGAGCGATTGCCGAGTCGCCGCGATCTGCTGGATTTGCGCGGCGAGCCTCTGGATTTCCTCCTGTTGGCGGGCGCTGCGAAGCTGTCCCTCGTCCCCGGCCTTGCGAACGGATTCCTGCAAGGCCTCCACCCGCGCCTCATTTTGGCACAGCCGGTCTTCCCAAACGCTTGGCACGGAGGAGCCCGCGCCGATTCCTTCAAGCCGGGAAACCCGTTGCTCGATGCGTTCCAAGTGACGCCCGACGATGATCTCGCGAATGCGCTCGACCGCCTGGGACGGGTTGATGGGTGATGGTGGGGGCGTGGGTGACATTGCGGTTCTCCGTGGGGGGAGTTGCGGACGGGGTGATCCGGAACACGGTTGATGGAACAGCGGCAGGGAAAGTGCCGGATTCATCCGGAAATGTAAATGCCGAGGGCGGTATTTCGTTTTTCCTGACGGTTAAAATGGGTGAAAAGAATCACAAAGTATTGTCCCTTAGGTACTTGTGACTTTCTTGAATCCGTGAAAGACACCGGGCGGAGAATGAGTTAAGGGTTTCCCAATGTCTGCGGACGAAGAAGAAAAGGAAGAGGATCGCGAGGAAGTGCTCACCCAGGCGTATGCGAAGACCCGCAAGAGCCTGATCGCGCGACTGGACAACTGGGAGGACCAGCGCACCTGGGACGAGTTCTATCAAACCTACTGGCGGCTGATTTACTCGGTGGCGGTGAAGGCGGGACTGCGGCAGGACGAGGCCTTCGACTGCGTTCAGGAAACGATTCTGTCGATTGCCAAGCAGAGCAAGAAGAAGCTCTATGATCCGGAGCAGGGCTCGTTCAAGACCTGGCTGATGAACATGACGCGCTGGCGGATCAACGACCAGTTCCGCAAGCGCAAGAAGGACACCGCCATGATGACCGGCGAGTGGGAGAATGATCGCAAGACCGCCGTGATCGACCGCGTGGAGGATCCGCAGGGGGATGTGCTGTCGCGCCTTTGGAACATCGAGTGGAAGAAGAATGTCGCGGATGCCGCGCTGTCCCGCGTCAAGGCGCAGGTCTCTCCAAAACAATACCAGATTTTCGACTGCTATGTGATCAAGCAGTGGGACGCGAAGAAGGTTCAGGAAAAACTCAACGTGAGCATGGCCCAGGTGTATCTGGCGAAACACCGGGTGGGTGCGGTGCTCAAGCGCGAGTTGGCCAAACTCGAGGACGACGACGATGCCGGTTAGAAACCGCCCGAATCCGACGATTCCCGACCATGAGGTTCTGCGGAAAATCGGAGGCGGAGCCTACGGCGAGGTATGGCTGGCGCGCGGGGTGACCGGTGCCTTGCGAGCGGTGAAGGTGGTGTGGCGCGAGGACTTCGAGGAGGAGCGTGCGTTTGAGCGCGAGTTCGAGGGGATCCTGAAATTCGAACCGATATCCCGCGATCATCCGGCGCTGGTGAACATCCTGCACGTCGGTCGCAGCCCGGACGGCGCGTTCTACTTCTATGTGATGCAGCTCGGTGACGATATCCGCACCGGACGCGACATCAATCCGATCGAATACGAACCGCGGACGCTGCGCGCCGACCACCACCAGTCGTCCGGCGAGCGTTGGGATACCAACGAGTGCATCGACGTCGGACTCCGGCTGGCCGAGGCGCTCGAACATCTTCACGAGCACGGACTGGCGCACCGCGACGTGAAGCCTTCGAATGTCATCTTCGTCAACGGCAAGGCCAAGCTGGCGGACATCGGTCTCGTCGCCGCGCGTGGCCAGCGGACCTTTGTCGGAACCGAGGGATTTGTCCCGCCTGAGGGGCCGGGCTCGACCCAGGCGGACGTTTACAGTCTGGGCAAGGTGCTTTACGAGATCGCCACGGGGAAGGACCGGATGAGTTTTCCCGAGCTCCCGGACGACATGCCGACCGGCCCGGACCGCAAGCGCTGGCTGGAACTCAACCGCATCATTTGCGACGTGTGCGAGCCGCGGATTTCGAAGCGGAAAATCTCGGGCGCGTCCGAATTGGCCGAAGCGCTGCGACGCATCCAGCGCGGCAAGCGCCGCCGCAGCAGCGGGCTCGCGGTGTGGCTCACCACCGTCATGCTCACCGCCTTCGCCGGCTGGGCCGGTTGGGAACTTGTCAGGGATAGCGCGTGGATGAAATCGGTGCTCGCTCCGGTATCAACGCCCGAGGCGACGGTAGGCATGTTGAGGGTTTTCAGCACGCCGGAGGGGGCCGATGTGCTCGATGCCGAGGGCCATCTGATCGGCACGACGCCCACGCCCACCATGACCGCCCGGGTGGGAGAGGAGGTGGCCTTCACCCTGCGCAAGAGCGGCTTCGCGGCGCTGGAAGTGAAGGGCATGATGACACTCGCGGCGGTGACCGAACCGATGATCCTGCGGGGCCAACTTCAGGTTTTCAGTCCGCCACAGCCGGGTGAGCCGTGGATCGATCATCTGGAGGCTATCTATCAGCCGGTCGCGGAGCATCACGAGTCTTCGGGATATGTCACGCGCCACGCATGGGATCTTTATGGCAAAACCCCGAACTCCCAGAAAGCCGGTGCCGAGGCGATTTCCTTCTCCCAAAACGGCCAACCGGTGGACATCATGCTTGCCGGAGCGGCGGCGGCTGACGCCTATGCCGCATGGTTCCGCAGTTCGGGAATCAAGGCCGGGTTTCTAACCGAAGACCACGAGGTGCGGGTGATGAGGGAGTCCGGATTCTCGCATCCGGCGATGAGCGACAGGGCGCGCAACGGCGACTTGCGCCCGTTCCGACTGATGGTCAGGCGGATCGTTTATGGCAATCTCACTTTGAAAACCACACCGCCGGGTGCCGAGGTCTATCTGAACGGGCAGGCCATGGGATACACCACGGCGGAACCATTCACCCAGAAGGTGAAGCCCGGACAGGTCGAATTGCTGTTGGTTCTGGAAGGTTACAAGCCTTTCGCCAAATCCATCACTCTCGCCGAAGGACAAAACCTCAGCGAGAACATCACGATGAGCCGGAACGAAGGAGTCGTCTTCGGCCGTCCGTGGGAGAACGCCAACCATATGAAGTTCGCGCCGCTCGGGCAGGACATCATGGTTTCCATTTGGGAAACGAGGGTGTCCGACTATGCGTTGTTCGTGAAGGAAACCGGACGTCCCGCGCCTCCGGAACCGCATTTTGCCCAGGAGCCGGATCATCCGGTGGTCAACGTCTCGCGCGAGGATGCCCAGGCGTTCTGCGAGTGGCTGACCGAACGCGAGCGCCGCATGGAACGCATCGCATGGTCCCACGCCTATCGGCTTCCAACCGATCTCGAATGGAGCCTGATGGCTGGTATTCAGGAAGAGGAAAACCTCAGTCCCGGCGCCAGGGATTTGCGCAAGACTCGTGTTTTCCCATGGGGTGTCGCTTGGCCTGACGCCGAAAAGGTAGGCAACTTCGCCGACATGGCGCTCGCCAGAACGCCAGGGGTTTCCATCGACCGCACGATTCCGGGTTACGACGATGGATTCGCATTCACCTCGCCGGTTGGCAGTTTCGCCGCCAACGACATCGGACTCTTCGACCTAAGCGGCAACGTCCAGGAGTGGGTCGAGGACGACTATTCGAAACTCGGAGTCACCCCTCTGGGCGTGCTGCGCGGTGGCGGATGGAACACCTGGCAGACTGAAAACCTTCTAACAGGATCGCGCAACGGCCAGCCACCGACATACCGCGATGCGATCTACGGTTTCCGGGTGGTGCTTGCCAAGGTGCCTCCGAAAGCCGAATGAACCGACCCACGAATTCTCAATATGGTTGAAATCAAACTCACATACGAAGGAGACCTTCACTGCCACGCCGTCCACGGACCTTCCGGCAACACGCTTTCCACGGACGCGCCGGTCGATAACAACGGCCGCGGCGAGGCGTTTTCACCGACCGATCTCGTCGCCACCGCCCTTGGCGCCTGCATGGCCACGGTCATCGGCATTGTAGCCCGGCGCAAGGGAATCGCGGTCGAAGGCATGAAGATCCATGTCCGCAAGTTCATGTCCGATGACGCCCCGCGCCGCATCAGCCGTCTCGAACTGGACCTCGACATGCCCATTCCCGCCAGCCACCCGGATGCGAAGCTATTGGAAAGCGCCGCCCGCGGCTGCCCGGTCCATCACAGCATTCATCCGGACATCGACATGGTGATGAACTGGCGCTGGAGAGGGGAGTGAGCGCCATCCGTATTGCGCGTCGGGCAATGGCCTTTCAAGCGCGCATCATTTTGAAGTCGGTTCGTAGAAAAGCGTGCCGCACAAGCCTTCCAGCGGTGGAGGGTTGCCGGTTTTTGTCACCCTGAGCACAATGACTCCGCGCGCGTTCAGATAGCTGAGCGTGCCAAATGCGGTGGCGGATGTGTAACTGACAAAGGGTTGGGAAAGCTGACCATTGAGAGTGTCCATCCGGAAAACCGGCAAACCCTGGTCCTCCCCGTTCACACGGAGACGCAAGTCGATGGTCCAATAGTTCGCTGCATCCGAAACATGAGGTTTTGAAATGACAAAGTTGGCTCCGTTCGAAAAAGCCGTCCGGTTTCCAGCCCTTGGCATGATTGCGACAGGAATCTCGATGTTTGACGAAATAATGTCTGCTGCCCGGAACGGAAGACCAAACGGAGCCGCTTCCGTCGCGGATCCGTCCATTCCATAGGTGATGAGCTGGTTGGAGGATGTGGTGCCGTTGGGAAAGCGGATTGTATAGCATCCCGCAGTGGTGCCGCAGTGCTCGAGTCTCAAGCGGGTAGAGTTTCCGGCAGCGGCATCGGGAATTCGCACAAGATCCGATCCAGGCTTCATCTGATTGCCGTAGCTGTCGCGCATGATAAAGTTGGTGCAGCGGTTAACCTCGATCATGTGGGTGCGCTCCGGCGGATCGCTGGCACCCAGTCCCATGAAAACGGACTGTTCGACTACGATGTTAACGGGAATCGCAGCATTCGCTCCGGGCGCTCCGGTTCCAACCTGGATGTCCCTGATTTTTACCCGCTCGGTACGGCAGTTCTTCCAAGTCACCATGTTATTAACTCCAGGACCGGTAGAGTCGAGGTATAGACCGTACTTTCCGTCTCCGAACTCGGAGTTAAGAAAAATGCAAGTATCCACATCGATGAAATGGCAGTGTTTGTCTGTGACATCCTCACCGGATGAATTCTTGCCGATGAATGCGCAGCCTCGGGCGAACGAGACGTTGGTCGAGAAGCCTCCATGCCAATGGGTTCCATTGCCCCTCCAGAGAATCTTCTCTAATTGTAGGTAGTCTGTCATTCGTGAACGAAATGCAATTTTCCCATCGGTGAATCGCATATCTCTGAGGGTGATGTTTTTTCCGGCACTGTCATGACAGTCAATAAGAATTTGATTGTCGGACTTCCAGATCCCTCCGGAACACCCGTCCCCGATGATCTCAAGACCGATGATCGTGAGTTGCATGGTTGCCATCCCGTGGCTGCCCACATAGATTCCGGCGGTGTTTCCTACGCATCGGAGTATAGAGCCGTGGCCGTCGATACGGATGGTTCTCGCATCAAGCACGATCCTGTCAGTGATCCGAAATGTCTTTCCTGCTGGAAATAAAAGTGATGCATTGGTTTTCTTTGCCGCCGCTACTGCATTCCTGATCGCAGCAGTGTCATCGGTGATCCCGTTTCCAATAGCGCCGTGATCACAGACATCGACGTAGGGTGGATCCGTGAGGATCCAGCCGCCGCCGGTGGGATTGACCCGGAAGGACTTACCTGCCGCCGAGGGGCCAGAAGCAGCCAAAAATGGTGGTGCGGGAACTTGGGTCCAACCATGAATGAGCGAAGACCATTGAAGGATGTGTCCGTGGGCAGTGCCTTCGATGAGTCGAACCGGATCGTTCGCTGTGCCGGTACCCGCAAGTGGTCCACGAACGGACACTGGCGGGGTCAGTCCAATTTTTTGGATCACTTTCGGATCAAGCCTGAGTTGGTATTCAGCCAGATTCGTCAGGTGATCGCCGTCCGGATCATCGGAACCCGACTGACTCGTGATACTGCCGAAGAGTGCCATCTCCCATCCGTCGGGAAGACCGTCGCGATCACTGTCCAGTCCGCGGCTTGACGGGGCCAGCGGGTCGGAACGCGTCATGGTCACCTCCATGATGTTGCTGAGACCGTCACCGTCAAAATCCGCATCCTCGGGATTGGTCGTTGGGATATCAACGTAGCGGAGGCGAATAAAGAGGGAAGGAGCCTGGTTTGCGAAGTCGTAAACCGAGACGCCTGCTCCGTGCCGCATCGCCGGCTCGTCCTTCCAGGTCTTCAAATCCGATGTGGTCTGGATAAAATAGGTCCGCCCTGCCACTCCGGTCCAGTAGGCGCGCCACTGTCCGTTGCCGGTTCTCTCCATGGTGACGCCGCCCTGATAGCCTGCGATGATGGCGTTCGGGTCCGGATTGGCTCGGGCCATGGGAGATGTGCAGAAGAGGCCTGCCAGAATGCAATACAGGATGCGTGAAAGGCATGGAAAACACTTGGGTATTGGAAGCATGGTGCGGTTGATGAATGAGGGAAGCTCGAAACGATGTGGATGCACCATCTGGAACCTCCAGTCTGGTTGGATTGCAGCGTGAATGGATAATCAGTTCCTGCGGATTCTGAAGTAGGCGGATGGTTGGTTGGCGTTGAGTGGGAGGGTGGTTTGCAAACTGTCTCCAGTGGCCGTGAGTGTCTGGACATCGATCCAACCACTCTCGGCGAGAGCCGAGTTTTTTTGGACGGTGTAGGATTTCCCAGGAGCCGTTCTCCAGCGTAGTTTCATCTGATCATTTTCGAGGCGAGTCTCCTCAAGAACGAGTGGGATCACGTCGAAATACAAACGGGGGGAAACCTCGGTGTGAGTCCCGTTGGTGAACATGGCCACCCAGTAGCGGCCGGCGGGTAGATCAGGAAGGTCAAAAACGAACTGTCCCACAGTGGATCCATTGACTTGGAAACGGTAAACCTCGGCTTGTTGTCCGGGTGTGTCCCCATTCCGAAAGAGTCCGATCCAGTCGGTGCCAAGACCGGGGGCTTCGGAAAAGGTGACGGTGAACGGATCACCCTCGGAAACCTTGACCGATGCCATTCCAACACGGGCTATGAGGCTGCCAACTGAAAACCGGACGCGTTCACTCAACTCGAGATAGCCGTCGTTAGCCATCAATACGGCATAATAGTATCCTTTTGGAAGAAATGGAAAATCCACCTGACCACTGGCTGCATCCGCGTATTTCCATGCTTGGCAAGCATTTGTTCCGGGATTCCGGTCAACTCGGTAGATGCCAATCCAGTCCTTGGAGCCGCCGGGAGCGTTGGAGTAATCCAACCTGACCGTTTCGCCTTCCGAGTAGTTTTGCTTGGACGGGATCAGGGTAGGAAGTGGGCCAACATGAAATGCAATGCGAGGCGCCAACTCAGTGTTGCCATGGTGGGAGAGAAATGCCGCAAACCACTCGCCCGAGCCGGAATTGGGGGCAAAAGTGGTGATTCCCTGGCGGCCGACAGCCGTCTGCGATGCTGCGGCAGCCGCCAAGCCGGGCGTATCTCCCTTTCGGTAAATCCCGATGGATTCGCCTCCCAGCTCCGGATTGTTCTCATAGGCAACCGAAACCGTCTCACCTGGGCCGAATGTGGACTTGGTGATCGAAATCCGGGGTGCGGTGGAGACTGAAGAGACTATTTCGAAGGTCTTTACATCAGACCATGCCGACCACATGGCATTGCTGTCCCTGTGACGGGTGCGAACGCAGTAAGTTCCTGGTGGAAGGCTTGTCGGGAGAATGCAGGTGAGGATGTCGATTCTGTTGTGGGTGTCCACCGGTTCCAAAAATGGCAAACCGGTGTCACCGTAAATCTTCTCCACATCCCGAATCCGATTCAGTTTCAGGTTGATGAATGAGTTGTCGGTGGCCAGTTGAAACCAAGTGCTATTGAGTTTCTCCCCTGTATTCGTCGCAAACGGACTGCTAACGAGGGTGATCGGATGGTTCAACGCTCCCGTGAAAGCGTTGGTGATTGAAGGTTTCTCGGGGGCGGGCACACCCAGTCGACGGTGAAATGAGTCGATGAGGCGACTGTTGTAAGCTTGGGTCGTCCAGCGGTTTGACTCGGCAAAACGGCCGTGAGCTTCGGAAAAGCAGCGGACTTCCAGCTTCCGGTTGGCGAGATCGAAGTCCAGAACCTGCCATGCCCAATTGAAATGGGTTTTCTGAATTTCGTCGTAAGCCGCCAAATAGTCGTAATGGAAAGTGCTCCAGTCCTGTGTTGAGGCGGTTCCGCCTGAAACCATGTGATAGATGGGCCAGTCACGGGTTTGTCCACGATGGTAGTAGTGATGATGTCCACTGATAGTCAGTATATGTTTCTCGGTTTCAGCAAGAATTGGCATGATCTGGTTGGCAAACCACGCCGAAGTGTCGCCAATTCCTTGTGCTGCCTTATACGGTCGATGAACCAATGATACGCATAAATCGGTCGTGGCGTCGACCTTGAGCGCATTGACGACTTGGCGGATCCAGTTGGTCTGCGCCGTGGAAACGTGTTCGGGTTCGGCGCTTGTGTGAATGAAGCAAATGCTGCCGATTTTGTATGCGTAGTAAATTTGCGGATCAGGGCTGATGATTCCGCCGTAGTTCAGTTCAGAATATCGGAAAAGCTTTCTGTAGTTCGAAAGCGCCGGATCACTGTAGAGCTCGTGATTGCCGACGGTGGTCATGATCGGAAGGTAAGGCGAAATCAGCGAATTGAAACGGAAGTGGAGATCCCGGTAGTGCAGCATGATCCCACGGTCAACCTGATCGCCTGTGGTGATGACCAAATCGATTGCATCCTCGATCGGGACGCCATAAAGCTGTTCGATCTTGTATTTGGCGCAGGCAATCAGTTTCTCATGCCTGCGTTCCGGAGTATAGGTCTGGTTGTCGCCGGCTACCAATACCCGAATATGTCCTGTTTTTGTTCCGTCCTGTATCGGCGTTCGAAAATGAAACACGTTGGAGGAGTTCACGGAGTTTGCCGCCCTGTAGAAGTATCTGGTGTTTGGAGAAAGACCTGTAATCCGACCGATGTGGTATCGATATCCGTCGCCAAGCGACGTGTCCGTGGTGACGGCCAGATTGTTGGAGAGATTATCAGGTGAGGTACCCCAATGAATTGTTCCGGTGGTTTCTGTCGCAGTAAACCAGGAGACCCATACGGAATCGGGGCGAATTGACTGAAGGTATGGGCGGATGCCGGATGGAGTTCCCGTGTATCCCGGTGGCAACGCCAGTGCGCGGGACGTGAATAACCCCAGGGTGCCAAGGGAGGATAGGCGAAGGAATTCGGATCGAGAACAGGACAGCATATCGAAAAGTTAAATTTTCCTGAATATCATCCTCAGAACGCCAATAGTTTGTCGGGCAGAATCTGATTGGTCAGGAAACTACAAATCTCGGAGTGCAACGCAACTAACTTTGGCAATACTTTGGGCGTTTGTGAATAACTCCGCCCAGTGTGTATGCTTCAGCTGGTTTTGAAGGAAAGTTTCCTCTTCAGTGCGGGATGCCGAACTGGTGCGCGGCTACGTGTTCAGCCTCGCGCGTGACCGTGGCCAGTGGCACGCCATGAAACTCGGCGGCCTGCCTGCAGTCCTCGTGTTCGGCGGTGGCGCGCAATCCGCCGCCGGGAAGTCGGGCGAGTTTGATGGCGATCGGGCCGTAGCGGGTCTCCACCGTGTGCATCTCGCGGGGCAGCGAGTCGCGGCGGGTGTCGCTGCGGCGGATGCCGAGCGTGTTGGTTTCCTCGAACAGGATCGACTCCATGCGGTCGGCATCCTCGGGTTTCGCCAGCACTCGCACGACCTGCGCCGGCCGGTTCTTTTTCATCTGGGCGGGAATACTGACCACATCCAGCGCGCCCTCGGCCATCAGGCGTTGTGTGGTGTGGCCGATGACTTCGCCGCGTTCGTTGTCGAGGTGGGTCTCCAGCACGGTGATCGTCTCGGTGAGCCACGGGCCGGAAAGCGCCGCGCTGCCTAACAGGAGCCGGACGACATTCGGAATGACCAGGTCGCGGGTGCCCGCGCCATAGCCGACGGTTTCCAGCGTCATCGCGGGCATCGCGCCCCAGGCGTCGGCGAGTTCCACCAGCAGGGCCGCCCCGGTGGGGGTGACGAGTTCCTTTTCGATCGGTGTTCCGTAAACAGGCACACCTTTGAGCAAACCGATGGTCGCCGGAGCGGGCAGGGGGATCTGTCCGTGCGCGCCCTTCACAAACCCGCGGCCCATCGGCAGCGGGGAAACGACGACCTGATGGATTTCTAACAATTCGAATCCGGCGAGCACGCCGACCACATCGACGATGGCGTCCACGCCGCCGACCT
>Ga0315903_10007049_pt1 | contig 14152 bp, 12 predicted proteins | sample LakEriMetagenome_7_FD_203524 | JGI IMG/M metagenome (GOLD analysis project Ga0315903, IMG submission 203524) | Freshwater fungal communities from buoy surface, Lake Erie, Ohio, United States - Buoy 2 MA119 | ecosystem: Environmental > Aquatic > Freshwater > Lake | place: USA: Lake Erie, Ohio...
GATGGAGTTGACGGATTTAAAAAAGAAATTACCGAGTTCGGAAAATGCTTTGTGACGGAAGATTTTACTGAAGGAACAAATGCGTTTCTGCAAAAAAGGAAAGCAGCGTTTAAAGGACGGTAAGCGGCGCTTCGGTACGTTTGATTGAAAAAGCTGTACGCTTTTTCAATCAAACACTCAGCAGCCGCGTCTTCGTTTGGAGGCTTGGGTAAAGCAGGATTCAAACACTCAGCAGCCGCGTCTTCGTTTGGAGGCTTGGGTAAAGCATGATTCAAACACTCAGCAATTGGTATCATTCCCACTCACCACTCCCCACTCCCCACTCTCCACTCAACCACTCCCCACCTCCCCTTGAGTTCCATCAGAAAACTCGCCGGCCAGTCGGCCATTTACGGTCTCAGCAGTATTGCCGGGCGTTTCCTGAATTACCTCCTGGTACCGCTTCATACCCATATTTTTACCAACCCTGGTGATTACGGTGTGGTGACAGAGATTTACGCATACATCTCGTTTCTGATCATCATTTACACCTTCGGACTGGAGACAGCGTATTTTCATTTTTCTGAAAAACGTACTGAGGAAAAGCAAAAGGTTTTCGGTACATCCATGACAGTGCTGATGCTGATCAGTGCCGTGATATCAGGAAGCATCATTCTTTTTTCATCCGGACTGGCAGGAGCAATCGGCTACGCCGCCACCCCGCAGTACCTGGTGTGGCTTGCGCTCATCATTGCATTCGATGCGTTGACGGCGCTTCCTTTCGCGCGACTTCGTCAGCAGCAGAAAGCCATGAAGTTTGCTGCGATTAAAATGGCCGGCATCGCCATCAATATATTTTTCAATCTCCTCTTTTTTCTCATCCTGCCAAAGTATGCGCCCGACACACCCTGGTACGATCCGGCTATAGGGGTGGAGTATGTTTTCATCTCCAACCTCTTTGCCAGCGCGTTCACTTTTTTGATTCTCCTGCCGGCGATGAGGTTTCGTTTCTCCGACTTCGATGGCAAGCTGCTTCGTGAAATATTCATCTACTCATCGCCGCTGCTGATTGCCGGGCTCGCCGGTATGGTGAATGAAACACTCGACCGGATCATGATCAAATACCTCGTGGCCGATCATACCGATGCCATGACGCAACTCGGCATTTATGGTGCGTGTTACAAACTTTCCATTCTCATGACCCTTTTCGTTCAGGCATACCGTTATGCCGCCGAGCCATTCTTCTTCTCCCGTTTTAAAAGTGATGATGCCGCGCTCACTTATGCCCGGTTGATGAAACTGTTTGTGCTGGTATGCTCCGTCATATTTCTGTTTATCATGATGTACATGGATATCATCCGGCATTTTATCGGTAAAACTTACTGGGAAGGACTTGGCGTAGTACCGATACTGCTGCTGGCCAATATCTGCCTCGGTATATTCTACAACCTCAGCATGTGGTACAAGCTTACAGGCAAAACCGCGTTTGGTGCCTGGTTTGCCATTGCCGGAGCGTTGATCACGATATCACTGAACTGGGTGCTCATCCCGAAACTGGGTTATTCGGGCGCGGCCTGGACCACCCTGATATGTTATGCCTTCATGATGGCCGCTTCGTGGATCACAGGCCAGCGATACTATAAAATCCCCTATGAAACAGGCCGGATTTTAGGCTGGATCACGGCATCCGTTCTGTTATGGGCCGGTACCGAATACCTGCTGAAAACTGCCGAAGCGGAAACCATTGTTGCTTTACTAATCAAAACCGTGGTGTTAGCCGCCTTTGTGGTTTCCATCATTAAAATCGAAAAACTACCTGTAATACCCGTCCGTCAGTCATGAAAGTTAAAATTGTAAGTAAATCGAGGCACCCTGTGCCGGCTTATGAAACCGCCTTATCGGCAGGAATGGATCTCAGGGCCGACCTGGAGTCAGCCATTGAGTTAAAGCCGCTTCAAAGAGCATTGATTCCCACAGGATTGTACATAGAGCTGCCTGCAGGCTTTGAGGCGCAGATCAGACCCCGGAGCGGACTGGCTTTTAAGCACGGACTGACCGTACTGAATGCTCCTGGCACGATTGATGCCGATTACAGAGGCGAGGTTAAAGTGCTGCTGGTCAATCTTTCCGACACCCCTTTTGTCATTAATGACGGAGAAAGGATTGCACAAATGGTGGTGGCAGGCCATGCAAGGGTAGAATGGGAGCAGACGGAAGCGCTGGGCGATACCGCAAGAGGTGCCGGAGGGTTTGGAAGCACCGGAAAACAGTAAAGCTGCCGGTGCCTGAGGTTTCACAACGGCAGCATCCGACGGCCCTTGCAGAAAATGCGATACTTTCCAACATCTTCGCTCTGAAAACTTACACCTTTCCAATAGGTCCGCCCCTGCTATTTTGCTAATTTTGCGGCTTATTCATTCTGATATTTAATCACTTTCTTCTTTTAATTTCCATGAAAATCATTGTCCCCATGGCGGGAATGGGCAAAAGGATGCGCCCACACACCCTGACAATTCCAAAACCACTGATTCCGGTAGCCGGCAAACCCATTGTTCAGCACCTGGTGGAAGACATCACCAAAGTATGCCACGAGAAAGTGGACGAAATCGCTTTTGTCATCGGCAACTTCGGAAAAGAAGTGGAGCAGGAATTGATCAGAATCGCTGAATCGCAGGGGGCAAAGGGAAGTATTTACTATCAGGACGAACCGCTGGGAACGGCACATGCCATACTGTGTGCGGCTCCTGCTCTTACCGGCAAAGTGGTCATCGCTTTCGCGGACACGCTCTTCAAAACGGAAATGATCGCTGACACGGCCAACAGCGACGGCATCATCTGGGTGAGCCAGATAGAAGATCCCCGCATGTTTGGTGTGGTAAAACTTGACGGTGACGGTGTGATTACCGATTTCGTTGAAAAGCCGTCAACTTTTGTTTCCGACCTGGCCATCATCGGAATTTATTACCTGCGTGACGGAGAAAATCTTCGTTCCGAACTACAATACCTCATCGACAACAACATTCGCGAAAAAGGCGAGTATCAGCTCACGAATGCTCTTGAAAACATGAAGCAGAAAGGCAAGAAACTGCGTGCCGCCACCGTTAATGAATGGCTCGACTGCGGCAACAAGGACGCCACCGTATACACCAACGGTCGCGTTTTGCAGATCAAGCCTGGTGCGGCCGTTAACAAAACCGCTGCTTCCAACATTGTAAACTCCACCATTATTGAGCCCTGCTTCATCGGCGAGGATGTGGTAATTGAAAACTCTGTTGTGGGGCCATTGGTTTCTGTCGGTAAAGGCACCAGGATAAAAAGTTCTGTGATCACCAACTCCATTGTGCAGACAAACTCAGCCATCAGCGAAAGCTGCATCACCAACTCCATGATAGGCAATCATGCCGCAGTGGAAGGAACGATGAGAGAGTTCAGCATGGGAGACTATACCACTGAAAAGTAAAACAGTTCAAATATGACTTACCGCCTCCTGCTTCTTTTTCTGATTGCTGCCGCCATCAGTGCGTGTACGCCCGGCCGTAAGTCGACAGAGCCTAAAGAGACTACCCAAAAGTCATCTTCCAAAGGAAAGAAGGAGTTGACGGAAGAGGAGCTGATCAATCTTAAATTTCTGTTCGTAAATGCGAACAAGGAGAAGCTGGTGGGCAATCTCGATCAGGCTGCCGAGTTGTTCGCGCAGTGCATCCGCATCGACGGCGGTCATCATGCCTCCATGTATGAGCTGGCCAGAATTTATCTTCAGCAGAAAAAAATCAATGACGCGGTTTTCTTTGCGAGAAGTGCCTACATGGTGGATCCATCCAATGTGTGGTACCGGGAGCTGCTGGCCGAACTGCTGATGGCAACCGGAAAATATCAGGAGGGAGAAGCGCTGTACGGAAGCCTGTTTCGCGATCACCCCAGAAATGTGGATTATGCATTCAAGTATGCTTCAGCGCTTTTGTTTAACGGCAAGCTGCAGGATGCCATTAAAGTATACGACAAGGTGGAGCAGGAGATCGGTGTCAGTCTGGAACTGGCCGATGAAAAGAAACGCCTGTGGCTCCGGTTGGGAAAAATTGATAAAGCAGCCGAAGAACTGGAGAAGCTGGTTTCAAAGGACCCTTCCAATCTGAAGCACTACTCGTTGCTGGTGGAATTGTATCAGGTAAATGAGATGCCTGAAAAAGCAATGGAGACCATCAACAGGATGCAGAAGATCAATCCTGAAAGTCCGTATGTATATCTGGCTCTGGCCGAATATTACCGCTCCACCAATCAGAAAGAAAAATCGTTTGAGCAACTGAAACTCGCTTTTGGCAGCAATGAGCTGGAGCATGACATCAAACTGAAGATCATCACTTCCTATTTGCCGGTGGCACAAACCAATCCGGAGATGCTGCAGCAGGGAATTGTGCTGTCAAAGATATTGTCGGAGACACATCCCAATGACGCGATCTCGGTGGGCATTTACGGCGATTTTCTCGTGATGGATGACCAGTTTGCCGAAGCTTCCATTCAGTACGGCAACTCACTTAACATCGATAACACCAATCAGATTGTATGGCAACAGCTGCTGATCTGTCAGTCGCAACTCAACGACATCGATGGCATGCTGGAATCATCTGCGAAGGCACTGGAGCTCTTTCCCGAGCAATCGGTTTTTTATCTGTTCAACGGCGTGGCGCTTACTTTCAAAAAGAAAAGTGAAGAGGCGGTGAAGGTGTTGCTTGCGGGAAGCAAACTGGTGGTTGACAATGAAGTTCAGGAGAAAGATTTCTATGTGAGACTGGCCGATAATTATCATACGCTTGAGAACCACCTGGAGTCGGATAAATATTTTGAGAAAGCGCTCAAGATCGATCCCATGGATCCTCTGGTGCTGAACAATTACAGTTATTACCTGTCGCTTCGCAAGGAGAATCTGCTCAGGGCAGAGGAAATGTCGAAGCTGTCGAATGAAATTCGTCCCGGACAACCATCCTATCAGGACACTTATGGCTGGATTCTTTTTGTGATGGGCAAGTATGATGATGCAAAGAAGTGGCTGCAAATGGCCCTTGACAGCGGCGGAAGCGAGAACGGCACCATCCTGGAGCATATGGGTGATGTGATGTTCAAGCTGGGTGATACCAACAGCGCCTTAGATTACTGGAAGAGGGCCAAAGAGAAAGGTGAAACCGGAGAGTTTATCGACAAAAAGATCAGTGACAGGAAATATTATGAATAAAATCGGACGTTGCTCCGGAACCGTTATACCGGTGTTGTCGCTGTTTTTGCTGGTGACCTTAGCGGCGATCATGCCTTCCTGTAAAGTGCGTCAAAAAACTGCCAAGGTCAAGGAAGAAAAGAGACCTGAAGATAAATCGGCGCCCGATCTGCAGTCGCTCATCGAACAAAATTCATTCAAATCCGGTTCCATCACGGCAAAGGCATCCGTGAAAACGATTTCAGGCGACGGTGAGAATTCTTTCAGCATCAACCTGCGGATGCAAACCGACAGTGCTGTATGGCTTTCCATTTCGCCATTACTGGGGATTGAAGTGGCCAGGGTGCTGCTGACCCGCGATTCGGTGAAGCTGATCGACAGACTGAATAACAAGTATGCCGTTACCGACTACAATTATCTGAATGATGTTTACCGGATCAACATCGATTTTGATATCATTCAGGGAGTACTTACCGGAAATTTGTTTTCGTACAAGAAAAACAAATTCAACTCCGTTTATGTAGAGGACCGTTATTACATCCTCAGTACCCTCAGCAAGAAGAAACTAAAAAGGTCACTGGAGGATATTGACGTGAACAAGCCTATTGTACAGGACATGTGGGTGGATGCGGCTAATTACAGAATCATCAAGCTGAGTATCGAAGACCAGCGCACGAATAAATCCCTTCAGACCGACTACAGTGATCACCGGCAAACGGAGGGCGGATTGTTTCCGTTCAGATCCAACACCACGGTTACAGCGGAGAAACAACTCAAGGTTGATATTGAATACAACAAGCTGACAGTAAACGCAGCCACAGATTTCCCTTTCAAGATTCCCGGAGGGTTTGAAAAAATAAACTGATTTCTTCATCAGATGAATAACAACCATCATAAAACCAGTCGCAGCCGCTTTGTCATCAAAAGCATGACTGTTCTTTTTGGTTTGCTGACGTTCATCCTGATGTCGCTGAACACAACAGATGCTTTTGCGCAGTCGCGCAAAGATCTTGAACAGAAGAAGCAACGGCTTCAGAAAGAAATCGACGACACGAACAAACAGCTCAAAGAAACTGCCAAAAACAAAAAGCTGACTGCGGCCCAGGTCGATGCGCTGAAAAAGAAGATCCGGTTACGTCAGGAGCTTATCAACACCATCAACAACGAGATGGAGACGCTCAACAGGGAAATCAATACTACTTCCGGGGAAATCAAAACACTGGAAGGAAGGATGACACAGCTGAAAGGCGAGTATGCCAACATGGTGAGGTTTGCTCAGCGCAACAAGAGCAGTTATCAGCGGATGATGTTTGTTTTTGCTTCAGAGGACTTCAATCAGGCTTACAAACGACTCAGGTATCTTCAGCAATACAGTGAGCACCGCAGACATCAGGCGGTACTCATTGACAGCACCCGGTCGCAGCTGGATGTGAAGAAGCAGCAGCTTGAAGTGCAACGCAACCAGAAAGCAGTACTCAGGGAGGCCGAGCAGAAGCAGAAGAATATTCTAGAGCAGGACAAAAAACAACAGGATCGCAACCTGGCGAATCTTCAGGACCGTGAAAAGAAACTGAAGAAGCAGCTTGCGGATAAGCAGCGTGCCAAGCGCAAGCTCGACAATGCCATCGACGCCCTGGTTCGGAAAGAGATTGATTCCGCCAAGAAAAAGGCCACTGCTGCCGGAAAGAAGAATGTCACCAGCGCCAATGTCTTTACGCTCACACCTGAAGCAGCGAAGCTTTCAACAGGATTCGCCAACAACAAAGGCCGATTGCCATGGCCCGTGGAAAAGGGACGCATCTCGAGCCGGTTCGGTGATCACCCGCATCCGGAGCTGAAGGGTATCATGGTAAAGAATAACGGTGTGAATATACGAACATCACCCGGAAGCAATGCAAGGGCGATCTTCGACGGTGAGGTGTCGGGGGTCATCAATATTCCCGGATCGCAGAGCGCGGTGATTGTGAGGCATGGCGAGTACCTGACAGTTTACTCCAATCTTCAAAGTGTGTTTGTGAAGAAAGGCGATAAAGTCAAAACCATGCAAAGCATCGGCAAAGTGTTCACCGATCCCGATGAGAAAACCGCCGAAGTTCACCTGGAAGTCTGGAAAGGGACTACGAAACTGGATCCGGCATTGTGGCTGGCGAGGCAGTGAAGGGGGGGATAGTGGGATAGTGGGATAGTGGGATAGTGAGTTAGTGGGTTAGAAGGATAGTGGAAAGTAGGAAGTAGGAAGTAGGAAGTAGGAAGTAGGAAGTAGGAAGTAGGAAGTAGGAAGTAGGAAGTAGAGAAGGTTGTAAAGAACCCCATACCAAGTATATCCCCGCCAACATTATTCACGCAAAATGTTGTTAATCAACAGAATAGATTCGTTCAATTTTTTCTTACCTTTGCATCGTTATTAATAACACCAACATGACAACTTCAATGGTTTTAGGCTTTATCGGCGGTTTGGGCGGAACGGAGATTATTCTGATCATCGTAGTGCTTTTGCTTTTTTTCGGCGGTAAAAGGATTCCGGAGCTGGCCCGTGGATTGGGTAAAGGTATCCGTGAGTTTAAGGATGCTTCTGCCGGCAAGGATTCCGCAAAGGAGATTGAGAAAAAGGATTGATTTCCTGCTCACGCTAAAGTTTTCTGATTTTTCTTCCCGGGGTGCATGTCTGAAACATTGCATTACATCCGTTGTACCCATTGCGGTTATCTGAATCCGTTCAAAACGGAATACCTGACACTGTGTGAATCGTGCGGCCGCAAACTGCTTCATAATTTTCCTGACTGGCAAAAAAATCATCCCGGAAAAACGGTGGTTGATTTTAATAAGGAGGTTTGTGTTCTGGCGTCGGAACATTCAAATCATCAACATTTGCAAAAGCCTGACAAAAGAATTTTTAACCGTTCATTCCTTTCGTGGCTCATTGCAGCATTATTCGGTTTGCTGCTGGGAATCTGGATCTGGTATCCCGACAAGGAAACGCTTTTTAAGAGGAAAACGATACCGGAGCAAATCATGACAACCGAATGGATCTGGCAAAGCACAGGTCAGCCACCCATGCTGATCAGCCTGCCCGAAAAACCGGAAAAGCAAAAGGTCGCAATTCCTGAATTACTTTCTGAATTTGTGGAACACGCCGAGACTTACGGATTTCAACCTGCGACGTCACTTAAGGTAACCATCGATCACTATCGTTTCAAAACCGGAATTACTCCTTCTACCGAGCTTGTTGCCCATGCCGTGATGAAACAAATGGCAGCAGGCGGTGAAATCAGATTTACCGATTACCGGGAGTCACCCACCATGTACCTTTCAGCAAGGGGCATTAGTCTGGAAGGGGCGTATCAGGAAAAAGGAAAATACAAAAAGTTCAGATTTGTGATTTACACTTACCGGAACGCCGCTTATGTGGTCAGGACTGTTTTTCTTGAAGCCGACCCCAATGCCGTAAAGGCAGCAGAGCGGATCATGGATTCGGTGGAGATTGATACGGAGATGAAATGGATGTGAATTTTGGTGTATTGGTAATTTCAACCCATTAGCATAAGGGTCCCTGAACAAAGATGATCTAAAGTTCATTCTGGAGCTATTTCAACTTTTTAACAAAAACTGCCTAATTCCTTAGACAGGAAATATGCCAGACTGATGCAGACATATGTGTTAAGTTCAGATATCTGCTGACATAAATTGATATATCTAAAGAGTTAACTGCTAAAAATTACCCGATCTGGAATATGTGTATCTCTTTATTTGCAATCTATACTTCGTTCACGAGGGGTTTCAAATATTTGCATGGCTTCTCTAATACTTGGCGATGACCGTACCGTTAAATCTCCCGCAGGTAGTTTCAAATCGCGCTAGTACTGTTTTGCTTCTTTCGTTCAAAACCTCACTGAGCGAAACAATAAATTTTACCGGCTTTGATGCGGGAAGAATTTCAAAACTGCTCAGAATTAGTTTTCTTCCCCAAACTGAGGTCTCCTTTTGCGCATGACCATCTCGCCGAAGTATAGCTATTATAACTGCATCACCGAATATCCTAATGGCAAAGGGCATCGATATAAAATCCACTTTTGAGTTTGCTGAAAATTCAAATTCAAAAGTATTGTATGATAATCGCCTGATATCAGTAAATGTGAAGATATCCTGGTTCGCCCCTTTACGCAGGTACTCACTCGATAGTTTATCACATTCCGTAAGGTCAATTTTTTCAGGCGTCTCGTAATCCGGGTAATCATTCCATCTGTAATCAGTAATCTGCGGATTATCATAACGATCCTCTTGATCCATGGTTTTAATGCATACCCCATTTGATTTAAATAAAACCCATGCAGGAGCAAGGCGTCCATTGAATCTGTTTGAAAGAGAATAAGTGTAGGCTCCGGCCTCTGTAATCAGTAACGGATCTCCCTTTGTTATTTCACTGCTGTCGGCATCGTGAAGCAATGTGTCGCCTGCGAAACAGAGAGGTCCGGCAATCGCATCTTTTCCTTTTTGAATCACAGATCCGTTTGCTTTAAGTATTCGATGTGGCCATCTTAATAAAGTCACTTTGGCCAACTGATCCGTTCCCACATCGACTATGACCCACTTTTTCCCTCGGGAATTTTTAATTGTCATTACCTCCGTAAGCAGCGATACGGCGTTGCCTGAAAGCGCATGGCCGGGCTCAACAAAGTAATTTAAGTTGTGAACTTTTAATGGAGAAAGAACTTCACTCCAGGTTTCAATTGACGGAAACAAATCCTCAGGCTCAAATGGTATCCCTAATCCCCCTCCCAGATTAATGCCTGATATGTGATGTCCGAAAGAATTAACTTCTGGCACAAGAGCGTTAAGCTCAAGAATAGCAAGTCTGAAACTTTCGAGATTATCCATTTGAGTGCCAACATGAATATGCAGGCCTGAAACAGGAATTTTTATTTTTGATGCTATTGCGGTAAGTTCTTCGGCAGGGATTCCGAATTTTGATGATGTATGCGCATGCGACATCAGTTCCTGGTTATCATTCTTTATCGTGTAATCAATCTGTTTGCCAGGATTGATTCTTAAAAAAAGTTTTCCCGAAAACGAATGATCGTAAAGACGATCCTGCAATTCAAAAATTGCATCCGGGTCATCCATAACCACTGTTGCTCCCGCTATAATAAGATGATAGCATAAATTGACGTCTTGATGCGGGCTATTGTATGATATGTTTTTGATATCAGCTCCCGCATATAAAGCAAGATCCACTTCACTTTGATTGGCACAATCTGCCCCGGCTCCGTTTCTAAAAAGTACCTGAAGTACCGAGAAAGACGGATTGGTTTTAACTGGAAACAAAACACGTGCTGCAGACCCTGTGAATAAGGTGAATAGCCTGAGATTTTTGATCAGTTGTTCTTCGGATACAATCCAGCATGGTGATCCAAATTCACGATGGATCTCCGTTATGTTTAATTTCTCAGGCCAGTCGGGCAGTTCGGCATTTTTAAAGTTGATTATATCTTCCATGATGGCAAAATAGCGATACTGATGAAAAAGATAACACCCGTTAGGTTAATATCAAGTAAGTTTGAGGAGATACACCCAATACGCGAATGTATGCCAAAGCAAACCAATGAATACTATTATAATATGCGGGTATTCAGCTGCGCTTTGATAAGCCGCGCTTCGATATATTCAAGCGGAAAGTAAGATTACAATTTGCTCGACAAAATAGTTGTAAGCATTGATGTAGGGATGGGCTTTTCGATGAAGCCTGTCACATCATCATTACATTCAGATCTTGAAATATCAGCAGGATCAATGGAGGAGCTGCAAACAAAAAGTTGGATTTTGTTTTTAACGTTATCAGAAAATTCTGAATAACCATTAACAAAGTACCATCCATCGTAAATGGGCATATTGATGTCAAGCAGAATGAATGACGGCAATTCCGTTAAGTGTCCTTCATTCACAACAGAGGTTATTGCATCCAGAGCATCTTTTCCATTACTAAAAATGTGATAATTTACCGGAATACCTGTCCTGGAGATATTGGTTTTAGTTATCAGTTGAAAGGCCGGATCGTCATCAACTATCCAAACAATAACGGGCTTATTCATGACTTGGGTATGTAAATAGTAAAACAAGTTCCTTGATTTTCCTCACTTTTAACATCTATTTGTCCATTCATGGCCTCAACCTGGTTCTTAACAATGAACAATCCCAGTCCTCGCGAGTTTTCCGTCTGGTGAAATGTTTTAAACATGCCGAATAGTTTTGATCCGTACAATGAAAGATTCATTCCCAATCCGTTGTCACAAACAGAAAACCATTGTTCAGAACTGGTCTCGCCACAATCTATAGTTATTATTGTTTTTCGATTAGAGGAACGGTATTTGATTGAGTTGGAAATCAGGTTCAGTATAATGCTGTCAAGATAAACGTGAAACGCGTTGATCTCAAAATTATCAGGAATCTTATTGATGATTTGGATTTCGTGATCCCGTATTTCAAACGCCAGAGCGTTCAGAGAACGGTTTACAGATTCGCTAAGCTTGAGCTTGCTGATCGTTACCCCTTTTCTTGATTGGATATTAATTAAATCATTGAGATATTTGAGAGTTGTGTCGAGCAGCTCAGATGACCTCATGATTCCGGCTACAAAATCGCTGAGAGCCGGATCTTTATTTTCAATTGCCAATATATTGGCGAATCCGCCTATATTGCTTGAGTGTGATCTGATGTTGTGAGAAACAATATAGCTGAAGTTGAGAAGTTTTCGATTCTGTTCGTTAAGCGATTCAAGGGCTTTCTGATTTAGTTTTTCCTGGTGATCCCTTTCCATTCTGAGGTTCATCTGTCGGGTAATATCCCTAACAAGCATAATGACTCGATTCCCTTTGAAAGGAGCTGAACGGGCTTCCATATACTTTAATTCGCCATCTTTTTCGTAGGAGAACTCAATACTTTTGGATGCTTTGCTATCAAGTACATCGAAAATATGATTTGCAACAATATTTTTTGATATAACATCCGTACAACAATCATCAAGAGTTTTCGGTCTGGGTAAGCGAGAGATGGTATTTTCATCCTCGTGTGCATACTCCAATTCAATATTTAGATTTCGATCTATGATGAATAATTTATCGGGAAGCGTCTTAATAATTGCCTCAAGCGTATCTTGCTGTTCCTGAATTCTGCGATTGGTGTTGTACTCTTCTGTGATATCCTGTTGAAGCGAAATGAAATTTTTAAGTTCGCCATTTAATCCAAATATAGGGTATATTTGAATTTGAACACGGTACGGTTTTTTATCTTTACGATAATTAATAATTTCCGCTTTAATTTTATTACGCGCCAAGACGGCATCACGAAGCATTTTTCTTACTTTGAGATCAGATTCTTTACCCTGCAATATACTTCCTGGAGTATGACCGATAGATTCGTTTATTGAATAGCCGGTCATTTTTTCGAAGGATTTGTTTACCCATTCGATTTTGCCTCTTGGATCGGTAATAATAACAGCTGAATCCGTTTCTGTTGCGATGAGTGAGAGTTTGTTGACCAATTCTCTGCTCTCCTGATCACGCTTCTCGACTTCAAGTCTGTAGAAATTACTTCCTGCCATCTGACAAATAAAACGAAAAGCACTGATCGAATCTGGTCCAAAGTAATGTGGTGTGCTGCTCACCACACCAAACGCTCCTATTACATGATCGTTCGCAATGATCGGCAGATAAAGTCTGCATCTGATATCGAATGATCGGGGGCTGCTTGAAGAGAGATGGTCGGGATCAATTAAGGTATCAGGAATATACATCATTTTCCCGGTCTTAAAAACAGTGCCGGGATGACGATCCATTGCTGTTTTTTCCGCATTTATTTTCTCCTCAAAAGAAAATCCCTTGGCAATAATCAGCTTTAAACACTTAAGGTCACTATCCCAAAGATAGAGTCCTGTATATTCAAGCGGCATCAAATCCTCAATCGCATTTTCAACCTGCAAAGTCAATTCTTCGCGCGAGGTAGCCTTTATAAAGCTACGATGCATCTGCATGAATTTTTCAGTGAGATCAGCGGTTGAAATATCAATCATAACACGTTAGTTTTATGATTGCTGCTATTGGCTTAAGGCGTCACTGATGATAGCTTCATCCATCTTGTAGTGGCCGCCACTTACTCCAATTGCTCCTACAATTGTCTCATTTTCTTTCAGCGGACATCCCCCGCCAAGCAGAATAAAATCAGGCAACTGTGAAACACCATTCATCAAAATCGGATCATCTTTGATGAACTGATACCAGGTATCACCTGTTGGCATAGAGAACCCCATTGCGAATTTAGCCTTTCTTCGTGCAGCTTCATCTGCGACATTGGCAGCATGATCCATTCGAAGAAATGCCACTTCCCGGCCTGATGTATCTACGACTGAAACCGCTATGGAAATTCCCTTATTTTGCGCAGCAGCTACAACCCGTCGACAAATTTCCATTGCACATTCCAGCGTGATGTTTGATTTTTTAAACGATGAAAGCTCCATTGTTCGTGAATTTAATTTCAAGTAATTAGTCTTGTATGTTTGTACTTTTAAACATCATTGAAGTTACATTCCACTCCTTGCAGTCTTGCTCATTTAGCAGGATCAGATATTGTCATATATAATTGATAATCAGTTATTAAAAGTCAATGCTGGCAAATTTTTATCTTCTGAAAACGTATCATTAAAACATTAAAATAAGTGTATATACTCAGTGGCGTGAGCTCTTCCGCTAACTGCGTACATACTATAGCTTAATGGTGTGTTTTTTCTGCCATTATGAATTTATATTATACGTTTGGCTAGTAAACCAAAAGTTTTCGTTTTTCAAACTGATAGCCTCATTGTTTTTATGAATTGTCGGTTCAAACGAAATTCCTGCCCGTAATTGAATCATGAATCCCATGTTTACAGAAACAGTCAACGGGTAAAATATTTGTATTTAAAAAAATTTCAAACCCCTG
>Ga0315903_10007051_pt1 | contig 14145 bp, 15 predicted proteins | sample LakEriMetagenome_7_FD_203524 | JGI IMG/M metagenome (GOLD analysis project Ga0315903, IMG submission 203524) | Freshwater fungal communities from buoy surface, Lake Erie, Ohio, United States - Buoy 2 MA119 | ecosystem: Environmental > Aquatic > Freshwater > Lake | place: USA: Lake Erie, Ohio...
ATTTGGGAAATAGAAATCGGTCATTCGTTCTTGCTGTACGCGCAACATCATCACAACATCAACAAAGGGAATTACCGCATCAAAGTCGTATGAAACAGTGCAGGGCCAACTTTCAACTCCGACAGGGACCAAGGTCGGCGGTGCCACTAAAGTCACCTTCGCTCCTAGTTTTGAAAATAGCAAAACATTTGATCTAACAACACGTGAATGAAGAACATCGCCCACTATTGCCACACTAAGGCCCTCTAGATCGCTTTTCCCAAGGCTTAAATGTTTGCGGATGGTGAAAGCATCTAGTAATGCTTGACTTGGGTGCTCGTGCGTTCCATCTCCCGCATTAATCACACTTCCAGACATCCACTGTGAATCCGCCAAACGTTGCGCGGCCCCTGAAGCCGAATGTCGAATTACGACTGCATCAGCGCCCATCGCTTGAAGCGTCATTGCAGTGTCTTTCAGAGATTCACCCTTGCTAACACTGGAACCTTTGGCTGAAAAGTTGATTACGTCGGCGGATAATCTTTTTGCCGCAGCTTCAAAGGAGATCCGTGTACGAGTCGAATCCTCTGCGAAAAGATTAACAATTGTGCGACCACGCAAGGTAGGCAGTTTCTTGACAGCTCCGTCGCTAACACGTGCTAGTTCGTTGGCTGTATCCAAGATCGATATAGCTTCAGTTTTGGTGATATCGGCGATAGATAGAAGGTGGCGCATTACTGATCAACTCCTTCGATGCTAACTTCGTCCCGACCATCTATTTCGCCAAGCATTACACGCACTGATTGACTCTTGGATGTCGGTAAATTCTTTCCAACAAAATCTGCCTTTATAGGAAGTTCGCGATGGCCTCTATCAACCAAGGTAGCTAACTGAACAGTTCGTGGTCGGCCAATCTCGCCTAATGCATCCAAAGCGGATCGGATAGTTCGTCCAGAAAAGAGAACATCGTCGACCAGAATTACGTCCCGACCCTCGATGCCGCACTGTGGAATTGTGGTGGGCATTATGGCTTTAGGTGCACGAAGCCTTAGATCATCTCGAAACAAGGTAATGTCGAGGGTTCCACAGGGAACCTCTGAACCTTCGATGTCAGAAATGATTGATGCGATTCGCTGAGCTAAATGTGCTCCGCGAGTAGGAATTCCCAAAAGAACAATAGTCGAAGGACCTTGGTTCTTTTCAAGGATCTCATGTGAAATACGCGTCAACGCTCGCTTAATGTCAGCAGCGGACAGGGCTACGCTCATGTAAATCTCCTTTCCCACCTCTCTGGATGGGTCGTTAAAGGATGCAGGGCGATACTAGCACCGTTCTGAGGTAGTTGTGGATATCGGGAAATGTGTTGAGTCGCCGATCAATACCCTGCCTTATGAGCATAGAAATCCAACTAGCAGGACTACAGTCACGATTGCGCGCAGTTAGAAAATCCAAAGGATTAACCCTTGGAGAAGTTTCCTCAAAGAGCAAGGGCAGTATTTCAGCGATAGCCCTTGGTTCATACGAACGGGGTGATAGATCACTGAGCACACAAAAACTCTTTGAAATATCCGAGCTCTATAGCGTCCCAGTGACCGATCTTTTGGGAGCGCCCGAAAAAGGAATCGAAACAGGCCGAGTGATCATCGACCTTAGAAAATTAAGTGACAGTAAAGATTCTTCCAGTCAGGCACCGCTAAAAATCATCCAGCGCATCACACAGATGCGCCATGACTGGAATGGCGAGGTTATATCCCTGCGTAGTAGCGATGTGCAATTACTGAAGATTTTTGCAAATTTTTCAGAGGGTGAGGCACAGATTTTTCTGGAGAACTATACGCTCGCTAAATTAAAATAGTGTCCTTGATGCTTGCAATGCGACCCAGCACTCCGTGAATGTACTTAGAAGATTCATCGCTCGAAAGTTCTTTTGCAAGAGCAAGTGATTCATCAATTGCTACGCTAATAGGTACCTCAGTTGACCAAAGAATTTCGAAAATACCAAGCCGCAAAATATTGCGATCAACCGCCGGTAAGCGATCCATATCCCAACCCTGTGCATATGTTGTGATTAATTCATCAATCTTGCGACGATTATCAGCCACACCATTTACCAATTCTTTGGTGTACTCACGTATGGGCCTTGCATCAGGTCCTTCTTCTTGAACATCTCTTGAATGCAAGGTCGCAACCAGGTCGGTTCCCCTAATATCGCTCTCGTATAAAAGATCAAGCGCCTGTTTACGCGCCTTGCTGCGGGCTGACACTAGCTTGCGCGACCCTGATAAGACCCATCACGTGTATCAACCATTACAACTTCGTCCTGCTTGATGAACAAAGGGACTTGAATCTCGATTCCGGTTTCAACAGTTGCAGGCTTAGTGCCACCTGAAGAGCGATCACCTTGGATACCTGGTTCAGTGTAAGTAATTTTGAGTGGAACTGAGGCTGCTAACTCGATATACAGAGGATTTCCTTCATTGACCGCGACGATAGCTTCTGTATTTTCCAACATGTAGTTTGCTGCATCACCAACGGTCGCCGCACTAATTGTCACCTGGTCATAAGTCTTTGAATCCATAAAGACAAAATCATCGCCCTCTTTGTACAGGTACTGCATCTCGCGCTTTTCGAGAATTGCAACATCAACTTTGACGCCCGCGTTGTAGGTTCTGTCGACAACCTTGCCGCTAAGAACCGACTTTAGCTTTGTGCGCACAAATGCTGGACCTTTACCAGGCTTAACATGTTGGAACTCAACTACAGTCCACAACTGGCCTTCAATATCCAGAGTCATTCCATTTTTCAAATCATTTGTTGTTGCCACAGCTAATCCGCCCACTCTATATCGATTGTCTTTATTTTTACGAAGGTCAAAGGATACCCGCTCTGCGGGTGTGCTTTGTTACTTTGACAGTAGATTTGCTAGCGCAATGATGGCCAAAACATAGGAATTTGGACCAAATCCACCGATAGTTCCGTTGGCTACTCCAGAAATCACAGAAGTGTGACGAAACTCTTCACGGCTAAGTGGGTTGGAAAGATGTACTTCAATCAGGGGTGCCTTTACTAACTCCGCTGCATCACGAATCGCATAAGAATAATGTGTGAAGGCAGCTGGATTAATAATCACAGGAGTGTTGTTGTCGGCTGCTTCATGCAACCAACCGATTATTGTGGCTTCATCATCACTTTGACGTATGTCTGCCTCGAAACCATGTTTGGTTGAAGCGATGTCGATCAGATTCTTTAGCTCTGCATAATTAAGATCGCCATAAATTGCAGAATCTCGAATATCCAATCTAGAAAGATTAGGTCCGTTAATTACTAAAATCTTCATGAGGCAATCATCTCATAGGCGGCATCGAGTTCGGCGGAGGAAAGATCCTCTAGGCGAATTGTGGATCCAATGCCATCTAATACAACAAAGCGAAGCATATTTCCTCTTGTTTTCTTATCAAGGGAAAGCATTGGAAGTAACTTTGACCACGCTTGACGATCAAATGTTATGGGCAGGTTAAATCTGCTCAATAAATCTCTGTGTAGCGCGACGGCGGCGGGATCTATAAGCCCACGGCTAGCTGCTAACTCGGCAACAAAAATCATGCCGATAGCCACTGCTTCACCATGGCGCAACTGGTATTTAGAATGCTTTTCAATGGCGTGACCCAATGTATGACCATAGTTAAGCGCCTCGCGCGCATAACTTTCCTTGAAATCATTTGAAACAACCGAAGCTTTCACAGCTACAGCACGATAAACAAGATCTTCAAGGACAGCTTGATTCGTCAAAAGGTTCTGCGTCGAGCACTTCGCTGACAAATTCAAAATTTCTGGATCCGAGATAAATCCGCACTTAATTACTTCGGCCATTCCAGCAGATAGATCTCTTGCAGACAAGGTATGAAGGAAATCGATGTCAACAATGACTGAAATTGGTGAATGGAAAGCACCAATCAGATTCTTCCCGTAATCCGAATTTATCCCTGTTTTTCCTCCTACAGATGCATCCACCATTCCCGCTAACGATGTCGGAACAGCGATCCAATCTATTCCACGCAGCCAAGTTGCTGCTGCGAAACCCGCCAAATCAGTGATGGCACCCCCACCGATTCCGACGATAACATCAGATCGAGTGAATCCCGACGCACCAAGCCAATTCCATAAAGTGAATAAAATTGCGGCACTTTTACCTTCTTCGCCATCTGGAACTGTGAAAACATGGACTTCGCAATCCAGTTCTTGTATCAATTTTAGATCCGGAGAAAAACCAGAGGAAACAATCACACCAACTCGAGTTCTGTTCTGGATCAATTCAATCAGTGATGCTTCCCATTGCGCACCTATAGCGACGGTGTAGTTACGTTCTGCGGTTACTGAAATGCTCTTCATGGCAGTTTCTTTTTAATCTCAGCCACAACTTGATCGACACTCATGTCATCTACCTTAACGGCATCATCAGCTAGTAGCTCGTAAATCGGACGTCGACTATCGCTTAAGGCTTGCCACTGGGCCCGCGGATTCCCAAGTAGCAACGGACGATCTCGGTTAAATCCAACCCTAGGAGCGGCAGTTGCTAATGAGACATCTAGGAAAACAGTGTGAGAATGAGATTGTTTAATTGCATCTTGAGCATCTTGTGAGATAGGAGCACCACCTCCAAGACTGATCACGACAGATTCACGAGCAAGAACATCTCTGAGTGTTTTCAGTTCGATTCCACGAAAATGTGGTTCACCGTCAACAACGAAAATATCGCTGATTGTCTTGCCGGTTTGCTTCTCGATCAACTGATCGGTATCAATAAACTTAAGCCCAAGATCGGCCGCTAGAGCCCGCCCAACTGTGCTCTTTCCTGCACCAGGAGGGCCAATTAAAAGTATTCGGTTCATAATTAACTGTTACTTGAAGTTTAAACTCGAGATGTAAGACTCGAAATTGCGACGAGTCTCTGTCACCGAATCTCCCCCGAACTTCTCCAAGACAGCTTCGGCTAGAACGAGTGCAACCATCGCTTCTGCGACTACTCCCGCCGCAGGTACAGCACAAACATCAGATCGTTGATTAATTGCCTTGGCTGCTTCGCCAGTAGCTACATCGATTGTGTCCAACGCTTTGGGCACTGTTGAGATCGGCTTCATTGCAGCTCTTACCCTCAAAACCTCACCGTTAGACATTCCACCCTCTGTACCACCAGCGCGATCGGTCCGACGAACTATTGCTCCCTTTGAATTCTTTTCGATCTCATCATGTGCCACGGAACCACGACGTGTTGCGGTTTGGAAACCATCTCCGATTTCAACACCTTTGATAGCTTGAATACCCATAACCGCCCCAGCTAATTTTGAATCCAAGCGTCGGTCCCAATGAACATGTGAACCCAAACCAGGCGGCATGTTAAAAGCCAAAACTTCAACTACGCCACCCAATGTGTCACCGTCACGATGTGCATTCTCTATCTCAGTAATCATGGCCTGGCTGCTGTGAGAATCTGCGCAACGCACTGGATCCTCGTCAATTAACTTCATATCGCCCGCGCTAGGCAATGGTGTTCCTTCAGGAACTCGAACTGATCCAATTGAAAGAACATGGCTCAAAATAGTGATACCGACACTTTGTTCTAAGAAATTTCGTGCTACCGCACCTAAAGCAACTCGCGCTGCAGTTTCGCGCGCACTTGCTCGTTCCAAAATTGGCCGTGCATCATCAAAATTGTATTTCTGCATTCCAACAAGATCAGCGTGTCCTGGTCTTGGGCGCGTTAACGGTGCGTTACGAGCAAGATCCTTAATTTCATCCTCTGGAACTGGATCAGCCGACATTACCTTTTCCCACTTTGGCCATTCTGAATTTCCAACTTGAATCGCTATAGGTCCGCCTTGCGTAAGGCCCAAGCGAACGCCACCAAGAATCGTTACTTTGTCCGCTTCAAAGTTTTGACGAGCTCCGCGCCCAACACCTAGGCGACGACGCTGCAAGTGGTAATCAATGTCTGCAGTGGTAATCGAGACTGATGCAGGGATTCCTTCAACAATTGCACTGAGTGCTTGACCATGTGATTCGCCCGCAGTTAACCAACGCATGTTCCTATTGTGACAGATCAGGGGGCTATCTCGTCCCCAAATAAAGTGTCAGACCTATAAAAATGCTGGGTGCTAGCGGGATCTTGCGGGGTAATTCACGATTCCAAAGGGTTTGCGTAATCGCAAAGACAATCGCACAAAAAGCAATGCTAAAACCTAAGTTGAAGAAAGCTGTCCGTGGGTCGGAGTTCAGCATAAACCCCACGACGGCTAAGAGCTTCACGTCCCCCATGCCTAAACCGAATAGATGAAGTACAAGAAGAATCGCAATCACGGAGAATATTCTCTGAACTGGACCCAGTCCATGCACCAGGACATGAGGTGCACAAAGAAACGAAAGCCAGATCAAATAAATATTTGGAATTGAATATGACTTAATGTCAGCCAATGAGATTGGAATAGCCATAAATACAAATGGAAGAAACACTGGAAAACCCTAACGAGTTAGTTCTCCCATGTTCGTATCCTGTGGATTATGCCAGCTTGGTAACTGCAGCTTCTCTCATCTTTGCGTACAGCAATTCTCTGTCGCAATCGACACCAGAAAAAATCTCAATTTGAGAGACTGCCTGGTGAATGAGCAGGTCTAAACCATCAATGACTTGCGCTTTTGATTCAGACCAGGCTTTTGATAGCGCGGTCGGCCAAGGATGGTACAAAACCTCAAACAAAGTTCCGCGTGGCTTATCTATTCCTGATACCAAGAAATCAGCCGCCTGACCAGGGGTTGTATTGATTACAAGATCTACACCATTTAATGCATCTGTGAGTTCCCACGGCAAGTAAGTGACATCAACCAAACTTGCTTGTTTCATGGCTGCTTCTCTCTCTGAATTTCGGCTGATCACTGAAACATTCTTAGCAAACTGTGAAACTGATGAAACTGCAGCTCGCGCAGTAGCCCCTGCGCCAATAATCAAGACTGAATCGACTTTTTCTAATCCGTGCATCTGCAATGTGTAATCAAAGCCAGACACATCTGTACTGGTAAGGCTCCACACACCTTTATCTAAGGAGAGTGTGTTTCCACAAGAGATTTGGGCTGCGACATCAGAGATAACATCAGCAACTCTCATAGCCTCTTCTTTCAAAGGCATCGTAAGAGATAGGCAATTCTTATCTGTCTGAGTCATAAAACTTTCCAAGCCACCAGCCTTGACCTCGATGGCCTCGTACTGCGCCGCTAACCCAAGATGTTCGTACGCTAAAGAATGGATCAACGGGCTTAAGGAATGAGCTATCGGTGAACCAAGTACTGCTGCATTAATCAATTGAAGGCACCAGCCTTTCTGTTCTTGGTGTACTCAACTTTCCATTTACTAAACTCGTCAAAACTAGCTGTAAACCTAGTGTCACCTGGGGCAACTGTAATGAAATACAACCAATCCCCCTGTAATGGTTCAAGTGTGGCTTTCATAGCATCCGCACCTGGGCTGCAAATGGGCCCAGGTGGCAGGCCGTATTTTCTGTAAGTGTTATACGGAGAGTTCAACATCGTAGATTTGCGGCTTAGAAAGATGTCTCCTCTGGCCTGCATGATGAAGTGCACAGTTGAATCCATTTGCAATGGCATACCAACCTTCAGGCGATTAAAAATGACTCTAGCTACCTTGGAAAAATCCTCATTGGTGCTTTCAGCCTGAACAATTGAAGCGATTGTCAGAAGCTGCTTCGCTGAGAAATCCTTGTTTCCTTGAAGTAGCTTTCGGCCATACGTATCGTCGCTAAATCTGTCGATCATGCTCTGTGCTGCTGTCTGTGCAGAAGTACCTTGCGGGAAAGAATACTGCGCAGGAAAAATCAATCCTTCGCTATTCGAAAAACCTTTAGGGAGTTTCAATGACGTAAAGGCCGTGTTCACCTCTGATTTTGTGAAGCCATAATTGATGAAGGCTTTTTTAACCTCACTCGTCCAAGCACCCTCTGCAACCTTAAGTAGATTAGGGATACGGTCTGGATCCAGCAATTGATCCAACGCTTGGCGCGCTGAGATTTTTAGCGTCAAGCGGTGGCTTCCGGGTGCAACTTTTTCGGAACGAGCATCGCCAACTGCAACACGAAAATAAGCTTGCGAAGATTTCACGACGCCGGACTCGAAGAGGATTGAAGCTATCTGCGAACCTGTTGCTCCTTTTGGTATCTCAAGGGTTACTTCTGGTAAACCTTGAACTGACTGCACATCATCGAAATCAGGTGCACTTGATGATTGGGAACGCACGAGAAACAGCGAGAAAGTAAATAGAACAATGACTAGACCTGCTGCAATGAGTCTCTTGAGCGAACCCATCACTTTCTCTTCTCAAGATCTATTGCAAACTCTAGAATTCCTACAGCAGCTGCCATGTCGATAGAATCCTTTGAATCTTTCGCGTTTCTGCCTGATTCCCGCAAATTTCGAGCCGCACTAACTGTTGATAGACGCTCATCAACCATGATTACTTCTACATCAGTGATTCCACGCAGCAAATCGGCGAATGCGACCGCTTTATCTGTCGCTGCGCCATCCTTACCGCTTAACAGCGCTGGCCTACCCACAAAGATTTGAACCGGTTGGATGTCAAGAAATATCTCGGTAATGCTCTTGAGTAAAGACTTATCTGATGACTTTAATGTCGTCAGAGGTGAACAAATAATTGAATCCGCATCACTTGCTGCAACTCCGATGCGGACATCACCGTAATCAAAGGCGATTCGACGTCCCCGTTGCATCATCTATCCAAAAAGGGATTGCGAGATCGCGGCAATAGCATCTGATGATTTGGTTGCGTCGGTACCTCCACCTTGTGCAAAATCGTCCTTACCGCCACCGCCACCGCCAAGGACGGTGGAACCAATTTTAACCAGAGCGCCAGCTTTAACCCCAGCTGCGCGAGATTGATCGCTGACTGCAACAACAAGTACAGGCTTTCCATCATTGTTACTGAGAAGTGCGATTACAGAATTTGTATGAGCAGATCTAAGATCGATTGCGATCTTTCTTAAGTCATCTCCTGAAACTCCGTCACTCATCACCGAGCCAATAAAGGTGTGACCATTGATCGTGGTTGCTGACTTAGCCAGATCTCCTACTTGGGACAAAGCTTGAGCCGAACGAACTGCCGCTAATTCCTTTTCAATTTCTTTCATTTTGTTCAGCAAATCAGAAATTCGCTCAGGTAACTCTTCTGCGCGGGAACCCTTAATCAGTTCAGTTAAAGAGTTCAATAAAATGTGCTCGCGCGCCAAGAACTTATAAGCATCCACGCCTACAAGAGCTTCAACTCGTCGAACTCCAGCGCCAATTGAAGATTCACCAAGAAGTTTTACTACTCCCAACTGACCAGAGCGCTCAACGTGCGTTCCTCCACAAAGCTCGCGCGCCCAGTCACCAACACTCACTACTCGGACAACATCTCCGTATTTCTCACCGAACAATGCCATTGCGCCAATTTCTTTTGCTTGGGTTTGCGACATACTTTCAGCAGTAACCTCTAAGTTATCTAACAACAAAGTGTTTACGCGTGATTCAACATCATCAAGAACTGATGCCGAGACCGCTCCAGTTGCAGGGAAATCAAAACGGAAACGTCCAGGAGAGTTCTCTGAACCGGCCTGAGTTGCGGTCTCCCCCAGAATTTCGCGAAAAGCTTTATGAACCATATGTGTTGCGGTGTGGGCCCTTGAAATTGCCGAACGTCTTTCGGAGTCAATTTCTGCAAGAGCATCCGTTCCAACTTCAACAGTACCGTTTAGAACACGACCACGGTGAACCGATACTCCGGGAACTGGCGACTGAACATCATCGATTTCGATTACCGCGCCACTACTTAAAGTAATTCTTCCGCCATCTGCAAGCTGTCCTCCACCTTCGGCGTAAAAAGGTGTGCGATTAAGAATGATTTCAACATCATCACCTTCTACCGCAGAAGCAACTCCCACACCATCTACCAAAATTCCAGTTAACTTCGATTCGGAACTGATATTGGTATAACCCAAAAATTCAGTCTTCCCGCTCTTATCAGCGATTGATCGATAGACGGAAACGTCGGTGTGTCCAGATTTCTTAGCCTTTGCATCAGCTTTTGCGCGATCTTTCTGCTCTTTCATGAGACGGCGGAAGCCATCCTCATCAACACTTAAACCTTCTTCACGCGCCATTTCTAAGGTCAGATCAAATGGGAAACCGTAAGTGTCATGCAACTTGAAAACATCTTCTCCCGGCAAAACAGAGCTCTTGTTCTTCTTCAAAGCTGCAGAAGATAAATCGAAGATCTGGGTTCCACTCTTGAGTGTTTGTAAGAAACTTTCTTCCTCTGAAGCACTGACAGCCAAGATTCGACTCTTGTCTGAAACCAACTCTGGGTACTGAGGACCCATTGCACCAATAGCTGCAACTGTAAGTTCGGACATTATTGGATCCATAGATCCAAGTAATCGCATATTGCGAATAGTTCGGCGCATCATTCTGCGTAAAACATACCCGCGGCCTTCATTGCCAGGTGTAACCCCATCGCCAATAAGCATTGCAGAGGTTCGCGCATGATCTGCAATTACACGAAGCGAAACATCCGATTTTTCCGATACTCCGTACTTAACCCCTGTTAACTCTGAAGCACGCTTTAGAATCTGCATCGTGGTATCTATTTCGTAGATATTTTCTACACCCTGCAAGAGAGCTGCGGTTCGTTCAAGACCTAAACCAGTATCGATACTCTTTGCAGGAAGTTCACCTAGAATTGGATATCCATCTTTTCCGCCACCTGCTCCACGTTCGTTCTGCATGAAGACTAAGTTCCATACCTCTAGGTAGCGATTCTCATCTGCAATGGGTCCGCCCTCGACCCCATACGCTGGGCCTCGGTCGTAGTAAATCTCTGAACAAGGTCCACAAGGTCCAGGAACTCCCATTGACCAAAAGTTGTCCGCCATATCGCGACGTTGAATTCGCTCTTTTGGTACACCGATCTGCCTGTGCCAAATATCTGCGGCTTCGTCATCATCAAGATAAACAGTTACCCATAACTTCTCTTCTGGAAAACCGTAACCACCATCTGCGATAGGTCGAGTTAACAGTTCCCAAGCAAGTGCAATTGCACCTTCCTTGAAGTAATCGCCAAAAGAGAAGTTTCCACACATTTGGAAAAATGATGCATGTCGAGTCGTCTTGCCTACTTCGTCGATATCCAAGGTTCGCACACACTTTTGAACCGAAGTTGCACGTTTGTATGGCGGTGTGACCTCACCTAAAAAGTAGGGCTTGAATGGAACCATTCCTGCATTGACAAGCAAAAGATTTGGATCATCAGCAATTAAAGATGCCGAAGGGACAACAGTGTGAGTTAACCCTTGACGATTGTCGGATTCAAAGAAGCGCAGCCAGCGCGAACGGATCTCGGCGGATTCCACTAGTGAAGATCACTCAGCCTTCTTCTTTTTCTTAGCGCGCCCTTTGCTGCTTTGCGCCGCTGAAAGAATAGCTCCCGCAACCTTAACCGCAGAGCCGTTCTTGTTCATAAATCCTTGAGTCGCCTCAGAAACCTTGTCGCTCATCTCTTCAATATTTTTTGTCACCCGATTGATGCTGTGTAACGGACCGTTCACCAAAGTTACTGTTGTGTGAACCTCATCAATCAAAGGCGCGGTTTCATCGGTCAGAACTTTTAGCGAAGCCTTTGCTTCATCAACCAAACGGCCTATCCGAATAACGACGTAGGCAATAGCTATCGCAATCACAGCCAACGACGATGCTGCGATTATTGTTGCAATTCCACCTGGACCCATGTTGTTAGCCTACCTGAACCCTTAACTGCCCTGCGGGCTTTTGGCCTGTGGCACCCAATCAATTCCGCTCTCTTTTCGCTGAGCGGGGGTGATTGGTGTTGGTGCGCCAGTTAATGGATCTCCACCACTAGCTGTTTTGGGGAAGGCAATTACTTCTCTAATTGAATCTGAACCCGTTAACAACGCACACACTCGATCTAAACCTAACGCGATTCCACCATGTGGAGGCGGACCATAGTTAAAGGCTTCGAGTAAGAAACCAAATTTACTTGTCGCTTCTTCATCACTTAATCCAATTACAGAGAACACATCCTTTTGAATGGTGCGGTCATGAATACGGATAGATCCACCACCTAATTCAGTTCCGTTAAGGACTATGTCATATGCATACGCTAACGCAGATGCTGGATCAGATTTAAATGTCGCGGCAAATTCAGGCTTTGGTCCAGTAAATGGATGGTGAACTGCCGTCCAACCACCGTTGTCAGTTGGTTCAAACATCGGTGCATCTACAACCCACAGAAATTCCCATTGTCCATCAGGAACAAGGTTGCATCGTTTGCCAATCTCTAGGCGAACAGCGCCTAATAGGTTGAGCGATGCGCTTCGTTCCCCTGCAGCAAAGAAAATTGCGTCCCCTAGCTTTGCCCCTGATGCTGCGACAATTCCTGCGGTCTCTTGCTCAGAAATGTTTTTAGATACTGGACCACCAAGAGTTCCGTCCTCATTAACCAAGATGTAGGCAAGACCTTTTGCTCCGCGAGCTTTAGCCCAATCCTGCCAAGCATCGAGTTCGCGTCGCGCAGATGAAGCTCCCCCAGGCATTACGACCGCACCGACATATGGTGCTTGGAAAACACGGAATGGCGTTTGCGCAAAAAACGAAGTTAAATCCACTAACCGATTGTCGAAACGAAGGTCAGGCTTATCTGAACCGTAATTAGTCATTGCATCGGCATAGGTCATGCGTTTCAGTGGAAGTGGAATCTCGTAATTAACCGCTTCTTTCCAGACTCGTGCAACGATCTTTTCAGCAACTGCCAAGATATCTTCTTGATCGATGAATGACATCTCGATATCTAACTGGGTGAACTCTGGTTGACGATCAGCACGGAAATCTTCATCTCGGAAACAACGTGCGATTTGGTAATACTTTTCCATTCCGGCGACCATGAGTAATTGCTTAAACAACTGAGGTGACTGCGGTAGGGCGTACCAAGAACCAGGTTGAAGTCGAACCGGAACCAGGAAATCACGTGCACCTTCTGGGGTAGAACGCGTCAAATATGGGGTTTCAATTTCGAGAAACTTTTCATCTTCCATGACTCGACGAATAGTTGATGTGACCTTAGATCTGAGTCTTAAATTTTGGGCTGGCTTTTCACGGCGCAGGTCAAGATAGCGGTAACGCAATCGAACCTCTTCATTAATGTCCGTGTCATCTCCGCTATCAACTGGAAATGGCAGTGGCGCAGCTTCGGAGAGTACAACAACGGTGTCACCCATTACTTCAATTTCACCTGTTGGAAGATTTGTATTTTCGTTTCCTGCAGGGCGCGCTACAACCTCACCAGTAATCAATAGACACCATTCGGCGCGTAGTGAACCGGCAACTTTTTCATCTCTAATAACTACCTGCACTGAACCTGAAGCATCGCGCAGATCAATAAAAGCTACGCCACCATGATCTCGACGGCGCGAAACCCAGCCCGCAAGTGTGACGGTCTGGCCAGCGTCGGATTTACGCAATGACCCAGCTTCATGTGAACGCAACATTTTGCTTCCTAATTCTACTTTTCGAGAGCTTCGAACAATGAGTCAATCTTAACCGAGGTTTCAACGCCGGATTTCATCTCTTTGAGCAGAACTGTCCCGCTGGAAATCTCGGAATCTCCCAAAACAATCACATGCATTGCCCCGCTCTTATCCGCACCTTTCATCGCACCCTTAAGGGCTCGATCACCAAAGGCAATTTCAACTTTCTTTCCCTTTGCACGCAAAGCAGATGAAATGGTCAGCGCCTGCAATTTCGCGTTTTCACCCAGCGGGATGATGAACAAATCTGAAACAAATGAATCTGAGCCAATAACACCCTCAGCTTCGGCAGCTAACAAAGCGCGATCAACACCCAAACCAAAACCGATACCTGACAAGGATTGACCACCTAGTTGCTCCATCAATCCGTCATATCGCCCGCCCCCGCCAATTCCAGATTGCGCTCCGAGTAATTCATGAACGAACTCGAAAGTTGTTCCGGTGTAGTAATCCAGACCACGCACCATTCGCGGATTTAAGGTGTAAGAAATATGCAATGCATCCAAGTATT
>Ga0315903_10007053_pt1 | contig 14143 bp, 9 predicted proteins | sample LakEriMetagenome_7_FD_203524 | JGI IMG/M metagenome (GOLD analysis project Ga0315903, IMG submission 203524) | Freshwater fungal communities from buoy surface, Lake Erie, Ohio, United States - Buoy 2 MA119 | ecosystem: Environmental > Aquatic > Freshwater > Lake | place: USA: Lake Erie, Ohio...
TCGTACTGGCCATCCCGATTGGCGGCGGCGAAGGCCAGCAGCGCCACCGAGGTCTCGTAATTGCTGACCTTGTTCTCTTTGGTGTAGATCCCGCCGTCGGGCTGCAAGGCCTGCTTCAGGTAGGCCAGAGCCTTCTGGATCATCGGATCGCCCGGCTCCACTCCCGCGTCCAGCAACGATCTGGTGACAATGCCAGTGATCGCCGGGCCGGGGTAATCGCTCCAATGCCCGTCATCCGCCTGAGTGGTTCGCAAGTAGGCCGCCGCCGCCTGACGCGACTTGGCCAGTGCTCCGGCAGGAAGTCCCACGGAACCGGTCTGCTGGGCGGCGACGGAGGTGGCCAGACCCAGCAGCAGGCCCAACGTCAACCACGAACGGCAACTCACCACGAATGAACGCGACATGGGCAGCGCCTCACAGCGGAAACGGCGTCGGCTGCAGGAGTCGAACTCTCGAGCTTCGACGGTACGGAAAAGACCAGATGCAGCACCGGAAACGATTCTACCGGCCACGAGAGACCGCGGCCAGCGGCGGAACCTGCGTCCCCAGGGTCCGAACCGGGCTGTTCCAGCGAACCGTGCTTGTCTTTCCACCGGGGTTGCCGTAGCGTGAAGATCTTCGGCAGTCGGGTCTCCCCTGGGGGCCCGGCCTGAATGTTCCCGACGCTGTCGAGCTTCCTCCGATTTTCCTGATCCGCATGGCCAGCGCTCCCTTGCTGCGGATGACCGACATCAGCAAGCACTTTGGTGCCACCAGGGCCCTGGATGGGGTCTCGCTCGAGGTGCGTCCCGGCGAGGTGTTGGCCTTGCTGGGGGAAAATGGCGCGGGCAAAAGCACGCTGATGAAGATTCTCAGCGGTGCGCAATCTCCCGATTCGGGCCAGATGGAGCTGGACGGAGATCCCTACCGGCCCCGCAGCCCCGCGGCCGCCCGTCGCGCGGGGGTGGCGATGATCTACCAGGAACTCACTTTGGCCCCCCACCTCTCGGTGGAAGACAACATCATGCTGGGGCAGGAGGTCTCGCGCGGGGTCTGGTTGCGGCGCGGGGAGCAGCGTCCCCGGGTGCAGCGGGCCCTCGAACTGCTGGGGCATCCCGATCTCCGCCCCGACACGCCGGTGCAGCAGCTCTCGGTGGCCGCACAGCAATTGGTCGAAATTGCCCGGGCTCTGGTGATGGAGGCCCGCGTGATCGTGTTCGATGAGCCGACCAGTTCCCTGACCCGGAAGGATGTCGAACGGCTCTTCGACGTGATTCGCCGACTGCGTGCCCGCGGCATTGGCGTGGTCTACATCAGCCACTTCCTCGAAGAAGTCCGCCAGATTTGCGACACCTATTCCGTACTCCGTGATGGCCGCAGCGTCGGTGCGGGAACCCTGTCGGGAACGACCGAGTCGCAAATTGTCTCCCTGATGGTGGGGCGCAGCGTGGAGGAGCTGTTCCCGCAGATCCCACATACCCCCGGCGAAGTGCTGTTGACCATCGAGGAACTGTCGGGAAGCCGCGCTCCGCAAGAGCTCTCGCTGCAGGTCCGGGCGGGAGAAATCCTGGGGATCACCGGGCTGGTGGGGGCGGGACGAACCGAGTTTCTCCGGTGCCTGTTCGGACTCGATGCCATCCGCTCGGGTGCAGTCACGCTGGCCAAAATCGGTCTGCGGTCCTCCCCTCGCAGAGCGATCGACGCCGGCCTGGGCTTCGTCTCGGAAGACCGCAAGGGAGAGGGACTGGCCCAGCAACAGTCGATCGTCGACAACCTCACCCTCAGCCACCTCAAACCGTACAGCCGGTGGGGATTCCTGAACCTGTTCCAGCGGCAGACCGCCGCCCGCGAGTGGATGCGGACTCTGCAGGTCAAGGCTCGCGATCCCAACCAGCAGATCTCGGAACTCTCCGGGGGGAACCAGCAGAAAGTGGCCCTGGCCCGCATCCTGCACCAGCAGGCCCAGGTGCTGCTCCTCGACGAGCCCACCCGCGGGATCGATGTCGGGACCAAGGCCGAGATCTACCGGCTGATGGGGGAGGCGGCCGCCCAGGGTAAAGCCATCCTGTTTGTCAGTTCTTACTTCACGGAACTGCTGGCGGTCTGCGACCGGATCGCCGTCATGTCGCGCGGCCGACTGCAACGCATCCGGGTCGCCCGAGACTGGACCGAACACAGCATTCTGCAGGCCGCCATGGGCCTGGAGGACCACTCTTCATGAACGTCGATACTTCAACAAGAGCCCCCTCCGACTCCCCGGACGAAGTCGAATTGCAGCTGGATGAAGGGGTGGTGGGGTTCAATAACCTCTGGAACTCGGCCTTCTCGGTGTTGGCCCCTTTCCTGGCGCTGATCCTCGTCTGGTGCACATTCGCCGGCGCTGATTACCTGCGCAGTGCCCGGCTCCAGAAACCGGCCCGATTCAATACCAAAAGCAGTTTTCAGCAGGTGCTCCGCGACGCCTCCCAAGTGGGGGTCGCCGCGCTGGGAATGACCCTCATCATTATCGCCGGGGGAATCGACCTCTCGGCCGGTGCCGCGATGTCGCTCGCCGCCACCACCGCCGCCTGGTGCTTCCGCGACAGCCTCCCCGTACCGGTTGGGATCGCCGCCGCACTGCTCACCGGATGTCTCGCGGGAGCGGTCAACGGGACCCTCATCAGCGTGCTCAAACTGGTTCCATTCATCGTAACTCTTGGCACGATGACCATCTTTCACGGCCTCGGACTCATTATCTCGGGAAACACTCCCATCCGAGCCTTCAACATGGTCCCCGACTGGATCATCAACCTGCAGCGTCCCTTCCCCCGTCCGGAATGGCTGCTGGTCCCCAGTGGCGTCGTGGTCCTGCTGTTACTGGCCGGGCTGGTGGCAGTGCTGTTGCGATTCACCGTGCTGGGTCGGCATTTCGTCGCCCTCGGTTCCAACGAAGCCACCGCCCGGCTCTGCGGAGTGAATGTCGAACTCACCCGCATTCTCGTCTACTCGATCGCCGGACTGCTGACGGGGGTCGCCGGTCTGTTCCAGTTTGCCGTGCTGGGTGGCGAGGGAGATCCCAACCAGGGGATCGGCAAGGAACTGCCCGTGATCGCCGCGGTCGTCATTGGCGGAGGGAGCCTCTCGGGAGGCCGGGGTTCGATCCTCGGCACCTTGTCGGGGGCTTGTATGATGTCTGTCATCCAGCACGGCTGCGTGACGCTGAACATTCCTACTTCGTTCCAAAAGGTCATCGTGGGACTGATCATCATTGCCGCGGTCTCGGTCGATCAGTTCCGACAGCGCCGCATCGCCAGTTGAAAGTGGCCGATATCCAGAGGCCGGCGGGAGTGGACACAACCCACGGTCATCCAACCCGGACCAGACGGGCGATGTGCGATCCGAAAGACCGGCAATCCCAAAGACCGGCAATCCCAGACAAACCAGCCTGCCGAGGCGTTCAATGGGACAACCATCCACATCTGAGCTGTCTCAGAAAAACCGCACCGTCGCCACTCGACTCAACGCCTCAGGCCCCGATAAATCGCAGCCCCGACTGGCTGTCGCTGGTCGGCGGGCTGGTCATCGGCGGGCTGGTCAAGGGAGCGGGCCCAAACTCATCGCGGCCCGACGGCTCCATCATGCGGGGGGTCGGGAGCAAGTCTTCGGAGAGAGCCTGCACTTCCCGCTCGGATTCGAAATCGCACCGGGCCTGCAGTGGTGGCATACGGCCGACATTCGCACTGGCATCCACTTTGACCCGATCTTCCGACTCCGGGCCCGAGGGAACCAATACCACATCCCCACTCAGATTCGACACGCGCGGCTCCACCTGATCTGACCCCCGCAGAGGAACACCCGATTTCTGCGTAGAGAAAGTCGCCATGTCCTGGAACACAAACACCGTGTCCGCGACCGCCAGTTCATCTCCCGGCCTCAACTCCTCCTCGGTCACACGTTTTCCGTTGACCCGCACGCCATTCATACTGCCCAAATCGCGGACGACAAACCGATCATCCACCCGGGCCACGCAGCAATGACGCCGCGAGATCTTCACCTGCTCAGGAAGTGCCAGATCACAATCTTCATGCCGGCCGATGAGTGTGATTGGCTTTTCCAGCCGAAAGGCTGCGCCCCCATTCACCGGAATCAGTCGTGCAGGCATGGGTGTCTCCCGCCGGGACGGACAGCAAAAACTCTGTTTCCTCAGCGAATTCTATCGCACAACGGGTCGGGTTGACAGAACTTTTCACGACTTTTCGAAGAAAATCATAGCCTGAATTTTCTCTCATTGCGGGACTGATCAAAAATTCCCTACCCCCCCTCCCCGCAATCGCCTCCACCACTCCCGAGCCAAGGCCTCGGCTTCCGCTCGCGTGGTCACCCGCCCCTCCAACTGGGCGTCATAAATCTCATCCAGAATCGTCTTAAACTCCTTACCTGGAACCATTTGCATCTTTCGTAGATCATCACCGGTCAACACGGGAACCGGCTGCAGAATCTCTCGGGGAGTCTGATCCAGAGACTGGTCGCACCAGTCCGCGGCGCTCGGCGCCACACCGTCCCCCACCGCCACAGCCCGCGACAACGCCACCAGGTTCCGCGACCAGCGATGGGCCAACAACCGCTTGCGAATCGCCTCGCGCGCCACGGGCAGTCCCGCCACCTCCCCCTCGTGTTCCAACAGCCAACCCGTCTGTTCCACCTGGGCAGTCGACAACTTCAAACGCCGACACGCGACTTCGGCCACACGCCGCAGATCCAACCGCGTTCGCCCCCTCCCGACCGGCCGCAACAGGCACGCCAGTGCCAATTCCAGACTCGGCGAGGGAAGCGATTCCAGGCCCCGCAGCCAATTCGCCACTTCGCGCGGCAACCCGGCTTCCGGTCGAACCGCCTCAAGAAATTCGGCCAACTCGGGGAGGATCACCGGCAAAACCCCCAGCCCGATCGCCCGCTCCAATGCCACCCGCCGACTCGGATGCGCCAAAATCTTTTGCAATTCCTGTGCGATCCGCTCCTGGCTGACCACCAGAATGTCCTGGGCCATTTGCCGCACCGCCTCGGCCGTCTCCGATTCCAATTCACAACCGAACCGGGCCGAGATCCGGACCGCCCTCAGGATCCGCAGTTTGTCCTCGGTGAACCGCTCACGGGGATCTCCAATCGCCCGCAGAACCCGCCGCTCGAGATCCTCACGCCCCCCAACGTAATCGAACAACTTCCCGGCCAGGGGATCATAAAACAATCCATTGATCGTGAAATCGCGCCGCTGCGCGTCCTCCTCGGCGGTCGAAAAATTGACCCGTTCCGGACGCCTTCCATCGAGATACGGTCCCTCGGTCCGGAAAGTGGCCACCTCGACATCCTCGGCCCCGCGCCGCCCTTTGACCACAATCACTCCGAACGCCGCCCCCACCGCCAGGGTGTTCCGCTCGCCGAACAGCCGCCGCACTTCGTCGGGGAGGGCGCTCGTCGCCACGTCGTAGTCCGAGGGGACATGTCCCAGCAGCAGGTCCCGCACGCATCCCCCGGCCCACAGCGCGGTGTATCCCGCCTGCTGCAGCCTCTGCACCACCTCGGTGGCATGGGCTTTCGACAGATCCGAATGCAGGCCGGCCGGTGTTCCGGTTTCTGGAGCGTCTGGGTTCATCCCGGTATGGTAGCGTCAGTTCAAAGTCCCTTCCCCCCCGCCACGGGGCGTCCGCCGAAAGCCTGACCATGTCCGCTTCCCCCGGGTTCCTCCGGATTCTCACCGCAGTGCGGCGGCTGTCCAGATTCGCCCCCCTCTGCCTGCTCGCGCTGGGGGTGCACGCCGCCGATCCAGCCCCCACCGGCTTCCAGGAACGGCTGATCGCCGACAAGTACGGCTACACCTTCGGAGTGCAGGCGATTGACCTCGATGGAGACGGCGATCTCGACCTGACCAATGTCGACATCGTGGGGAAAAACCCCAGTGACGCGTCACTGCTCTGGTTCGAGAACAACGGGCGGGGAGAATTCCAGCGCCACGTCATGCACAGCGGCGAAAATGGCTGGCTCGAACGCCACGCCCTGGGAGACCTCAACGCCGATGGCCGGACCGACGTGGCGGTGGTCAGCAATCGCGACGGACACCTGCTGTGGTTCGAGCAGCCCCCCCGATCGCCGCGTGACCGCTGGATCCGCCACGAGATCAGCCGGGAATGCCCCGGGGCGTACGACGTCCGCCTGGGCGATCTCGATGGTGATGGCGACCTCGATGCCGCCACCGCCGGCTATTCCAGCCACACCCTGGCCTGGTATGAGAACCCCGGGAAGGGGAAACCAACGGACAACTGGAACCGCCACATCGTGGCCCGCAATCTGGCCGAGAACCGCACGGTGGAGCTTGTCGACTTCAACGGCGACGGCCGCCCCGATCTGCTGGCGGGCTCGATCGGCGTCTCGTTCGCCACCCAGGGATCGGCGGCCACCCCCGCGCAGCATGGCGGGCTGCTGGCCTGGTTCGAGAATCCGGGGGACCGCGACCAGTGGACCCGACACATCATCGACGACCAGCACCGCGGGGTCGTCCACGGGCACACCGCCGACCTCGACCGCGACGGCGACCTCGACATCGTTCTGGCCCGGGGGATGCGGCCCGAACACATTCCCGTCGAGCTCCATGAGCTGGTCTGGTACGAGAACCAGGGAACCTCCCAGCGACCCGGTCCCTGGCGCCGACAGGTGCTCGCCCCACTGCCGAGCGCCTTCGAGGCCATCGCCGTTGACCTCGATGCCGATGGCGATCTCGACGTCGCCGCCACGGCGTGGTCTCTGGGAGACCAGGTGGTCTGGTGCGAGAACCCCGGCGATCCCCGGCACACCTGGACGAAGCACGTCGTGCGGGAAAAATACTTCGCCGCCAATCAGATCATCGCCGCCGATCTGGATGGCGACCACCGCCCCGATCTGATCGTCACCTCCGACGACGGCTCGCGGCGGGTCACTGGGGCGAACGAACTGCGCTGGTGGCGCAACCGGCTGACGCCGCCGAAGTGAAGGGCGGGGCAACCCCGCCGCCCGCCAATCTCAGCGTCCGGCAGACCAGCCGTCATCCGCACCGGTTCAGGTCCTCCGCCGTCAGCAGCCGATGCCCCCCCGGCAAGGCGCACAACCGGTTCTGGCGGTCGAGCACACCATGCCGCCAGAGCCATTCCTCGAACTCGGGCGCGGGACGCAGCCCCAGCAACTGCCGCACATACTGCGCATCATGAAAGGAGGTCGATTGATAATTGAGCATCACATCATCCGCCCCGGGGACCCCCATCACGTAGTTGCACCCGGCTGTGGCCAACAGCGTCAGCAGGGTATCCATGTCGTCCTGGTCCGCCTCGGCATGATTCGTGTAGCAAACATCACAACCCATCGGCAGCCCCAGCAGTTTGCCGCAGAAATGATCCTCCAGCCCCGCCCGGATGATCTGTCGGCCGTCATACAGGTATTCGGGTCCGATGAACCCCACCACCGTGTTCACCAACAGGGGCTCATATAACCGGGCTACGCCATAGGCCCGGGCCTCGAGTGTCTGCTGGTCGACTCCATGGTGCGCATTGGCCGAGAGACAACTCCCCTGCCCCGTCTCGAAGTACATCACGTTGTTCCCGACCGTGCCCCGCTTCAGGTCGAGCGTCATCGCGCGGGCCTCGGCCAACAGCGGCAGGGTGATGCCAAAACTGGAATTGGCTTTCTCGGTGCCTGCGATGGACTGGAACATGAGGTCGAGCGGAGCCCCCCGGCGAATCGCCTCCATCTGACTGGTGACATGCGCCAGCACGCATCCCTGCGTGGGAATCTCATGACGATGGATCAACTCATCCACCAACTGCAACAGCCGGGTGATGTTCGCGAGATTGTCGGTGGCCGGATTGATGCCAATCACCGCGTCGCCACAGCCATAGCCCAGCCCGTCGACAATCGAGGCCGCGATCGCCCGGGGCTCGTCGGTCGGATGATTCGGCTGGATGCGGACGGCGAATCGCCCCCGCAGCCCCAGGGTGTTCCGGAAGCGGGTGACCACCCCGCACTTCGAGGCCACCAGCACCAGGTCCTGGTTGCGCATCAGCTTGGAGACCGCCGCCGCCATCTCGGGCAGCAGGCCCCGGGCGAGCCGGGCCAAAACCGGCCCGTTGGTCTCAAACCGCAGCAGCCAATCGCGGAACTCTCCCACGGTGAGATTCGCGACCGGGGCGAAAGCCTGGGGATCATGATGCTCAAGCAGCGCCCGGGTGACCGCATCTTGCTCGGGCGGAATCAACCATTCTTCGAGAAAATGGGCCAGGGGCACTTCGGCCAGCACCCGGCAGGCGGCCACCCGTTCTTCCGCCGACCGCGCCGCCACCCCGGCCAGTTCATCCCCCGACCGCACCGGGGCCGCCCGGGCCAACAGCGTCTTGAGGTCTGGAAAGCTGTAAAACCGCGGTCCCACCTGGCAGGTCCAACCAGCCATGCTTGGGGCTCCTTTCATCGTGTGGCGTGGACTCTGGCGAAGGGTAGCACATTTTCAGCCAACAGCCCCGCCGCGAGGTCGGTCCCGGGCACACCTGCCGCATTGGATGGCCCGGCCCGTATTGGCTCGCGTTTGACACCCGCCCGCGGGCAGTCGAAACTGAACCCAACAACGACGTCTTTGTCTCTGCGAACCCTTTGCCCACCGGTCCAGTTCCCATGCCGCCTGTTTCACGGAAGACCAGACGTGGGGCCGGATTGGCCGGTCCCCTGCTCGCGTTGACGCTGCTGGGGGGGCTGCTGGCTGTCCCCGTTCAGGCGGCCCGCAAGATCCAGAATGGCCCCATCAAACTGCAGCTCACTCCGCTGGTGCTGCGTGGGCGGTCCCAGGCTCTGCTGCCGGTGCTGTTCCAGCTCAACAGCAAAGATCCCGAACTGCTCCGCGGGACGCTCGAAATCCGCGTGAATCTCGCCGACCGGCTGGTGCACCGCATCGAAATTCCCGACTTCGTCGTCGTGCCGGGGGAAACCCGCTTCCGCATGACCATGCCCGAGGTCAACGTCAGCCAGATTGAATTGGCGATTCGGGTAACGGTTTCGTTCCGCGTCCGCGAAGAGATCTACGATCTGGGAGAACAAGACCTCGTCATCCCCATCGATTCCCTAAGGCAGCAGGCGGTGGTGTCGATCGAGCCCAAGAACCGGGTCGCCGACCGATTGCAGCAGGAACTGCGCGAGTCTCTGCTGTTGCATCGCTTCGCCCCCCCCGAAACCGATCAACGGCGCAAGAAACTGGTGTCGGTCCCCTCGACCATCGACCCTCTTGATCTGCCCCCCAATCCCCTCCCCCTCCTGGGAATCGATCTGATCGTCATCGAGCCCTCGGCACTGTCGGACCTCAAGCCCGATCAGTTGCGGGCCATTGCCAGTTGGGTCCGGGCGGGAGGGTCGGTATGCGTCGTTTGTCCTCCGCAGATCACCTCGCCCGATCTCGCCGAGTTTCTGAATTCCCTCGTCCCCACCCCCGATCGAACCGCCGTCTGGCAGCCGACCGGAACCGGACAGTGGGAGATTGCGTCCCCCTCCCCAAACCAGATTCGACACGGGGAACCGGGCTTGGGTCGGGCGGTCATTCTCGAAGATGCCGCCTTGCGGGACCGGTGTCTCGACAATCCCCTGTGGGACGAATCGCTGCGGTTCCTGTGGCGGATCACCCAGATTCACAGCCGGAATCTCAAGCGTTCCCCGGGTGAGGCGCTGCCCCTCTGGACCTTGGCCGAAGCCCCGCTCAATCCACCGGTCCGTCCGAATTTCAATGGCCCCCCCCTGCCGAATTACAACCGCCTCAGCGAATACGCCCCGGTCAATTCCCAGGGGCCCATGCAACATCTCTCGCAGAGCCTGCGCCCCCAGCGGTTGGTCACCATTCCAGTCTGGCAATTCGCGATCATGCTGCTGGCCTTCCTGCTGGCCGTCTCGCTGGGAGATTACTACCTGCTGGGAGCCCTGCGGCTGCGACGGTGGACCTGGCTGCTGTTGCCCGCCGTCTCGCTGGGAGTGACGTGGTTCACCGCCCGCATCGCCGAAAACAGCCTGGGAGACAACGACGCCCAGGCCGAACTGCTGCTGGTCGACGTGGGCCGGCAGGGGCTGCCGGTGCGCACCAGCCGGTTCCAGCTCACCGTGGCGGCCCAGCCGAAGACCCTGCAGGAAGAGGTCGTCAACGGGCTCCTGGTCAACGAGACCGAAGCGGGGGCCGAACTGGCGCGGCAGGCGCAGAACGAACTGCGCCGCCAGGGAGCCTTCGCCGAGGCGACGCTTGCCGCCCAGCAATTCGAGGCCGACATTCCCCTCAGCGAGGGGCTGCCACCCTATCGATACACGTTCGAGCAGCGGGTCAAGAAGTGGTCTCCCCTGTTGACGCGGCTGACCCGTGTCGGCCCGCCCGAGAATACTCCCGACCTTCCCTGGGCCGCCTGGGGACAACTTGATCTCACCAAACCCGAGGTGCAGCAGCAGGTGTTGCGGGAATGCCACGCCCGGGAACCCGAAGCTGCGGCCTGGGTGGTCCATCGCGGCCGGCTCTCTTCCCTTGGCAATTTGTCGTCCAACTCCGAGTCACTCAACAGCCTGGGAGAGTTCCTGCTCGACACCAGTGGCGACCTCCCCGAAGCGGGTTTCTTTCAATATGTCAGCCAGGTCAGTCCCAGCGGTCACAGCAATCTCGAAGATCTGCGGCTGCTCGACTCCACAGATCCCAATGACCTCCTGCTGATGATTGCCGTCCCGCGCGACAACAACTTCGTGGTCTTCCGATTCACTCCGCCACGCCCGGTCCCCGCGCCATGAGTTCGTCCCCCCAAGCCGAGCCGCTTTTCCCCGACGACGGGCCTGCCGATCTCCCCGCCTCGGCCGAGCCGCCGGTGAAGCCCGCCACCCCAAGGCCTCAGCCGCCCCGGCGGCCCAAACCGGGCTTCGAGCTGCCGCTCTTGGTGAAGGAGTTGAACGAACAGTCGGCTCAATTGCGCACCTACCTCCTGCGGCTGGCGTACGGACTGCTGCTGCTGGGGACCATGCTGGCCCTCTTCGCCCGCGGGCTCATCCGCAGCGGCGGAACCAGCACCCTCGGCCAGGGACAACTGGTCTTCGACTCGCTCACCACCTTCCAGTTCTGGGCCCTCAACCTGTTCGTTCCCGCCGTCACCTGCGGCTGCCTCAGCGGCGAAAAAGAACGCAACACCCTCGGCACGCTGCTGATCACCACCCTCACCCCGTGGCAGATTGTGCTGCAGAAATTCCTCGGCCGGTTCATCCCGGTCGTGGGCTACATCTGCCTGTCATTCCCCATGCTGGCCGCCGCCTACAGCCTGGGCGGGCTCTCCACCGCCACCCTCTGGAGCGGCGGCCTGCTGCTGATCATCGCCGTCGCGCAGACCACCGCGCTGTCAGTCCTCTGCTCGGCCTACTTCGCGACGACGGTCGAGGCACTGCTGGCCTACTTTCTGATCCTGTTCGGATCGCGGCTGGTCCTGCCGTTCCTGTGGGCCGACTCGGCTTTGGGAGCGGTCCAGCGGGGCGAGCTGACCCAGTCCGGTGCGGTCCTCTCTTCGATGTTTCTGCTGGGGCTGTGCCTGCTCCCGCTGTGGCTCGCCGCCGCCCTGCTCGAACGCCGCGCGTTCGTCACCCCCCGCAACCTGCTGCTCGACCTGTTCCAGAAACTGGACCGCATGTTCAACCGCTGGAACAGCGTCACAGGGGGCGTCGTGCTGGTCCAGGATGGCGACCCGCTCCCCAATCTCGAACCCGTCGCCTGGCGCGAGACCACCAAGAAATCGCTGGGAACCTTCCGCTACCTGTTCCGCGTGCTGCTCGTGCTCGAACTCCCCCTCGTGGTGATCATCTCCATGCTTGGCTCGGGAGAACTGCAGGGGGGGGGCCAGAACGTCATCGTCACCAATTATCTGTACGGGCTGTGGGTTCTGGCCCTGCTGATGACCATCATCCACGGCTCCAGCCTCATCGCCGGCGAACGGACCCGCCAGACCCTCGAAGTGCTGCTGACCATTCCCCTCCCGGGACGCGACCTGCTGCTGCAAAAGCAACAGGGGCTACTGCGCCTGCTCAAGGTGCTGCTCGTCCCCTTTGCGACGATCTTCGGGTTCCAGGCCTGGTGGTTCAATGGCTACCCCTACCGCTGGACCTACGTGGCGTTGTCGCTGATCGCGGTGCTGGTCTTCCTGCGGCTCACCTCGTGGGTCGCAACCTACATCGGCCTGCGGACGAAGTCACAAATCCGGTCGGTCGTGACCGTCGCCCTGCTGCTGGGCTGCTGGCTGGCGGTTCCCGTCGTGATCCGCCGCGGCTGGGAAACTGTCCACAGCGGACGGCGTCCCCTGCCATTCCTGGTCGACTCACTGCTGACCATGCATCCGATCGAACTGGTCCCGGAACTCGAACGGGGCCTGCGCATCACCCGTGTCCCCACCCCCGATCGCCCGACAGAAGAGGTCCCCCCCAACTGGTGGCTGCTGGCGCTCAGCCTGGGGCTGCATGTCGGCGCAATCGCCCTCGTCAAGTGGACCTGCCTGGCCAACGCCGATCCCCTCCTCGGTCGACTCGGCCCCCGCCCCGACAGCGAGTCGTCCGACGAGATTCCCCCCAACCCCGTCTGGGCCACCTGAACCCCGGTCTCGGCCGCTCGCCCCGGTGCCGACGCGCACTTGGCTCCCGTCACGCGCAGTCGACGTCGTCTCCTCCAGACCAAGTGGTCCCACTCCGGCACGCGGGCTGGTTTCTCCCGCTGCAGCAGCGATATATTCCGCGACGACCGTCTGTTTTTTGAAACGGCTCCCCCTCGCGTCACGACGGCCTGTCGTCCGCAACCGGCGGGGTCTTCTTCTCCCTTCCGCGAGTGCGCTCCCATGTCGCGTTCCCTCCTGTGGGGCCTGTTGTTCGCCTGTCTTTCCGCACTCCCCGCCGCCCGGGGAGCCGAACCCCAGCGCTGGGTCCTCTCCAGTGCCTCCGAAAACCGCCGGACCGAAACCTTCCATCTCGACGGAGCCAGGCTCACCCCCCAGCAGCCGAACTGGCGCGTTGACCAGAAGACCCTGCACGGTGGCCGCCAGGAAGGTTGCGAACTGCTGGTGGTCGACAATGGCCGCCTGCGCATCACCCTCATCCCCACCCGGGGCATGAGTGTGCTGGAGGTGGTGGCCGGCGATCTGCGCCTCGGCTGGAAATCGCCCGTCGCCGAAGTGGTTCACCCCCGCGAAATCAACCTGCATTCGCGCGGAGGCCTGGGCTGGCTGGAAGGTTTCAACGAGTGGCTGGTCCGCTGCGGCCTCGAAAGCAACGGTCACCCCGGAACCGACAAGTTCATCAACAACACCGGTGACGAGGCCAGTCTCGAACTCACCCTCCACGGACGGATCGGCAACATCCCCGCCAGCGAGGTCGAGGTCGTCGTCGACCCCGCCCCCCCGCATCGCATCACCGTACGCGGCACTGTCTGGGAACGGTCGTTCTACGGACCCCATCTCAAACTCCAGACCGAACTGTCGACCGAACCGGGCAGCCTCGAATTCCGCATCGCCGACACCATCACCAACCACGGCGCCCAGGAGCAGGAGTTCGAGATTCTCTACCACGCCAACTATGGGGCCCCCCTGCTGCAGGAAGGGGCCGAGTTTTTGGCCCCCGTCCAGCGGGTCGTCCCCTTCAACGCCCAGGCCGCGAAGTCGGTCGCGAAGTACGCCACGTTCGCCGGTCCCACGGTCGGCTTCACCGAAGAGGTCTATTGCCTCTACCCCCTGGCCGACGACCAACACCGCACGCTCATCGCCCTGCGCAACAAGGCGGCAGACCGGGGAGCCTCGATCGCCTTCAATGTGCAGGAACTGCCCCATCTCACGTTGTGGAAAAACACGGCGGCCGAGGCCGACGGATACGTCACCGGCCTCGAACCGGGCACCAACTTCCCCAACAACCGCCGCATTGAACGGAAGCTCGGCCGGGTCCCCAAACTGGCTCCGGGGGCCACCCGCACCGCCACCCTCGACTTCGCCCTGCTTCCCGACGCGGCGGCCGTCAAGGGAACCGCCGACCGCATCGCCCGGCTGCAATCCCGTCAGAAGCCGGTGATCGAGACCGCGCCCGAGAAGAAAGAGTAACCCCCCCCAGCGGCCACGCAGTTGGGCCGTCTCCCCCCAGTTTTCGGCCA
>Ga0315903_10007054_pt1 | contig 14142 bp, 10 predicted proteins | sample LakEriMetagenome_7_FD_203524 | JGI IMG/M metagenome (GOLD analysis project Ga0315903, IMG submission 203524) | Freshwater fungal communities from buoy surface, Lake Erie, Ohio, United States - Buoy 2 MA119 | ecosystem: Environmental > Aquatic > Freshwater > Lake | place: USA: Lake Erie, Ohio...
GCCGTTAAAGCTGCTTGATGATTTTCACGCGCAAATGAAAACGCCACCTGATGGGTGGCGTTTTCATTTCTGGTCACACAACTCAAAAAGTGTCACTGTTCTTCGGCTATCAACAAAAGTCACACTCGATATTGAGGGTTAAAAGTTAAAAAAGCTTCAAAACCAAAGTTTTGAAGCTTTTTTGCTTTTACTTGGTAAACCCAAGTTAAAAGTCGGCAAACGATTCAAAGGCCTGAAACCGTTGAACTTTGCAGTGCTTAGTAACCGCCGCGTCCACCGCCGCCGCCGCCGTAGCCGCCACCGCCGGAGCGATCGCCACCACCGCCGTAGCCGCCACCGCCGGAACGATCACCGCCACCGCCGTAACCGCCGCCACCACCGGAACGACCGCCACCGCCGCCGCCGTAACCACCGCCGCCGCCACCACCACCAAAACCACCCGTACGTGGAGGACGAGCCTCCATTGGACGGGCTTCGTTCACAGTGATGCTGCGACCACCGAGAGATTGACCATTCATGCCGGAAATAGCTGCTTGAGCTTCAGCATCGCTGCCCATTTCAACAAAGCCAAACCCTTTGGAGCGACCTGTGTCACGTTCCATCATGACTTTTGCGCTTGAAACAGCACCGAATTCGCCAAAAGCCTGCTGGAGGTCTTCATCGCGAACGGTGTATGGCAAATTGCCGACGTAAAGTTTATTGCCCATGGGGACTCCTCAAAAACACATAAAACAAAAGCGATGGGGTCCCGAAAGCACAACAAACCTGAAAAGTGCCGCCGTAGCGCGCGAAACTGACCGATCACCTGACTCGTGAGGTATTTTTAATACGAACACAATCAGATTATGAGGCATTGGGCGGGGAATAAAGGCCTATATTTGGCAATGTCGTTTTTTGCCCACTTTTATTTCAACACATGCATCAAACGCTCAAGGCATGAAGTTTGAAGGAGGGGTAACAATTTATGGACCTAACGCTACTAAGTCCAACTTCAATAGTTGCTCGCAAAATAGGTTAAGAAGGCGCGCGCTGAGGTAGTTGAAACAGGCAAATAAGTCTTCATCAGATGAAGGATGGCAACGTAAGTAAAAAATCAATTTAAGGGCGAAAGACGGTTTGAAAAAATGAAGTGCAGAACGGCAAACAATGTCAGCGTCGTCAAGCTACGAACATTTTTATCCCGAAAGTAAGTGCCATTAATGGAAAATTGACTGGCTGCTAAAGGAGTAGGAGATCAAAAACTAACTATTGAGAATACTGCAATGGTATCCATTTTTGAGTTGTTTAATTTGATCATCAGGTTTGACAGAGATGCTCCACTCGTAGACCTTAGCAAATCTTAAAGCGGTTGTATTGATTTGGCGGATAAGGTTCTTAAGCGATACATAAATCAGCAATGCCAAAGCAAATGTGATGTGGGCTAAAAACTAACTATAGGGCCTTGACTTTTTAATCGCCTTGTGTTTATAAATTTTATTTTTTGATTTGAAAAAATTTAAATAATACATAAATATTTATTTTATAAATAATAGAAATTTTATCTAAATAATAATGGATAAATGCTTAAATTTAAGTAGTTAATATTTGCTAGGAACTTGAAAATCTGCCAGGTGTGGAGGAGAAAATTACAAGGTAAGATTATGTAAGTGCAACTAAGTGATCAATTTTTGACCGCTTGGAGATGTATTTCAGAGAATTTAATAAAGGGGCTGTAATGTTGAAAAAATGGGTGTTAAACCTTGTTTTATTTTTAGGTTCTTCACTAAGCCTCGCTCAAACACCGTGGCCGCTCGTTCAGTCTCAGATATACCCCAGATCCTCTGAGATGAAATTGATAAGACATGAACAATCTGTTTTGTTAGGTGAGGGAATGCAACAAACAGGCTTGTTTTTTGCCACTTCTGCAGGTTCATTTAGTGAGCGAATTCAGGCAGAACTGCTTGTTGACGCATCACGTAAAGGTTGGAAGTTGCATTCAATCATGCGCGCTGGAGCTGATTACAACTTGAGCTTTTCTCAAGGCAATCGGATTCTTGACATCAGATTGTCAAACGGGACGCAAGGTGTAGATGCAGTTTATTCCGTTGTGCCAAATCAGCTGCCACCAGCAGTGATACCGCTGAACAATGGTATGCCAAAAGACCTGCCACGAACTGATCCTGCTGAAGTTAAAAAATAACAGTGTTGAACGCTTTAATTGCAGATGCAATTTAAATGTACTAAATTTTTTGAGGTTTGATAATGAAAATTACCCATTCAAAATGGATGCTGTTAAGTGTTTTGGTGACCAGTTTGTCTGGTTGTGGCCTATGGGATGTTGCTCGACAAAATGATGCGCCACCTCCACCCAATGTGCGTGGATTTCGAGCTCTACAAATTCCACCTGACCTTAGAGTCAATCGTCCTCCGGTGAGTGCGACTGCATCTGAATTGGCCCGCGCTTTAGCCCCTGTTCAACCTGCTGTATCACTGGCTGCTCTCACTGCACCAGCGGCACCGGAACCTGTGACTGTGATACCCGTAGTAGAAGCGCCATCAAAAGGTATGTTTTCACCGTATTTTCCTACTTCTGCTAGCTCGTCACCCCCAAATATTTGGACTGCCGAACCTAAGTATGACTTTCCATGGATCAATGGAGCAGTACCAACGCGGGTCAATGAGGAGGTGACTTTTGGTTCTGGTGCATTGATGTTAGGTCGGCTTTTTGCCAAGGTGACATTTGGAGGTCAAACGATTGTCGCTGCGGGAAAGTCAGCGGGATCAAAGCAAAATGAAATGATCAAACAACCAAAAGGATCTGTGTTGTCACGGGTTTTTAAAGCAATTGTTGGCGGTGTCGATCAGCCGGATGAAATTCAGAATACTTCTGACACTGTCATGCCAGTGACTGCGGAAACAATGTCCTGTAACGACGTCACTTGTCTTGATATAGCTCGTGATATGTTGGTTGATGACGCAAGGTCCAAGGGCTGGAACATGATCTTCAATAGACGAGTGAGTATGCACCAGTCTTATCAGTTCAGCCGTGAAGGACGATTAATTGGCATTGAAGTGCATTCAACGGGTGGCAGGTTGTTAACAATTGAATACAACTTGATGCCAGCTCAATTGCGTTAAATTAAGTTAAATCATAAAAAAGCTTGATATTTTAATTAATTTGTAAATTTCAATGGCTTTTAACGGTGGATATTTTAAATTAATTATTATTTAATGTATTTTGAAAATTGGCATTAAGCAAGCTGTCAAGCATTTAAGACGGCTTGCTTTAAGTTAAGTGTTTAAATTTTAATATTGGCATAAATAATGAATACACAGTCTAATATAATTAAATACATCCTGTGGTTTGTAATTGGAATTAGTTATTATCCAATTTCGCTGGCTCAGACAAAAAGTGATAAAGCATCGGAAATCTCAGATAATCTTTTGGAAGTAAAAAAAGAGACATCTATGGCAGTGATGCGTGAACTGGTTTTGCAATCCATTATGCGAAATCCGGAATTGGCACAGGCTGAAGCTGAGAATAGACAGATCCTTTCCAAATGGAAACAAATCCGTGCCGGTGTATTGCCACAAGCGACCATAACAATGGGTTATGGACAAGAAAATAGAAATTATTCTTTAACCAATAGCGATAGCAGGTATAAAGATCAATATCAAGTGCAATTGAGATTATCGCAGCCGTTAATGGATGCCACTTTAGCTGCCAGGATCAGACAAACGAAGGCACAGGCATTAGGAGGGGATTGGTCACTGGTGTCAGTACGTGAGCAAACCATGCTCAAAGCAATTGAGCTTTACGCAGAATTAGTCAGACAGTCCAGCTTGGTTGTTCTTGCTCGAGAGAATTTAAAGTTACACAGACAATACGTTGGTCAAATGAAGGAAATTGCGCGTGTAGATCTTGGTCGTGCATCAGATCTACCCGTTGCGCAATCTCGTGTCTCATTAGCAGAGTCGGTATTAACGGTTCGCTTGGCACGTTTGGAAACAACAAGGGCGCAATGGAGAGCACATACCACACTCCCATCACCCGAACAGTCAGCCGTCGGAGCAGAACCTATCACTTTGTTTACGTTGCCATCAGTGGATTGGCCATTGTCGATCGATGAAGCCATTTTTCAAGCGGTGGAAGCGAGTCCACAACTCCAAAAAGTTTTAACTGAAACAGTAGTAAGCCAAGAAACTTTACAAGTTGCAAGAGCGGCAACCTTACCAAAATTAAATGTTGAAATACAGAATCAAAGGGCGAATAACTTTGGTGGAATATTTGGTGCACAACGTTCATGGTACACAGGTCTAAATATGCAGTGGGCGTGGGATGCTGGGGCAGTACATAACAGTCATGCTGCATTAAGCGGAATTAGGGCTTCAGAGGAAGCCGTAGATTCACAAGTTCTAAAAATAAAAGCGGCTGTGGAATCACAGTGGTTTGAATTGCAAGCATCGCAAGCTGTTTTAGAAAGTTATGAGGCTTACGAGGAGCAATCTAGCGAAGTGGTTCAATCCTATGCAGAGCAATTCCGTATAGGCCGACGTTCTTTATTGGATGTTCTGAATGCAGAAAATGAATTGTTTACAGCAAGATCAAATGCATTAACAACTCGAGTAGATGTCTCTCTTGCTTCTTGGCGATTGTTAAGTTTACGCGGACTTTTGTCTGAAGAGCTTGGTCTTTAATAAAATGATCTGGCATGCGTTAGCCGCCTTGGCATTAATTCACGGTCGAAGATTATCTTGGCGTGATTTGGAGAGACACTCTGCTCAAGTGCCTGATGAACTGTTACCTGAAATTGCAATTCATTCTTTGCGAGCACATGGACTAGATGCAGTCGTAAAGCAATGCCAATCACTTGAAGAAATTAAAAATTCATTTAAAGAGTCTGTTGCATTAAAATTAATAAATAATGATTGGATAATACTAAATGGTATTAATAATTCAACGGCAGAAATAATAATAATAAGTAATGACGAATTGATTGATCATAAAAATGATGATTGGACTATTCAGCATTTAATGGATGTCATTGATGGTATGGTAATTGGTGTGCCACGAGAGCATCTGGAAAATAATTTTAAAATAAATGATGAAAATAATATTGATTCACAAGATTGGTTTTGGGGGATTTTTTCTAAGTTAAAAGCGCATTATGGAGATTGTGTCGTAGCGGCGGTATTGATTAATTTGCTGGCATTGGCTGGATCAATGTTTTCAATGAATGTCTATGATAGGATAATCCCAAATGCAGCAATACATTCATTGTGGACTTTAGGGGTTGGTGTATTAATTGCTGCAGTGCTCGAGTTGGGTTTACGCATGCTAAGAGCACATGTATTGGATGACGCTGGTAAAAAGGCAGACTTAGCTTTGTCAGCAGTTCAAATGCGTCAGATGTTGAATTTAAGAGCCAGTGATCGTCCTTTAGTAAGTGGTCAATGGGTCAGTCAATTGCGTGAGTTTGAATCTGTTCGTGACTTTGTCAGTTCAAGTACGTTGGTAGCATTAACTGATTTGCCCTTTGTTTTTTTATTTATCGGTGTTATCGCTTGGATGGGTGGTAATTTAGTCTGGGTGACACTTGCTGCGGGACTCTTGACCATCCTTGTAGGTCGATTGACTCAATGGCCAATCAAGCGAGCGGTTCAACAATACCAATATGAAAACACTCAAAAACATGCCTATTTAATTGAAATACTTGAACGCCTTGAAACGATAGAAGCTTTAGGTGCTCAGCCAACGATTCAAGGAAAATGGGAAAGACTATGTGCTTCAACATCCCGTAGTGCAATGGCTACAAGAATGGCATCCGCATTTACAACCAATGCGGGACAGTTCATTCAACAAATTGCTAATGTTGCTTTGATTATTTTTGGAGTACAACTGATTTTGGAAGGGCACCTAACAGTTGGTGCACTGATAGGTTGCAGCATTTTGGCTGGACGGGCTCTATCACCACTCGGACAGATAGCGGCACTCATGACACGTTGGCAGCATACGCAACAAGCATTTCAATCGGTTAACCGGTTGATGAATTTACCAAAGCGTGATGATCCAGCTCGGACATATGTGAAATGGCCATCACTATTTGAATCAATTTCATTAAGAGCACTTCGCTTTAGATATCAGAAAAGCGATATTAATGTATTAAATATTGAACAATTGAATTTAACCGCACAGGAAGTTGTCACTGTTACAGGGCCTGTTGGATCTGGTAAATCCACATTGCTACGGATACTGGCCGGACTTTTATCTCCAACAGAGGGTCAGTTGTTTGTTAACGGACTAGAAGCTAAGCAGATTTCTCCATCTGATTGGCGTTCTAACGTAACGTGGGTTGGACAAGATTGCGTACTGTTTAGAGGTACTTTACGGGAAAACCTGCTGGTGGCAGCACCTTATGTCACAGATCTTCGGTTGGTACAAATTATTAAATTGTGTGGAATTGATCGGTTGATTGCAAACCATCCTATGGGTTTGGATATGCCCTTAGGTGAGGGTGGACAGTTGCTCTCAGGGGGGCAAAGGCAATGGGTTGCATTAGCCCGCGCATTGCTTGCGGATTCAAAAGTGATTTTTATGGACGAGCCCACAAGTGCCATGGACATGGATGGCGAGCAAGAACTATTGGAACGTTTACGTCCTGAAATAAAAGGGCGATTGGTCGTCATTGCAACGCACAGACCAGGGCCTCTAGCGTTGGCTGATCGCCTCATTGTTCTGGATACGGGCCAAGTTATTGCCGATGGACCCAGAGACAGTGTCTTGGAATCAATAAGAGATGGTCGTATTTCGCGTGCCTCCTCATTGAATTCCAGAAATCTGGAGGTCGTCAAATGATTCTCAAATGGTTTAGGCTTTTCGGCTCTGCATCATCTAATAAAGACTCAAAGTCTGAAAAGGATGAGGAATGGCTAAAAATGGTCAAAAAAATACGAGAAGAAAATGCAGGTTTAGCGATAAAAGATCAAATCGCAGATATTTACTTGCTACAACTACAGACGCCAAGATATTTAATACGGTATGGAATTTGGGCAACTGCGTTCGTTTTGATCGTATTTATTTTATGGGCTGGATTAACAAGTCTTGATGAAGTGACTACTGGCTCTGGAAAAGTTGTAACAACGAGTCGTGAACAAATGGTACAGGTCTCCGAAGCCGGGATAATTTCTGAGTTATTAGTTAAAGAAGGTGAATTAGTAGATTTAGGACAAGCGTTGGTTCGCATAGACGACGTCAGATTGGGTGCAAATATGCAAGAGAGTCAGGCTCGGATGAATGGATTGCAAGCTGCAGCTATTAGATTAAGAGCTGAGTCAATAGGAGCATCGCCGATATTTTCAGCTGAACTCACAAAGCGAAATGCTCAATTAATTAAATCTGAACAAGAAACATTTTTAGCAAGAAAACGTTCTTTGGATACGAGTATTGCCATTTTGCAGCAAAATTTAAAAGTAGCTCAAGATGAGATGAAAATCACTGAACCGCTGGCTGCCCGTGGTCTTGTTTCTGAAATCGAGGTACTAAGAATATTGCGAACAGTGAGTGAGTCTCGAGGAAAAATTATTGAATTACAAACTAAATTTCGTTCTGACGCTGCATCAGAATTAACACGAATAGAGGGCGAATTAGGTTCGCAAGGAGCCACTTTATTGGGACGTAAAGATGCATTTCAAAGAACAGTCTTACGTTCTCCAAAAAGGGGCGTTGTAAAGAATATGCGTGTCAACACACTGGGAGCGGTTGTTCAATCTGGTCAAGATATTATGGAGATAGTTCCTATCGATGATACATTATTAATTGAAACGCGTATAAGACCCATTGATATTGCTTTTTTACATCCTGGATTACCTGCAACAGTGAAAATTACTGCATACGACTCAGGTATTTATGGATGGCTTGATGCCGAATTGATTCAAATAAGTCCAGATACTTTGCGCGATGAAGTTAGAAGAGATGAAACTTATTACAAAGTATTGGTTAGGACTAAACAAGCAACGTTGAAGACAAAAGACGGAAAAATATTACCTATTATTGCTGGAATGCAAGCATTTGTAGATATAAAAACGGGTCAAAAATCGGTATTGAATTATCTATTTAAACCAATTTTTCGCGCACGCGAAGCGTTACGTGAACGTTAATTTATACATTGAAATATTAATATGAAAAAAATACTTATTAACTATAAATTTAATTCAAAAAAGAAATTTTATGAATTTTATTTAATCAATGGTCTAAGTTTGTGTATTGCAAGTACTTCAATATTGATGGGTGGTTCTGCTGCAGCTCAGCAAGGAATTCAAGCAACTAGTGATGCAAAAATTGATAAAGATTTACCTGGCTTGAAGGCGAAAACTAGGCAGATGATTGAATCTGTTCAAGCAGATCGACCGGGATCATTGGATTTTGTCAATGGGCTCAATACAAAGTTATCTCCTAAGCAAATAAAACTAAGAAAAGATTTATGGGTTCAACGCGATAAAGATAATCAATCCTTATCAGAAACTTCTCAAGTTGAACTTGATGCATTATCAAGTCAGCAAGCAGTTAAGCTTCAATGGCCTAGTTTATCGGTTCCAAGTGAAAAGCGGTTATTCAAAAAACAAAATAATAAACCTGAAATTGATAATGGAAAGCCTGTTTTTACACCAGATTTTTCACGTCAAAGACTTACGCTTGCAACGCTTTCTGGTCACGCTGTGATTGATTTACCTAAACAAAATAATGGTGTTGATGGTAAGACAGTTAAAAATGATTTAAAAGATGATCTTATATCAGTAAATTTGCCGGATTTAGTCGGATTGGGCCTAACTTACAGTCCGTTGATGGATCAAGTTCAAGCACAACTCGAAAGTGCTATATCTAAAGCGAAACAGTCTAGAGCTGATTTGTTACCTCGAGCCTCTGTTCGCTATGCCACTGGAGCCGAGAGATCAGAAAATATTAACCTAGGAGTAAATAAACATACAACAACAACTTCTTCCATAAGAATCTCTCAGCCTATCGTAAATTTGCCGTTAATTAGCGATTGGATGGCAGAATTACGCGGTGAAGAAGCTGCAAATTGGAGACTTCAGGCAACGCGTGAAACGGTTGCCTTGGCTGTGACCCAAGCCACTATAAATTTAGCAACATCGCGTCTTGTTACAGATTATTCTGATGAACAGTTAACACAATTTACACAATTACTTAATTACGTCCAAGAACGAGCTAAAACGGGAGTTTCAAGTGGTGCTGATTTAGAAAGAACGCGTACCCGTGTTTTATTGGCTCAGCAGATTCAAATTGAATTACAAGCTCAATATAAAAATGCTTTGCTTGAATTATTAAGGCTTACAGGGCAGGAGCCAGAGGCATTACAACTTCCTTATTTGAATCAATTGCCGCCATTACCCGCTACGCAGGGAGAGTTAAGGCGCATAGCGTGGGATTTCAGCAATGATTTACGCGCTTTACGTTCTGAAATTGATTCACAGAGACAAATTTTGAATTCATACAATAATAAATTGTTACCTGTTTTAGGAATGAGTATTGAACACGATTCTGGTAAAAATACTCGTGGTATTAACCCACGTCAAACTGACAGCAGAGTGTTAGCGGTAATGACATGGGAAATGTCATTAGGCGGTAAAGAAATATATGCGGCAAATTCTGCAGCTTCAGAATTGAACAATCGCCAAGCAAAACTAACAGAAGAAGGTGAGCGTATGTTGCAAAGCATAGATGCTGATTTTGCATCCCTGCAATCAGCGACCTTGCGAGTGACCGCCGGTCAAGCAGAGCAGTTGGCCTCTGCAGCCGTAGTGGATTCGGTTACCGCACAACTGCGTACAGGTCGAATGGGGTCATTACTTGAGGCTTTGGATGCCTATGAAAGACATTTTGCAGCACGCCAGCGTTTGGTTTCAACCTTAGGTCAGCAAATGCAAGCCCAAGCACAATTGTTAAGACGCATTGGAAAGTTAAGTGAATTAAGTCTACAGGCAAAGTTTGGATTCGAACCCAGAAAAGAAATTAAAGAAAATTATATTAATACGGATATAAAGAATTTTAATATTCCGATTGATAAAAACGAAGAAGTAAAACCTATGATCGATGATGCTAAAAAATCTGATTTCAAAAAAAATATTGAGTCGATTGTAATTACCCCTATTTAATAGAACAGACTGGAGATAAATAATATGGCTGCTCAGTCCGATTCAGATGACGCTTCCGAGCTTTTTTGGCCTGGTTATGTTGATGCGGTTACTAATTTAGCGATTAATTTATTATTTGTAATTGCAATTATGGCAATTGTGGTTATGACGGCTAATCTGCAAATTAGCCAAATGCAGCCAAAAAGACCCTCTGGTACTGGAGAGCTTGATATACCACCTTCTGCTGGAAAAATGGATGATACTGAAAAAATGAAGTATCAAGATTCATTGGTTACGGTTATAAAAGCTCAAGATATTTACAAAAAATTATTAAACGAAGCCGAAGAAAACCCTAATATTGCATTAAGAAAGGCGCCTAAGGTTCCTGAGTTAGAGTTGATTTTGCAAGACTTGCAGGGTCAGTTGCAAAAAACAATGGATTCTCAACGTAAAGAAGATTTTAAGATTATAAATGAAAATAAAAATTTAATAAATAAAATTAATAATCTTGAGAAAAAAATTGAGTCATTGGAAAATAATGCAAATAAAAATATTATTTCTAAAAATATCAATTCGGAAAATTTGAAGATTCAAGAAAAAGAAATGATGATTCAAAAGGAAAAAGCAGATCAAAATCCTGTTTTAATTCCAGACGATATTAAACAACCTTTGCAGGAAATCAATGCTTCAAAACTTGTCAATCAATCTACAAAGGGTCAAAGCAAGTTACAAGACTTGAAGGTAGGTGGTATTGTAGTTGTGTTTAGTAATGATGTCATTGAGCTATCAGAAAGTGAAGTCATTGAGTTAATGCAAAAATTAACTGTGACGGGTCCTGTAAAAGGTGCCCGTTGGCAATTAAGAGTAGTTTCACCCAAAGGATTCTCTGAAGCGACTCGGATCGCCTATTACCGGGTAAACAGTTTGCGGAATATTTTGCTCAAAAACGGTGCATTAGCCAATGACATTGAAATGAGAGTTGTTGAAGCTGAGGGGGGGCAGGCAAATAATGCCCGTGTATTGGTTAGGCAAATGCCATGACAAACTGGTTTAAAAGCTGGTTTTTGACAGCAGTGATGCGACTGGCCATGCGTACTCGTCAAATATCTTGGAAACCTTTTGCAGATAACCTCGATCAAGCACTTTCAGAAAGACATGAGAAGCGATTGTTGTGGGGCGTGTGTGTTTTGTTGCTTTTATTGACTGTTTGGGCCGCTATCGCGCCTATCGACAAGATTGTTAGGGCACAGGGTCGCATCATTGCTTCAGGGCGCGCACAAGTTGTTCAGCATTTAGAAGGCGGAATCGTCCAAGATATTTTGGTCAGGGAAGGCCAAAAAGTGGAGGTCGGTCAAACCTTGATGAAATTGTCTGGAATTAATGCCAACAGTCATTTAAATCAAGGACAAAGTAGCCTGCAAGCGTTGCGTGCAAGAAAAGCGCGTTTGGAGGCAGAAGCACAAGGTCAGGGGCAGCCCAATTTTGATGTCAGCATTCCTGCTGAATTGCGGTCGTTGGAGCGCAGGTCTTTTGATGAGCGACGCCTCCGCATGGGTGCTGAGCAATCAGCCCTGCAGCAACAGGTTGCACAAAGGCAAGCCGAATTGCGTGAGGCTCAGGCTCGTGTACAAAATTTGGGCGCTGAACTTCAACTGGCAAAGCAGCAAGCATCCATGCTTGATAACCTCTTTAAAAAGGGCGCTTCATCACAAATGGAGCTTCTAGAAGCACAGGGACGCAGCGAAAGATTAAACACGCAGTACAAAGATGTTGTAAATGCATTACCACGTCTTCTCTCGGCGCAGGCGGAAACACAAGCCCGTTTAAATGAGTCCGTTTCGCGTTTTCGTGCAGAAGCTCGAACAGAGTTGAGTCAAATCAGTGCTGAAAGTAATCGCTTTGAGGCGTCCATCAGCGCTGACACCGACAGAGTTGCTCGCACGGAGGTTCGCGCTCCAACGGCTGGATTTGTGAACCGGCTTTATTTCAATACCCTGGGTGGTGTGATCAAAGCCGGCGAGGCAGTGCTTGAGATTACGCCAAGTGAGGGACCCTTGGCCGTTGAGGCGCGGGTTAGGCCTGATGACCGTGCCAGTCTTCGTACAGGATTGCATACCCAAGTGATGGTGGGCGCTTATGACTATACCGTCTATGGCGCACTACAAGGAAAAGTGGTCGAGGTCAGTTCAGACACGTTACCGGATGAAAACGGGCAACGTTATTACCGTGTTTTGGTGCAAACACTGCCAGCTCATGGTGCACTTTCAAAAGAAATCATCTTGCCAGGAATGACTGCCAGTGCTGATGTAGTCGTGGGCCAGCGCAGCGTTCTTAGCTATCTACTTTCCCCTTTGTTACGTTTTAGCGCCCGTGCGCTGAGCGAACCTCAATGATTTTATTTTCGATAGGAATGCCATGAAAAGACTCCAACGATATTATTACCTTGTCGCCACACCAGTAATTATTCTGGCGTTTGGTGCGATTTATTTCTTCCAGGAAATTGCAAATACGGTAAGAGGAAATCCTCATCCTCAAATCAATTACATCATTTTCATGTTGATCATTTGTGGGTCAGCTTTGATGCTGATGCATATTCAGAGAATTAATCGCGAAGGAATTTTGATCAAGGAGTTTTTTGCAAACGTCAAAAAACAAGAGCCAGGAAATGAATCCGCTACTCGTCGTTGGTTAGATCAAGTCAAGCAAAAAAATAAACATGATGTGATAGAGATACTTGAATTGGTACTTGATCATCATGGAAAAGCTGTTGGTCCGGTTCAGCATTCTGCGATTGAATCGGAAATCTCCCATTTCCAATCTCAACAACAGCGTCGTTTATTGCTTGCACAGTTCTTCTCAGGGCTTATGGTGGGAATGGGCTTGTTGGGAACGTTCATCGGATTGTTGGGCGCTTTGGAGGAAATCGGAAAATTAATTGGATCATTTACAACGGGACCTGGTATGACGGACCCCGTAGCAGCAGTGACTGAGTTGGTTGCACGTTTGACTGGTCCCATGAAAGCCATGGGTATCGCCTTCAGTGCATCGCTGTTTGGTGTACTAGGGTCTTTGATCATGACCATGTTGATGGTCTTCGTGAAAGGCGCTAACTCTGAACTCCTTTCCTTGCTTCAATCCCGTGTCTCAAGATTCACTGATATCAGTGCCAATGGAAGTTTTAACGACAGTGGTGTGCAACCGTTGCAGAACGCGCTTTCAGAATTGGCAAATCACTCACCATTGTTGCAGGGGCTGACAGTAGCACTTGACCAATCTGAGCGAAAGGTTCGTCAATTGCTTGCGGGGTTGCAAGAATTAACATCTCAAGTGCAGCAAACAGCGAGCACTCAAAACCAAACGCTGCAAGTTTTAACCCAGCAGAATATGCATCAACAGCGAAATGAAAAAGTGTTGGAGCAGGCCCGGGTTGATATTCATGAATCGTTACAAATTCAACTCCGAGCGGAACAACGCCATTCAGAGGGTAATCAAATACTCAGTCAGTTGCAGATTCTGGTTCGAGAAACATTATTGCGACAGGAGCCGTTTCAAGAGGCTTTGCGTAATCTACAGCAAACATTTACTGAAGAGTCCAGGGCGCAACAGGTCATCTGGCAAGACAGTTTGCAGGCTGGGCAAAAACAATTGCAACAGCAAGTTCATGAAGAGAGAGATCAATGGTTGTCCCGGCTACAGGATTGGGGACATCAGCAACAACAGATTCAACAAAATCTGTTGCAGTGGGTGCTGGAACAAGATGAGAGGCAGGCCAATAAAAATGTTCAATGGCAACAAATACAGGACGGCTTGCTGCTCGACAGAAAGACTTGGGAAAGCGCCTTCCGGACCCTGAGTGAATTGATGCAACAAGCAACGCTGCAATTAACTGGAGATAGTCAGCAACGAAATGACCTTATTCAACAAATGCGAGTTTGGTTAGATGAGAAGCAGGCGCGACACGAGCAACTTTTACATCATCTGAAAAATCAGGATTTAAAAGTCCAAGTCTAA
>Ga0315903_10007057_pt1 | contig 14140 bp, 9 predicted proteins | sample LakEriMetagenome_7_FD_203524 | JGI IMG/M metagenome (GOLD analysis project Ga0315903, IMG submission 203524) | Freshwater fungal communities from buoy surface, Lake Erie, Ohio, United States - Buoy 2 MA119 | ecosystem: Environmental > Aquatic > Freshwater > Lake | place: USA: Lake Erie, Ohio...
TCGCCCTGTGCGTGAAGTTCTACCTTCACATCAACAGTCTTCTTCATGATTTGTGCGTACAACTTTGCACCTGGTAGACGTGGTGCATCTACCCAGATGGTGATCGATGGCTTAGCAGCCTGAGCTGGCATCGCCATGACTGTTGTACCTGCAACTGCGGCCGCTGCTGCGATCGCAATTAGTGAGTACTTCTTCTTCAAGGTGTTCCCCCTCTGTAGGTCTGGCGATGGCGCCTTGTTGCCAATCGAACCAGTTGCCGAAATACTAGGGGTGGGAATACTATTTCGTATAGTATTTTCAATAATTCTTTTGGGGGTTTTGCGCCCCTTTAGGCGCAAATCCCCGAGTTGTTATGAAGCCGTTATAAACCGATTGAGAAGGTAGGCAAAAGTGAAGATCACCAAAGTGGAGGTCGTCCTTGAAGAGCGCCCTGGCTTCTCTCCCGCATTCGTCTGGCGAAAGAACCTACCTGGCTCTGATGGACCAAGTACTGGCGCCTGGCTCGTTATCGAAACCGATGCAGGAATTACAGGTTTTGCCTCTGCCCCTCGCGGCGTAATTTTCAAGGATTATGTAGATCGCAGATTTAGAGCAGAGCTTCTCGGACAAGATCCGTTGATGCGTGAATATTTGTGGGAACGCGCATGGGAGTTAGATCGTATTGAGCGTTTTGCGCCAAACATGGCACACGTTGTAGATGTCGCACTGTGGGATATCGGTGCAAAGTATGCGAACTTACCGGTCTATAAATTACTCGGCGGGTTTCGCGAATCACTTCCAGCATATGCATCCACTGTTACCTATTCCTCTATTGACGAATTTCTAGATATTGCCGATCAGGCGCTTGCTCTGGGCTATCCAGCAATTAAATTGCATGCATTCGGCGATGCGAAGAAAGATGCACTGCTCGGAGAGAAATTACGCGCACATGTTGGCGATGATGTTCCGCTGATGTACGACGGATCTGCTGGATTTGATTTGATGGATGCGGTCTACCTTGGCAATGCACTATATGACTCAGGCTTTGCTTGGTATGAAGAACCAATGCGCGAATTCAGTATTACAGCCTACAAATGGCTAGGTGAGAGAGTGAAGATTCCTTTGCTCCTGGGTGAAGTCACAGATGGTGCACATATGAGTGCCGGAGACTTCGCCGCGATCGGTGTAGCGACTTCGCTTCGCACAAGTACCTTCTTACGTGGAGGATTTACTGGTGCAATGCGCATTGCCCACTTGGCCGATGCCTATCATCTCCGTGCAGAAGTCCACGGAATGGGACTTGAGAGCGCACATCTATGCATGGCAATTAAGAACACTACGTATTACGAATCTCTCGTCTGGGGCAATCCAATAAAGCGCGAAGCCCTAGTGGATGCCCAAGGAAATGTTCACGGACCAAAGGGTCCGGGTGTTGGATATGAATCAATCTGGGCAGAATCTGGCGTTCCTCAAGGCTTAGAAAAATTTGTGAAGTAATGACAAAAATCATTGGCATCGAATCCTTTGATGTTCGCTTTCCAACATCGAAGATGCTTGATGGTTCCGATGCCATGAACCAGGATCCAGATTATTCAGCGGCTTATTTACGGATTACCACTGATAAAGCTGGACTCCATGGTGACTCCTTGGTCTTTACTATCGGTCGCGGCAACGATGTGCAGATAGCTGCCATCAATATGCTCACATCGAAAGTTCAGGGACTTACAGTTGACGATGCATTCGCACGTATTGGTCAGATTGCACGCGACCTCAGCGGTGATAGTCAGATTCGCTGGTTAGGTCCTGATTACGGTGTTTTTCATATGGCAGCAGGTGCTGTCCTTAATGCGCTCTGGGACCTCTTCGCAAAGGCTAAAGGTGTTCCGCTGTGGAAATTGCTTTCAGATATGACTCCAGAACAGATTGTTGATGCCATAGATTTCAGATACATCACCGATGCGCTCACCCGCGAAGAAGCTCTCGACATTCTCTATCGCATGAACTCTGAGAAGCCAAGAAATGAAGAGATTCTTCGCAGCGAAGGCGTGCCGGCCTATACAACTTCACCTGGATGGCTTGGCTATAGCGATGAGAAGATGTTGGACCTCACCAAGAAGGCCATGGATGATGGCTTTGGGTTAATTAAATATAAGTGTGGAAAATCAGTTGCCGATGATCAACGCAGACTTGGGAAAGTTCGCGAACTCGTCGGGCCCAACTTTAAGATCGCGATCGATGCTAACCAGGTGTGGGATGTAGATGTTGCAATTACCTGGATAAATGCGCTCAAAGATTACAAGTTGCATTGGGTTGAAGAGCCAACAAGTCCAAACGATGTTTTAGGTCATGCCAAAATTGCCGCTGCAGTTGCACCAACACCCATCGCCACCGGCGAGATGGCAAGCTCTCGAATAATCTTTAAGCAATTGCTGCAATCAAAGGGTTTCTCCGTGATGCAAATCGATGCCACACGTGTTGCCGGCATCAACGAAAATCTTGCGAACATACTGATGGCTGCCAAGTTTGGAGTCCCAGTTTGTCCGCATGCAGGGGGTGTGGGTCTGTGTGAGATGGTCCAACACTTAGCAATGTGGGATGCGGTGGCAGTCTCGGGACATCACAGCTCTCGCGTAGTTGAGTTTGTGGACCATCTCCACCAGCACTTCCTCGAGCCAGTATCAGTCAAGGGTGGTTATTACTTAGCACCACAACTTCCCGGAGCAGGCGCACAAATGCATCAAGCAAGTATCGATGAGTACTCTTTCCCGAGTGGCTCTTATTGGAAGAATGAGGCAAATTCATGAGCGATGAATTCAAAGGACTAGTCGCAGTAGTCACTGGAGCAGGATCGGGAATTGGGTTAGCAGTTGCCCAACACTTCCACGACAACGGTGCGAAGGTTTATGGTCTTGATCTTCAAGAAGGATCAATGAGTCCATATGCACATTTCATTACTTGCGATATTGGAAACCCAACAAGTGTCAGTGCTGCATTTGCAGAACTAGCAAAGCACACACAGGTCGTTGACATCCTTGCCAATAATGCTGGAGTCGGTGCAACTGGAACAGTCGAAGATGCGACCGAAGAAGAATGGCTCAAGGTTCTTAACATCAATGTTGTCGGAACATCTCGTGTCAGCGCGGCTGCCATGTCGATGCTGCGAAAGAGTAAATCCCCCGCGATCGTAAACACGTGTTCGATTGCGGCAACAGCTGGCCTACCAAAACGTGCGGTGTACAGCGCAAGCAAAGGCGCGATCATGTCACTGACATTGGCTATGGCCGCCGATCACGTCAAAGAGGGAATCCGCGTGAACTGCGTCAATCCAGGAACTGCAGATACTCCTTGGGTCGGTCGCCTGCTCTCTCAGGCTCAAGATCCAGCAGCAGAGCGCGCAGCACTCGAGGCGCGTCAACCTTTGGGTCGCCTTGTGAGCGCCCCAGAGGTAGCAAGTGCAATTGCCTATCTCGCAAGTCCCCGACAGGCGTCAACTACTGGCACAATTCTGGCAGTAGATGGCGGCATGCAAGGGCTTCGACTTCCGAAGTAACCAGTTGCTCCATCTGAAGTGGAGAGGTTGGTCTGACTGTGGCAACAAAGAAGACCGCTGCCCGCGCAACTAAGCGCACTCCCCGTCGTTCGGTTTTATCTGATGAGATTTACGACATGATCAAGGCCATGATTTTTGATCATGAAATCGCTCCGGGCTCTCGCGTAAACATTGATTCCCTTTCGGTTCAACTTGAAGTTTCACAGACACCTGTGCGTGAGGCTCTAGCTCGCCTTGAATCTGATGGCCTGATCGCTAAAGAACCTTTAAAGGGATATAAAGCCACAGAGCTTCTTTCGATTAAGGAGCTCAATGATCTCTTTCAATTTAGATTACTTATTGAGCCATGGGCTGCAGAGCAAGCAGCAAAGCTAATTGACAACACAGGAAAGACTGCGCTGAAGGCAGAAATGCAGAGTGCAAAGACTGCGCTCAAGTTCGCAGGAGATGGGCAGTTCCAAGCTCTCACAGAACATGATTCACGTTTTCACACATTGATTTCAAGTATCTCTGGAAATAACACTGTGGCAGATTTCTACGAGCGCACCCACTGCCACCTTCATCTATTCCGCCTCTACATGGCAAATAAACTTCATCGCATCGACGGCGAATCGCGTGCTGAATTTGTGCAAGATCTATTTGAGCAGTATTACCAGAGTGGATCTGGCCAGCTCGCAATCAAGGAACACGATGCGATTGCAAAGGCAATTCTTGATCAGAACCCAAAGGCAGCAAAGAGTGCGATGCACGCTCATATTGAATCTTCGCTCAAGCGTTTTTCACCTAAAGCTGCTGCTGCGCAAAAGTAAGGGCTTGTAGTTGCTTGCTTTTCTTGCAAACCTCATCTAAATTATCCTATAGGATTTCAGAGATAAGGTGAGCGATGCTTTCAAAAATTAAGAGGATTGAGATACGTGCATGCCGCGGTGGCGATGAGCTTGAATCACTCGACACAGTTGCTGCAGTAAAGCTGCCAGGCGGGTCTCGCCCCGACTTCACTGTCGTCACCATCACTACAGAAGATGGTGTGCAAGGAACTTCTTTTGGTTTTGGCGCACAGGATGCGAAGGCTGCAGCTGCCACGATGTCGCAGGTAAAGCCATTCTTTATTGGCCGTAGCGCACATGATTCAGCTAAGAATATGAAGGATTTCGAACTCTACGATCGTCGCTGGAATCATGTGCCGATCTATTCCTATGCTCCTTTTGATAATGCTTGCTGGGACATCGTTGGAAAGATGGCACATCTACCTGTCTATAAAATTCTTGGAGCAGCTCGCGAGAAAGTCCCTCTATATGTTTCATCGATGTTCTTGGATGGTCCAGAGGATTACGCAAGACAAGCACTTGAAGTAAAAGCAAAAGGCTACAAGGGTTACAAGTTGCACCCACCAGGGGGCCTTGATCTTGATATTGCTTGCTATCGCGCAGTCCGCGCGGCAGTCGGTGATGACTTCACTCTGATGGCAGATCCCGTAATTATGGCTTCCTATGAAGAAGCGTTAAAGGCTGGTCGCGAACTTGAGCGCCTTGGATATAAGTGGCTCGAAGAACCACTACTTGATGTCAATCTCAATGGCCTTAAGAAGTTGCGTGAGAAGTTGGATATTCCAATCTGTGGCACAGAGGTTATTGCTGGAAACCAATACAGCGTTGCCCACTGCATCACAGAAGGTATTGTCGATATCGTTCGTACCGATGTTTCGTGGCGAGCAGGCATTACTGCTGTCATGAAGACTGCTCATTTAGCTGAAGCCCATGGAGTGCAGTGCGAGCTACACACCACTATCTATCACGGCCTCGAGCAAGTTCAGTTGCATCCATCTCTTGCTATCAGCAACTGCGAATTCTTTGAGACGCTCTATCCATTCGATGATTTCCAATTTGGCACAAAGACACAGCTCAACATTGTTGATGGCTATGTAATGGCGCCAGTTGGTGAAGGCCTATGTATTGAATATGACTGGGACTTTATCGATAAGCATACGGTTGCGGTTCTTTAACGTTTCCCGAAAATTACTGCGCAACGATATGAAGGAGCGGTTGGCCGGCTGCATATCTGGCTAATTGCTCTTCGACCAACTTTCGCCCTCGCGGAATAAAAGCTTCGCTATCTCCCCCGACGTGTGGAGTGATAATTACATTCTTCGCACTCCACAACGGATGACCAGCTGGCAGTGGTTCCGGATCTGCGACATCAAGACCGGCAGTAATTCGCCCTGAGTTAAGTTCTACGATTAGAGCATCTGTATCAACGACTGGGCCGCGCGCGACATTGATAAGAGCTGCGCCATCCTTCATGGCAGCAAGTCGCCGCGCGTTCATGAGGTGGTGTGTCTGATCATTAAGCGGAACTATCAAGATGATGACATCAAAGGTAGGAAGTAGGCGATCAAAGTGATCGAATGTCAATGCGCCATCTTTACCGGATCGCGAAAAGGCAGTGACGCTCACTTCAAAATTTTCGAGCATTGTGCCGATCATTTTGCCGATGTTGCCGTATCCAACGATTGCCACATTTGAATCGGCAAGAGATGGCATACGAACGTGCCCCCAACGCTGGGCGACTTGATCAGCGGCAAAGGCAGCAAAGCCTCGCCGTGATGCAATCGATAAAGCAACGGCAAGTTCGGCCGTGGATGCATCATGCACACCAGCTGCATTGCAGAGAGTCACACCATCTGGATGAATTTTGAGAACATCATCAACACCGGCATTGGGAGATTGGATAACCTTTAGATTTTTCATAGTTGGAATCATCGCAATTGCCGCTGGCCCACCCATATAGCGCGGAACAAAGAACTCGACCTTATCTCGATCTTCATCAGCAGGGGCTATCCCATCCGTAGGTAGATGTGTAATCCCCACCGGAAGTTTTAGATCTGGCCACTGCGTCCAAACAAATGTCATTGATTGCGTCCAGTGATTATTGGATCCCAGTCAGATCGCGATGAGTATGGAGTCTCATAGGTTGGTTTGTTCACATAGCGAGTGTATGTGAAGTTAAGAGTTGCACCCGATCCTGCGGCTAGATCCAACGTCAACCACTTGGAATTAACATCGTGAGTTGAGCTAGAGCCATCATCTGCTGTGATTGTCACCTTATCGAATCTATTCTCTCCGAAGCTACCTGCCTGCAAGATCAAAGTACGAGGCTGACTCTTATTGAGGTTTGCAACAACAACGCGAAGTGCTTCCGCGGATACTTGATCAACCATCGCGCTGACATCTTCTGGCAGCCCTGGACGCAACTTCTCGCCATCAAAGTAGCGAACCTTGCCATGCTGCAAACCACCATGAGAGATATGCATAGGTGCACCAAATAGCATCTGCGCAAGACCTTCAAAGTAGACAGGGTTGAATTCCTGCCACGCATGGATGTTGTATCCAGGAACACGAAGATCAAGGCCGACTACAACATCGGCTGTAGCAGGATCATATGTATCCCAGTTACGAGGATTACCTGTATTTGAGCGCATCTTATGTAATTGAATCTTGATTAGCTCAAGGTTTGCCTGCAAGATCTCTGTTGGGTAATTTGGAAGATGACCTTGAATAAACTGAAACCACGGCAAAGTATTTGCGATGTAATGCTTTGTATCTCGCCCTGTTCCCTTTTCTCCGCCAGATACCCCAGGAACATAAATTGCATCCCAATTGTTATCTCGAGGGAGAGCCAAAATACGATCTAGGTCTTCTTGAGCCATCGATGTCGTCCAGACATAAATCATGTGACGAGCAGATGGCAGGCGATAATCAGCCCAGCCAGCATCGAAGTGGCGATGCGGAACCTTGGTAACGCCGCCCTCTTCTTTGCGCAGTGACCAGATCAGATCAAATTGTGAACGTGGCAAATCGAGATAGCTGTAATCACCTGTCATCAACACCGCGTTCATACCCGCATTAGTAATCGGTTCCATAATGGTCATGAAGCCATGTGGCCAGCGCCAGCCGTAGTAACCGCCCCACCACTTGCCATCATTGAATTCACCGATTTCACCCGATGTGCCGATGTTGTCAGGCATGATTCCGCCGTTGTCATCACGACGTTGCATCCATGCCTTGATGTAATCCAGTGCGGTCTGCTTCGTTGATTCATCATGGGAATACATGTAGGCGTGGGTCAATAGGGATGTGGAATTGAGGTTAAGTGGAACATCTCCCCTATTCATACGCTCATTCATCTTCTTTATAAGATCGTCATAAATTTCCGGATCAGACCAATGACAGAGCATTGACGAGAAATCTGTCTTCACGACATCTTCATACGGTGCTAAGTAATCATCAAGAACGGTGCGGTGCGTCTCCCAATCTTCATGGGTAACAACTTGGCGAGGGCCCTTGCTACCGGTCAGAGGTGAGAGCATCTGCTTCTTAGCAGGGTCGTAATTCTTCGCCTCCTTATCTTCGCCGGTATAGAAACTTGCAAAGCGAGCTGCGCGTTGGCGATCGATCAATGACTCAGGTTTAGTCAGACCAAAGAAGTAGTGATAGAGATATCCCTCGCCATGGTGCATCCAGTCGTAGTAACCATCGAACTCGCGATAGATCTGACCGTATTCGGTCCACTGCAGAGTTATGGCATCCCACATCTTTCGAGCTAACTGATAAACCTCTTCGTTACCGCCAATGCTGTAGAAGAGTGCCAAGTTCATAAACGCTTCATAAGGATCATCTGAACCATCCATGCTGGGCCACACATCACGCCAGATCAACGAACCATCACTGCGTGTGTACCGAGCGACAAACTCTGGTGCTGCGGCGTTGAGTTTGTCGATGATCTCGCGCTCTAAGTGCGCCCACTCTCCTGGTGTTGAAGGAGTTGTGATGGAGATGCGTGGATGCGATTGATTACTCATCTCAGGATCGTATAGGATCAACACTCTGCAATCAACGATTAAAGCGCGAAGCTAAGACTTTTCCGCACTCAATTAACCAGCTCTGACTATCTGAAATAGCAGATTCGACAGTTGGGGCTAATTCAACAAGGCTCACAATCGAATCTGACTTTTCATTCTTATTTACCCCACATGCAATCATGACGGGACGATTCTTCGCTTCTGTAATCTCTAGTAAGTGTCCAACTGCCTTGCCACGATAGCTCTGCTCATCAAATGAGCCTTCACCGGTAACAATGCAATCTGCCTGCTCAATCTTTTCTTCTAAGCCAATGAGATCAGCAATACTTTCAACGCCACTCACAATCCTTGCGTCAAGGAGTGCTGCCAAACCGCACGAGACTCCCCCGGCTGCGCCAAAACCTGGCTGATCATTTATATCGAAAATTTCTAAGAGATGATTAAGTCCCTGTGCAAGTTGTACTACTTGCGCTGCATCAGCACCTTTCTGGGGACCAAAAACATGCGCTGCGCCATCAGGCCCAATCAACGGTGATTGCACATCGACTAATACCTTTATTCCGCGACTAGGTTTCACAAGATTTTCGGGGTTTTCGATACGAGCTAATCGATGTAGATCACCGCCACCGAGTGCGATTTCTTGCTCGTTACTATCCAGTGCTTTGAAACCAAGTGCGATCAACGCCCCAATTCCACCATCGGTCGATGCCGATCCACCTACTGCAATAAGAATTTCCTTGACTCGTCGATCCTCGAGAGCTGCTTTGATCGCCTGTCCTAATCCAAATGAATGCGCACCTAAAGGATCCAACTTGTCTACAGTCATAATTCCGCAGAGCGTCGCCATTTCTATAACTGCAATATCTGAATCAACCAATAACCATGAAGATTCATGTTCAATTCCTGTAGCACCTTGCACCCGAATCGGAATTCGAAGTGATTGCGCAGAAACGCTTTCGATACAATCGAGCGTTCCTTCTCCACCATCTGCAAAAGTTGCGATCTCAATCGCATCGTGCGGGCGCGATCTCAACCAACCTTCGGCAAGAGCTGTTGCTACTTGCGCACTTGTTGCGCTGCCTTTAAATGAGTCAGGTGCGATAAGAATCTTTGCCACAGGCAAAGACTACCTAGCCTTTGGGAGCCTTATAGCCGGCGTTCTTTACTCCTGGCTTTGGAGCAGGCTTAGGTTTAATCGCCTTAGTCGTCACAGTCTTCTTTGTTGAAATTCCAGTTATGGTCTGTTTAATCTCAGTTGCAGTTGGGAATTTCTCATCATTTCCCTTATCAATGGCTGAGATTCGGCACTGTCCGTTCGATAACCCGACAACGCTGATTGAGTATTTACCCGTTGCCTTGTTAAAGGTTGTTGCAACTCTACATACAGTCGGAGTCTGAGATATCACCTTAAGGCCGATAGCTACATCCGGATCCTTGATTGCTGCAGAACTTGTCTGTTCAGAAAGTCCCAGCGCAAATTTGAAAGGTCCGGCGCCCTTAAACTCAGGAAGTTTCGGCACAGAAATCTTGGTAAGTACCTTCTCTATCACTGGCTCAACGACTTTGATTTCACGCTTTTGTGTAGTCAATTCTGCCGGTGGAGTCGGTGTATCAATAATTGTTATTGGAGGAAGCACAACCTTTGCTGTGACTGTCTCCACAATTTTTACATCTTCCTTCTTCTCATCCTTCTTCTCTTCTACAACTGGTGTAGGAGCAGGCGCGAACACTGGTGCTGGAGCAAAGACTGGTGCTGGAGCAAAAACTGGAGCTGGCACGAAAATTATTACGGGCGCAGGAGGCGCTGGTGGAGTAACCACTACAGGAGGCGCTGGTGGAGTAACCACTACAGGAGGTTCCGGAGTTGGTGTTGGTGTTGGTTCTGGCGTTGGAGTTGGGGTAGGCGCGTCTGGAATTCTTGCTTCAGGTTCTGGAGTCGGTGTTGGTGTTGGTGTTGGTGTTGGTGTTGGTGTTGGTGTTGGTGTTGGTGTTGGTGTTGGTGTTGGTGTTGGTGTTGGTGTTGGTGTTGGTGTTGGTTCCGGAGTTGGAGTTGGCGTTGGAGTTGGCGTTGGAGTTGGCGTTGGCGTTGGTGTTGGTGTTGGTGTTGGCGTAGGTGTTGGCGTTGGAGTTGGAGTTGGAGTTGGAGTTGGCGTTGGAGTTGGAGTTGGAGTTGGAGTTGGAGTTGGCGTTGGAGTTGGTGTTGGTGTTGGCGTTGGAGTAGGTGTTGGCGTTGGAGTTGGAGTTGGCGTTGGTGTTGGTGTTGGCGTTGGAGTTGGAGTTGGCGTTGGAGTAGGCGTTGGCGTTGGAGTAGGCGTTGGCGTTGGAGTAGGCGTTGGCGTTGGAGTAGGTGTTGGCGTTGGCGTTGGCGTTGGAGTAGGCGTTGGCGTTGGAGTAGGTGTTGGCGTTGGAGTAGGTGTTGGCGTTGGAGTAGGTGTTGGCGTTGGAGTAGGTGTTGGCGTTGGAGTTGGCGTTGGAGTTGGAGTTGGCGTTGGCGTTGGCGTTGGCGTTGGCGTTGGCGTTGGAGTAGGCGTTGGAGTAGGTGTAGGTGTAGGTGTAGGTGTAGGTGTAGGTGTAGGTGTAGGTGTAGGTGTAGGTGTAGGTGTAGGTGTCGGTGTAGGTGTTGGCGTTGGAGCTTCGACCGGAGCAACGCCTGTCGTTGTGAATGATTGAGTAGCACCATAGAGATATTTTGCGGTGTAAAGAGGACCGCTCAACCCCTGGAGTCGGGTTCTGTAATAGTAAGTAGTACCTGGAGTAAGCCCGGCAATATTTGATGAGACGGTGGTGGGAGTTCCACTTCTCACAGTGAGCGGAGAACCATCAGTGACCGTAAATGTATCGAATGTAGAGGTCCTGGAGTGCATGTAAGCAATCCCAATATTTCCACCACCGGCATTAATTACCGAACTGAAACGAACACCGGTGTTGGTGATTGAAGAATGCGTTTGAGAAATAATCACTGGCATGATCATTTGGCCCGTACTTAAAACAGTGTTACCGATCGCTTTTCCTGAGTCATTTGTCGCATCAAATCGGAAATTGTAAGTAGCGCCAGGGATAATTCCACTCACCTGAACCGTGACCGCTGTGACGGTATCTGAGTTAACCACTGGAAGGGTTATGGTCCCTCCATCAAGGGTGAAGGATGTGTTGCGACCATACATAAAAGTAACTGTTGTGGGCTGTGATTGAGGGTGCACTAACGCGGTGAATGTTTGTGTCTCTAGACTCATGCGACCGTCGATGTAAAGCGTAGTGATTGTCGGTGCAATTCCTGGCTTGATGAGAGTCTTAAATGACGAACTTGTAGATTGGGAATACCCAGCTGAGTTGTAAGCAGCAACTTTGTAATAATAAGTCGTATTGCCTATCAAATCTAATGGAGTTGTACTCAGATCAAATGCAGTACTTCCATAGGCAGTCGAAAGCTGGCCGCTGATTGTCTTTACATCTGAAGAAAATGTGGAGTCAGGGCTGTAAAAGACTTGAATCTCAGTTGCAAGACCATTTGGATTCACAGTTCCATTGAGCTGAGCGCCGTAGGCAGTTACCAGCGTTGCTCCGGTTGTCGTAACTACAGGAGCTGAGCTTGTCGTCGCCTTGGTTGTAAATGTGTATATCGGTGAGACGAAAGTCTTAGAGGAATTTTCTCCCCTAATTCGGAAGCTGTATCGTGTATTTGCAGTAAGTGATGTGAGTGAAACATTAGTTGAGACCACTTGTGCTCCAGCAAATGTAGCTGTTGTAGGTGCAGCACTCTGAACCGAAGACGCAAATGTTGGACTAGTCGAGAATTCAACCCGCGCAGTAGTGCTGAGATTCTCTGGATTAATCGCAATATTGACTACCGCACTTGAACTTGTCACTGCCTCAAGTGATTTAAATTCAACAGTTGGCGCAGAGTAGGCGGGCCATGAATCTGTCGGTGAGACGTAGAGTAGTTTGTTTGGAGTACCAACATTAAGGTTGATAAGTACATCTGGTGTGGCAGTCGAGACTAGCGCTGCTGTTACCTGCGCAACTGTGGCTGTTGGATTGAGGCCACGATATACAGCTGCGGCACCTGCAACGTGTGGTGATGCCATTGATGTTCCGCTGATGGTGCGAGTGGAATTAGTGCCATTAAACCAACCACCAGTGATCAAAGACCCTGGTGCATTGATATCAACACAGGTTCCAAAGTTTGTGTAAGTGGCTTTTGTATCTCCAATTTCAGTAGCTCCCACTGTAATTGCATTGACTGCAGAAGCTGGAGATTTTGTACATGCATCTGCTCGATCATTTCCTGCTGCGACTACAACCGTGACGCCAGCGTTGACTAGGCGTTCAATTGCATCGTTGAGGGCATCAGACTTTGGTCCACCGATACTCAAGTTCAAAACGGCTTGTGTGAGCGGATTTGGATTTGCAGGAGAGAGAATCCAATCGAGCGCCGAGATCACTCCTGAATAACGACCACTTCCGCCGCAATCAAGAAGGCGAATTGGAACAATCGTTGCATTCTTTGCAACTCCATATTGCGTACCCGCAGCTGTCGTTGCCACATGTGTTCCATGGCCATTGCAATCAATTGTTCCGCGACCATCGTTAAAAGATGTATAGCCAGATGGCGAAATTCGGCCCGCTAAATCTGCGTGAGGAAACACGCCAGAGTCACCGATATAGATTGTGGTGCCAGCTCCGGCACTCAAGTACTCGTAGATTCCAGCGCCGCCGCCACCGATTCGCTCGCGCTGATCGATACGATCAATACCCCATGCAGGAGTCGGTGTTTGAGTTGCTGAAAGAGTGACGATGCCATCTTCTTCAATCGCTTTTACATATTCAAGTGATTGCACGTATGGAAGTTGGTAGGCAGCTAAATCAACAACGAAACCATCGAATGCATATTCAAATTCATCATCGATTCTGATTCCAGCATCACGAAGTTGTCCACGGACCACATCATTAAAGTCCCCATCGACTGTGACGATGTACGTAGTTTTGGGAGAGACGACTTCTACGCCTTGGGCAGCAGCCGAAGCGAACAAGGCAAGGACCAGCGACAGGGCTAATCCAGCCCGTACCCGTACAGCTCTCCGCCTACCCTTCATACCTGCTACACCGTATCCCTCACGCTTAATTATGCGGCCATTACCTTCTTTTTAGACGTAAAAAGGCCCCCCATGGTTCCATGGAGGGCCTTTTCTACTGATTGAGGGTGCTTTTTATGAGCAACCTGATGTGTTGCCGCAACCTTCGCATACAAAGCATGCACCTGACATACGCATCTTCACACCACATGTCATACAGAGCGGTGCATCTGACTTGATGCCCATTGACTCTAGAAGATCTGATGAAGAACCGATTGTCATCGCTGGTGCTGATGCAACTGGTGCTGCTTCGATCTTGATGTCAGCTACTGGAGCTTTAGCGACTGCAGCTACAGGAGCCGCCACAGGCGCAACTGCTTTTGGGCTATCGCCCTCCACAGCTGCGTACTCGCCGCCATTGTTAAGTGCTGCTTCGCGCTCTGCCACTGTGTAGAGACCAAGTGCTGCACGCTCTTCAAATGGTAGGTAATCAAGTGCTAGACGACGGAAGATGTAATCCATCATGGACTGTGCCATGCGAATATCTTTATCATCTGTCATTCCAGCTGGCTCGAAGCGAAGGTTTGTGAACTTCTCAACGAATGTCTGTAGTGGAACTCCGTACTGGAGACCGATTGAGACTGCGATTGAGAATGCATCCATTACACCGGCAAGAGTTGA
>Ga0315903_10007058_pt1 | contig 14138 bp, 18 predicted proteins | sample LakEriMetagenome_7_FD_203524 | JGI IMG/M metagenome (GOLD analysis project Ga0315903, IMG submission 203524) | Freshwater fungal communities from buoy surface, Lake Erie, Ohio, United States - Buoy 2 MA119 | ecosystem: Environmental > Aquatic > Freshwater > Lake | place: USA: Lake Erie, Ohio...
TGTTCGCTCATCTAGTCCTTCAACAGAGACATATTTTTCTTTTAACTGTTGTTCTTTGTATTCTTTCTGCGCGGCTTTGATTTCTTCAAATTTTTCCTTTGTTACATTTTTTAATTCTGTAATTGGAATAAGTTCTCCGTCAATCTCTACGTCCACATCTTCAAAAAATCCTTCACTTACCCACTCTTTTATTTTATTAGAGTATGTGTCGTTTTCAACAATAGGTTCTGTAACTTGTACAGGTGGTGTTGGTTCGACTGGCGGTGTAGGTGGTTCTTGAATAGGTGGTGTTGCCTCTGGTACAGGTTTCACTTCAAAAATGTCTTCAATAGACACTTCCTCTTTTACAACTGGTTGTGAAGTTGGCTCTTGTGCAAATAAACTTTCAAGGCTAACTACTTCTGTGTGGTTTGTGTTCATTTCTCGGTGCAAAATTACTATGGTTATTTTAATTTACAAAAATCATTAAGACGTGGTGTGTTATCTTAAAGGATTTATTAATATATTATTTAAGGTTCATTGATAGTTGCTATATACCTATCATTCAAGGCTTCTCGGTTTCTTTGACGTAGTTTTTCTGTCTGCATCTTTAAATTTTCTAAAGCAATCTTTTTATCAAAATTATCTTTATCAGCTTTGCGATTTAAGTCTTGTTCTTTTAAATCTAAGTTTCGTGATTGAATTTCTTGATTAAAAACTTCTTTAGAAGCGTCCTCCAACATGTTCAAACTATCGGGTTCTATGTTTTTGTCTGCCATTCTTGCAACATTATCCAAATACTTCTCTTTAAGACTGTATTCACCTTTTAGAGCAACTATGTTTGTTTCATGTTCTCTTTCTTGTGCAAGTTGTTCTTGTTGTGCTTGTATTTGTTTGTCTAATTGCTCTGATTCAAATTGCTGTCTTTCTTGTTGTTTTCTGTCTGTTCTGTCTCTCATATCTTTTGCGGCTTGTTTAAGCTCTAAAAGAACAGGGTTAGTCATAATTTCAACAACGTCAAAAATATCTTTTTCAATTGTATTGTCATTCATAACAATTTGCTTAATTGACTCTACAATTTTAGATTCTTTATTTGATGTAAGTGGAACAATGGAAAGCTTTCTCAAAGGCATAATTGGGTCTTCTTTCATTATATTTATAAAAGAAAGTTCTCCATCTCCTTTTCTAAACATCATACTATTCTCTCTCCCTGTCATTTCACAGAATTGTGCAACAGCTAAATGTAGTTCCATACAACGTGCTTTAGCGGCGTTGAACTTCTCATACATTGTATTTAACAAAGAATATGTTGCTTGTGCGTTTTGTTTCACTCCCTCCGCCGTAACATACGTATTAGGTTGCCCTAACATTTGAGGCGTAATTCCAACTTGCTCATATCCTTTTTGCTGATAGAACTGTGCCAATGCTTGTCGCATTTGAATTTGCCCTGTCAATGATAAATCTTGTCTTGCAAAAACATTTGGATTGTTTCCTTGTGTGTTTTGTCTTGACATATCAACACCAAACAAAGCTGTATCTTTAATAGCTGCTCTTGCATTGAATAAAGCCTCTGTTGTATCTTCATCTTTATAAGATTCTGCTAAAGCTGTAATATCAAAAGTGAAAAATACACCAAGCTCTTTTTCTAAAAATTCTGTAAGTTGATTTAAAGAAACATTATAAAGCTGTTGCCAAGGAAGTATTTTAGAAACTATTCCTGTTGAAATAATACCACCTACGGGAAGTTGAACATCAAAATAATTACTGTCTCCTTTAATTTGTAACTCGGTAGGTTGTACTTTTATATACAAGTCTTCTTTTAATGTTGTGGCATTTCCTTTTATTTTTACGCCGTACCAACATTCAGGAACAAAGTGGTGGGTTATTGTATTTACATAGTCACTAAAATCTCCTTTTCTTAACGCATCTCGAAGTTCTTCTATGGAAGTTTTTCTTAACTGTTTGATGTCGTTTTCTTTTAAAAAGTCGGGGAGTAATTCTTCTGTTACAATATCTACACTAACTGTTCCTAATTTGTTCTCATATACAAGGATTGAAAGTCTTTTTTGTGAGCGGAAGTAAGCCTCTGTAACTCTAACTGTGTCTAATCGCACATCAATATCATCCCGCATGTATTTAGAAAACACCCCTGTATTGAATCCAGCGTAGTCATTATCTTGTCTTGGAAGCGGAACTCGTTTCACTTTCTGATTTCCATTTTCATCCATAACAAGTTTTTCTCCAAGGGGAACACCTAAAGCACTCTCCATTTGAAGATTGATTTGGTGGTCATAATAGTTGTGGAAAGGAACTATACGTTGTTTTGGGAAAATATTGTCTTGGAAACTTCCTCCATATTTTTCATTATCATCGTACTCCTCGCTTTGATTGAAATAGTTTCCTAATTTCTTTTGGTCTTCAAAACTTAGAATATGTCCAAAATTTTGCAAAACTTTACTTGTAGACATAGAAGTGATTCTTCCTACATAGTCTCCAAATTGAGGATAACGGGCATCTACATCTTGGGAGAAAAAGGTTTCCTCTACACTCCAACGCTCCACCGAATAACTATCATATCCTATTCTAAAGTGTCTAAAGAATCGACCTGTTAATATAAAGTCTATTAATGACTCTCTATCTTCTTCGTCTAAATAAAACCTTTTCTTATCTGCTGTTAATACATTTTGCGCCCATTCTGTTGCCAACACTTTGAAATTTTTTGACAACTGTTTTTCTATTTCTTGCGGTGTAAGTGCTTTTACATTTTCTTGCACTTTAGCTTGATAGGCTTGTGCTTCTTCCTCAGATTGAAAGTCTGCTTTATTTGGGTCAATACCTCGCGACATTAACATTCTGTCTATTTCTTCTTTAAAAACAGAACGAGCGTATTCATGTAATTTTTCAGTTTTAGCGCGAATAAATTCATTAGTGGAATATTCATCAATACTCTCCACCTTATATCTATCGTCATACCCGTCAAAAATACCTACAATAGCATTGACAATAATTCCCATAAAATCAAAATGCTTTAGGTAAAGAGGAACATCTCCATCTTTTCTAAGCTTTTGCATCTCCCTTTTAAATGTAGCCAATTCCAAATTAGATTCTACATCGACAGCAGAATAAGTGAATGTTCCTTCTATCATTTTACGGGCTTCTCGAAACATAGCGTTTTTATACACTTGTTCAAGACCCTCTCTTTCAAGAAAGTCCATCATATTTTTCTTCCACTTGTCCTTCTTTTTAGAAGTAGGAAGTGTTTGTATAGGCATCGTTTTTGACTCCGATGTATTTCCTATTCCGTTAAATATTTGGTAATCGTAGTGATAATTGTGCATTTATTCAAAAATAATTTGCAAATTTACAACAATTAAAAATCAAGTCCAAAAACCTTAAAGGCTCTTGTAAGATTAGCGTCTTCCACTACCATAAAAACTTCTTCTTTTTGAGGAAGAATATGGACTGTATGCTTTTCTTTCTTTTGGTTTTTCAACTGTTTCTTCTTGCAGGTTGGGGTTTTTGTAATTAAAGGGTTTCCATAAATAAGAACTTCTTAAATAATGTCCATAAGCAAATGCTCCCATAGCGGCTGTAATTCTATCGACGTTAGCATTCTCACTCCATCCTATAATTTCATCTAAGAGTCCTATATCGTCAATTCTTTGTACACCTCTTATTATTTCAACTGTTCCATCTTCGCGCTCTCTTTCAAAAGTTTCCGTGCAATAGTCAACAAAAATATCAAATAAAAACCGTTTTGATGTTGTAGGATTCCACCCTGTCTTTCTTTTCCCGTTGTTCGGGATAGAAAAAGCAACAGAAAAATCAACAGATGGAGCTAAATACTTATCAGCTAAATGAAACTTGTCTAAATAGTCTTTAATTCCATAGTTAAAATTCTCTCCAAAAGCTGTTCTGTCTAAATTATAAGCATCCATTAATTCATGCCATTTCTGCCAAACCTCTTTATGTTTTTCAGGGCGGAAAGAAAGAGAAGCAACAATTTTATTTGAAAAAGGGTCTCCAAAAATCTCATTCTTAACAACATAAAACGTAGCCACAGAATCTGTATCAGAATCATCCGTAGCATAGTCGTCAAACCCTCCTGTATATGTTCCAAACTTAGGCTTTACAATTGGGGGGTCTTCAAATATTAAAAACGGAGCATCAACAGTCCCTCCTTTGTGGGGGAATGGAGCTAATTCTTTTGTGGACTTTGCTGTTCTGTAAACTCCATTAGAATCTTTAAATAAATTCTTTCTTGCGTCCCAAAGCCCTGTTTGTAATAAATAGTCTCTATGTGCTTTTGCTACGTCTAAAATATCTATGAAGCGTGAAGCTTTTCCTGACAAGAAAATTTCAGAGGGGTCAAATGGGTGGTATGCTAAGAGTTTTATAAGTTTTTCTCTGCCTTGTTTTTCTACATCATCTCTTTCTTTCTGTTCGTCTATTCTAGCTTTAGCCCAATTAGTTACGAAAAGAGGTATTTTTTTAAGTGTTTCAGATTCTATTCCTAAATAATCAGCTAAATTACTTTTTATTTTTCTGTGCTTAATACACATTTGTGTGGGGAGAAAAAGTCCAAAATCTTTTCTTTTCCATGTTATTTCTTCTGGTGGGACATTTCTTTCAAGAGCATCCCAATCCATTAGTGTAACTTTATTTACTGAGGGGTTTGCTAACATTTTTATAGCGTCTGCTCCAAGAGCGTCGTCACCTCCTGTCCCTGTCAACAACACATTACACCTTAAAATACCGTCTCCCCAAAGTGCTGGTTTTAAGGCATCTAAAGGTTTTGAAAACGAGAATTTGACAAATTCGTCCAAGATAAACTCATCTGGTGTGAACCCAGCCAGTGTTTCTTTCTTGTCTTTTTTAGTACCTCCTTCCAAATTTATGATGTAGAGTTTTGTAGTTTCTTTGGACTTATTCATTTTAGTTTTTATCCCATAAACATCTCCTCTTTTATCATCAGTTGGCGATAAATAATGTATTTTAAAAGCTTCGTTTATATTTTGTCTACATGTGTCTATGTTATTTCTAATGTGTCCTAAGTCTTCCGCCGAACCACCAGCACATAATATTTGATTCTTACTTAATATCATGGCTCTATATATACGAGAAGAATTTAATGTTGTTTTAGCTAAACGTCTTGTAGCTACAATTAAACTCATAGTCTGTTCTTTCTTACTTTTAATGAAATAGTCTGTCATTAATATCTCATTATCACGTAAGGTTGGTACTAATATTTTATCCTCGTTTTCTTCTATGCCGCCCTTTACAACTGTTGTTGGTATATTTGTTACAAAATGGTTGAAGTGAAAATACAGCCACCCATCGAAATAGTATCCGTCAACTTCTACCCCTCTGTCAATTTTATTGTATTCAGATATATAGTATTTTAACGTTTCTACATCTTGTTCCCAATAGTTTTTATCTGGGTTGTATACAGGTGGGTTTGGGTTTAGTATATGTATTGAATTGTCTATACAGTTTTCAAAATCTATACCCATTGATTTTAATTTTACATTTATCTCTGGGTATTGTACAGAAAGTTTTTTGTGCATTGGAATTGTAGCTTTCATTCCAGTTAACCACTCTATTCCTTCTGTTGCTTGTTCTTCTTTTATATTTAAAGAAGTTATTAGTTCTTGTATTTTATTTTCATCCGCGTGGCAGTCTTTTGTTAGTTTTATTTCTTCTGCGCGGACTTCTTGGTTTTCGATTTTAGTTATATCAATAGAATATAAGTAAAGTTCTATTCGACTTGTATGGATTTCCACAATATCTAAACAGAATTTTACAAACTTCTTAAATTTAACCGTATGATGCTCCCCTGAAGTTTTTTTAACAAACATAGAAAGTCTGTTTAAAACATACAGAACTAAATCGTTTTGAAGTTTATATTCGTCTGTTTTTGCTTTTACTGTGTCTTTTTGCTTTTTTACAAATTCTGCAATTAGTTTTTTCTTTTCAGCTTCTTTTTGTCTGTTTTTATCGTCCGAAAATACATCATTGAAATATTCATCGTTTAATATTGAATCAATTGTTTGCTCTGTCCAATCATTACTTTCAATATAACTTTTATATTTCAGGAATTGTGGTTTGTTTTTCGATATAAAGTCTGTTATAAACTCGCTCATTGTTAAATATTTTATCTAAAGGAAAGTTAATTATATAGCATTCCGTGTGTCCTTGAAATTTATTTTTTACAAAATATCTATACTCTTTGAGGGTACTATGTATTTCAGCTTCTAAATCGTATATTTCCCCCGCCTCACCATGTATTAAATATAAAGTTTCTCTGTTGTAAGGAAGATTATTTTTAGTGTATCTTTTATCAACACTTAAAAATGTTTTTCCTATTTTTAAAAACTCCTCATTTTCATCCCAACATTTAATTATATACAAATAAGTTGTTCTTCCCTTAGATTTTTTAATATATTCATCTCTAATATAATTATTTCCTTGGTTTGTCATTTCCTCCCAAGAACAAGATGGGCATCCATTATGTATTAAATGGTTTCCAGGATATTGTTCAAACTCCCCGTGTTTTTCGCAAATTATTGTTAATTTTTCTCTGGCGTTTTTATATTCTGCTTTAGAATAGTCAAATCTATCTCCGTGTACTTTCCTTGCTTTTTCAATAAAATCCTCTGTTGTTTTTGTTCTAATTTTTGAGTAGTTTTCCGCGCTACACATAGGACAACCACTTCCTGCTAAATAACTGCTAATACTTTTCTCGAAAACAATATCATGTTTCTTACATCTTATTGCAGGTTTTATCCTAGATGAAATTATTATAGTTTCGGAGTAGTCATGTAAATCCCCATAAATTTTAGTAGCTTCTTCAACAAAAACTTCCTTGTGTGTTGATTTTGTCTTTTTGTTTAAACACTCTCTACATCCTCTACCAAGGTGCAATAGTAAGTCAGGTCTAACCTCAAACTCACCATGCTCTTTACAAATTAGTTTAATAGGTGTTTTGTTGTTTTTGTATTCTATTAAACTTGTGTTGTATTGGTCGTTGAATTTTTGCTGGATTTCTTTTATCAACTGTTCTTTTTCTTTTTGCGCATATTTTGATAGTTTTTCTACGGCGCATTTTGGACAGTCGCACTTAAAATGGTATTTAGGGGTTTGTTGAAATTCCCCGTGTACAGGGCAAATTATAGTCACTGGTGTTGTATTACTAACATACTCTACCTTACTATAATCAAACTTATCCCCATGCTTTCTTTTAGCGCGCTCTAAAAATCCGTTTAAATCAAGTCTGTTGTGTCCACCTCTCATAACTCAAAAAGCCTCTCTAGGAGGCTTGGTTTTGAAAAAAGCTTATGATGTTGTTGTAGTTTTCTTGAAGGCTGTTTAGAATGTCTTTTTTTACTTGCTCGTCAATAACTTCTTCAACACCATTTTTAATTCTAAATACTCTGTTTGGCTTGTATGTGTATGCTTCTAATTCTACTTCTTCGGGGATTTCTATTACGTCTTTGTATGCTATAACTGTATAAAACAGTTGTTTGTGTAGTTCGTTGAAGTCGTATTTGTAGATTGTTTGTTTTTCTGAGATGTTGAAAACTGTTTCTGATAATTCTTGCGGGGATAGATTTGGGTTTTCTTTTATCTTTTGCGCGACTTCTTCTTGTATTTCTTTTGGCGTTTTGATATTCTTTTGTAAGTAGTTTTTAAAATCAATATACTCACTATAAATATTTTCAAGCCTTATTTTTGCGACATCCATTCTTCAAATTCTTCTTCGGTTAGTAATTCATCTTCTTCAAATGGGAACGATAGGTATTTTAATATGGCATCGTAAATATCCTTGTCTTCACATTTTAATAGTTTCTCAGCAATAGACCCGTCTTTTTTTATTTCTTTAAATATAGACAAGAATTTTTCTCCTACTGTAAGCCCGTCTTTTTTCATAAAAGCATCTAATAAAGATTCATAAATGCTTCCTTTATAACTCATATTTCCCATTTTGTTTTATTTATGCCCTGTCAACTTTAATTTAACTGTTTCTTTTTTGCCGTTTTGTACAACAACTATCACTGCAAAATCTTCTGTCCTACTCACTTTAAATTTTACTTTTGCGGAGTTTTCTTCAATCACCATCTCTGGCACTGTACACCCGCATTTAGGACTAACAGTGAAATTATTACTATCAATTCCTATAAATTCAAAGTCTGCTTCTAATTTATCTCCTGGAGTGAACTTTCCAAAATCATATTTATATGTTCCGTCACTCCCAACTGTTATTGGTTTTTTTGTCTTGATTTCCATTTTCCTAATTTACAATCTTCTAATTCTTCTGCGGATTTATAATAAATTGAACATGCTTCACATGCTAAACAATTTCCTAAACTGTCTTCTTCTTTGTTACCTGTAATAAACGAATAAAAATCAGACAGCATTATTAATACACGTTTAAAATAAGGTATTTTTTGAGCGTTTAAAGAGTTATATTCACACTTAGCGCACTCTTTTCTCCTTTCAATTACAAAAGGCTCTGTATTGTCTTTTTTAAACCTCGATTTTACTATTCGACACATTCCTAAAAAACTGTTTCTTAAACATTCTGTCTAATAATATCTTATCTTGTGTCAGCCCTTTAACACCTTTTAATCCATAGTCTAATAAACATGTTTTGTCTATCGTCCTATAAAAAGTTCCTAATTGTGGAATTTCAAGTGCAATAGTTGATTCTTTATTTAATTTCTTGTGCAGGTATTCCACCATACATCTATAAACATCTAAAGAATCGTTACGTGTAACTCCTTGTCTTTTGTTTTTATTTGCGTCGATAATGTCCTCAATAAACATTAATTGAACTTCACTATTATGCACTTCATCTGGTTTTGCTCGTTGCATAGCGTACTTTTTATATTTATCAAATCAGGATTTAACACTTTATTCCTTTGGTTTGTTGGGTGAGGGAGTAGGAAGTTCTTTTTTTGTAAAGAATGGTTTAAAGTGTTTAAATTCCTTTCGTCGATATTTAAATCTATTTCAATGGTTTTTTTGGTTTTTTTAGAATACCCTTTTAAAATATATTGGGTTAAAACTGTCAGTTCTCTTGGTGAGAGAGGGGTTTTTAATGTTACTGCGGCATAGACTTTTAAAGCGGTGTGAATTATTTCTAATTCGTTTGTGGCTTCTTTATTAATTAAACACGCTTCTTTAACTGACATCTTCTTCTTTATTTAGTAAACAAACTATTCCACCAAGTCTGTCTTCTGATTGTATCAAGAACTCTTTCTTGTGGAATGTAGGGTGGTTTATTCTTTCAATCGCCGCCGTTTTTACTAAAACTTTATCACCCTGTTTGTAATATTCACACTGATTACCTGTTAATACAACTTCTGCAACAGTGTATTCTTTCTTTGAAGTACTATCTCCTAATAAGGAAATTTCATCATCCACTTCACGTAAAATCAACTGTTTTTGTTTTAATTCTCTTTTATACATTTCTTATTCTATTTTGCCGTGAAAAAATCCTTTTCTACAAAGTTTGTCAAATTTCGTTATTAATATTTTATTTGTGTGCCCGCCTAAAACAACTATTTTCTTTTTCTCTATATTATCAATAGGATATAAAAGTATGTAGGTTTTTACAAGTCTATTTATTACAATAATATAATAATCTTTTGTTTTTAGCGAAAGAATCCTTTTAGTTTGTCTTTCAAATTGAATGTCATAAGCAAACATCTCTTTGAATTTTTCACAAACATAAATAAAAAGTTCTCTTTTATACTCATATCTCGTTTTCACAGTGCAAAGGTATAACATATATATTAAACTACCAAATATTTTTAGTTAAAGTTTAGTTAAATGTTTGCATATATAAAATAATTGTTGTATTTTTGCGCATAAAAATTAAAAAAAAAAAAATGAACCAAAAACTAGGCTACTCAGAATACGAAGAAGTGTTTTACGACTGTTTATCAATGATGGTGTTTAACAATAACTACATCGCAGAAAATGAACGGTTTTTTGATGAAGTGATATTTAAACTGTTTGAAGACTATACGTATTCGCCAGAAGAAGTGTCAATTAGAAAACAAGTAAAATACTTTGAAATCTTTGTTGGAACAATGCTTAATATCAAGCCATCTTTTAATATGCCCGAAGATACATTAAAAATTTCTTAATGTATTTTTTTTTTCCAATTACATTCATTAAATTTGCAGAAAAAAATTATGATAAAAATTTATGAGTTTAATAATGTAATTATTATTGAAGATTTACAGACTAATAAGAAGTTCTACGGAATAAAAGGTATTTTTACTATTAATAAGAACAGTAATGGCAGACCTTTGTACAAAGTTTATAATGTAGAGGGATTAGAAAACGAATTTATATTAGAAATAGGTAAATTAGTTAAAAGTAATGGAACTTTATATACGGAGTCGGAGTTTGATGAATTTTACACTAATAAAATAGGAATAACACAGCCACTCACTAATTCTGAAATAAGAGCGACCCCATTACCTATTTCTAATACAGTTTTAGAAACAACACTACAATCCTTAAATACAAAAATACCATCTGTTGGACAAACAACAATGGCATCGTCTTCTCCAGTTGTTATAGCTTCTAACCAGTCTGCTATACCTGTTTCAGGTACAGTAACTGCAAATATAGGTACTGGTTCTATTGCATCTGGTACTAATCTTATAGGAGATGTAGGAGTACAATATAGAGCAAGTGCAACTGGGTCAGCCTCTCGAAGTCAAATTATAAGTACTGCTTCTACAAATGCCACTGTAATTAAAGGGTCAGCAGGAAAATTAGTAGGTTGGAGTATAAGTAATACAAACGCTGTTTGGCGCTATGTAAAATTTCATAATCAAGTTACATCTCCAACAGCGGGTTCGGGGGTAGTAGTAACTATAGGTGTGCCACCAAACAGTACAGTTAGTTATAATTTAGAAGGTGGAATAGGGTTTAGTATAGGAATTGGTTTAACAACTGTCACTGGGGCAGCATTGAGTGATACTACGGCAGTAGGATTAAATGATTTAATAATAAACATATTTTTTGTTTAAAATTTCTTAATGTATTTGGTGGTTTAAAAATAAAGTTGTAATTTTGCACCGTTAGATTCAGAAAAGCCTCTTTCCTTAGTGGAAACGTAACTGAATGTCTGATATGGGATTGCGGTGTCCGCGGTCGAAACTAAAAACTGTGCATTTTTAATTTTCCCAGTTAGGCAGTTCTGGGGTTTTTTAAAAGACATAGTAAAACTTATATGATTTCTAGCTAGTATAAGTTTTAAACATACATAGAAGTTTGTACGATTACAGCTAAGTACAAAACTAATAATACATAAGATACCCCCTTATTATTGTTATAAACATCGCTGTAAGAGTTTATACCTTAATAAGGGGCTTTTTTATATAGCAACATGAGTGATAAAGTAGTAAGAATACCATCAAAATTATACGCAAAGTTGTTCGCACTTGGTGGCGACAAACTTATTGCTGTATATTCTATTTTGAAGGCTTCTCGTAATGGGGAGGTGAAGTACTACGCTCATACGTCAAAGAATAATAAAAAAGTTTCGGGGTATAATTTATTAAGAAAGCAAACCTCGTTATCATTACACGCTATTGAAAAATATGTACCAATGCTTATAAAAATGGGATTGTGTTACATAGATTTTAATGGGGATTTTGTCCTTATAGGAAACGACAAACTTAAAAAAACATATAATACAAAATTACTCCCTATTTTAGTGGGTAAAAATTTAAATAATACAGCCGACAGTTCGTTGGCTGTTCGTGTATTCTCAAAACACAAAGAACAGAAAAAACAAATTGCAAAAAAATTAACTCAAAGAGAACAATTAGCACAAATCACCAATCCGAGGTCTTTAAAAGAATACAAGGCGGCAAAACGTCTTGAAAGAGAAGGCTTCGATGGTTCAGTACTTGAGAAAACTGTTTTATCTTTGCAAGGGTTTAGCGTTCTAAAGCAAAATGGGAATAAGATTATTAAGGATGTGAAGTCTAACGGCGCATATTATAAAAAGAAGCTGAAAAACAAAAACATCATTAAGACAAAAAGAGAGTTCGAGAAAATCGAACAAATTTCTTATGGAGAGTATTTAAATAGAAAAGAAGCGGGGATTCTGTCAAATAGAAACGTTTATAGAAACGGATGGCTTATGATTGAAACAGTTTCTTCTTTTTCATTAGTTTCTTCTGTAAACGAAGAAAAACCCGTTACAATACCTCAAAGTAAGAGTAAACCTATTGTAGAATATAAAAAGAAAACCTATTTACAATTTGATATGATTGATTTTTGGTTAAATGGAGAGAACTGTTAATTGATTTGTGTAGTAGGTGGTAAAAATTTACACTGATAAATAATTAAATGAACAAGAATATAGAATATACTTATTTAATAGAAGCAAATGGTATATATAAAATAGGTAAAACTAAGGATATTAAAACAAGACTTAGTGCTATTCAAAATGCAAACCCTTTTGCTGAATTGATTTGTTATAGTGATAAAGTGAAGGAGTCTCATTTACATGTAATTTTTAAAGATAATAGAATAAAAAGAGAATGGTTTCAACTAGATAATGATGATTTAAATAGATGTATAGATATGCTATCTAATGGTATAAGTAATGAATTAGAGGAATTTTGTAAAAAATATATAAAACAAAAATATTATAAAAAATATATTAGAAAAGAGAATAGCGATAGAGCTGATTCCGCTAGGAGGCTTAGAAAAGCATTAAGAGAAAAAAATGATAAAATAATATTGAATACTATAAATAATTGGGATTTTGAAAAGAATGGTGTAATATCTCAATCTAAATTAGCCAAAGAAACTGGGTTTGGTATAGCGACAGTGAAACGCAGAGCAAAACAGTTTAAAACAATTATTCAGGAGATAAATAAAGATTATGTGAATAGTAAATAATTTACTTTTTTCTTGTGTATTAAAATTATAATTCGTAACTTTGCATAATTAATTTATGTGCTCCACCTCCCTATTATGTGGCACGGTTTTTTAAAAATACTTTTAAAATCAAGGTATGACAAACAAAGAAATTGCAGAAAAAATATATAACAGCTATTTTGAAGTTACGGGCGATAATAACAAAGAAATGGCTAAAAAACATGGAAAAGCTTTAGTAGACACTCAGATTAGACTGATGTATCAGGATATGGGAACAGTTATTATTGATACAGATAGAGAAATGTTTGCGGAAGATTGGGAAGAAGTTAAATATTTTATTAAAACAATGTAAATTATGATAACAGCAAGTTGCGGGCACGAGATAACAATCGAATGGGATAGTAATCCAAAAAGCTTCATAAAATACAAAGACAACGAAACTACAATAGTTTATGCAGTAGTTTGTGAGAAGTGTAGAGAAAAGTATAAGAAGTTAGGAATTTTAATTGAATAAAACTGCGCAAAAATAAAAAACAGACATGAAGAAAAAGAAACTAAACAAATTAGGAGTGGAGAACAATCTCTGGAACAACATCCGCGAAAATAAAGGAAGCGGAAAGAAACCAACAAAAGAAATGTTAGAACAAGAAAAGAAAATTAAAAAGAAGAAAAAATAAACAATTTTCCGCGCAAAAAGAATAAAAAAACAGTTAAAAAATTTGCACAAGTAAAATAAAAGCTATACCTTTGCATTGGAATTATACGGTTTCATCTTGTTTGATAGTATCGAGTAACTACAACCCTTACACTTGTAAAACCGTGAGTTAAACGGGGTTGTTAATTTTAGGGGAGGTGGCGGAATGATAGACGCGTAATTTCTAATTAGTAGCATGGTGGTACAGCTACACAGAAGTTACTCCACTTACAGGTTCGAGTCCTGTCCTCTCCACAAAACAACACATAGAAAGGCAAACAAGTAGTAGGAGGCGCTAATCTAATTCAGTGAAAACGCAGTCTGGATGCTATTATCAACACTACCAAGAAAGTGTTACGTTTGTCGAGTATGATTTAATATATAATATAAAAGACGGTATGTCCCGACACTATATATTTGAAAAATCCCAATCTTGGTGGATGTGTTGTTTAATTTTAGTCCGCATATCGGCTCTGGCTCATAACCAGTTGAAACCGTAGTTTGGTCACACGTGGGTTCAAATCCCTCTGCGGACACTAAAAATTTT
>Ga0315903_10007063_pt1 | contig 14130 bp, 10 predicted proteins | sample LakEriMetagenome_7_FD_203524 | JGI IMG/M metagenome (GOLD analysis project Ga0315903, IMG submission 203524) | Freshwater fungal communities from buoy surface, Lake Erie, Ohio, United States - Buoy 2 MA119 | ecosystem: Environmental > Aquatic > Freshwater > Lake | place: USA: Lake Erie, Ohio...
GTAACGTTTTTATAGTGCTAATGGTCATTCTGCTTTATTCTTTATACAATAAAAAAATCAAAAAGAATAAAACACCAATCGAAATACAATCTATCTTATATAAAAACTTTTTCAGTGCTTTAACGGCCGTTGAGAAAGAATTAATTCAATCGATTTACGCATTGCAAATCAAGCAAGAACAAATTAGTATCAAAGCAATCAATAAAATTATTGGAGTACAGCAAAAAGATACCATCACTCAAAATAAAAGTCGCAGTGATTATTTCTTAAGAATCAATCAAAAATTTAAATTAGCTACAAGAGCAAGTGAGTTATTAATCATAAAGCAAAGAGAAGAGACAGATAAAAGAGTATACAATTATAATATCAATCCAATTTTTATTGATTCAATGAAGGCTTTGATATTAAACAACCAGTAAACTACAACCCCTTCTTGCGCTTTGGTCTAGCCTCCCAATCACTTCGAAACTTCCGTCCGGATGCACTATCCCAATATCTTCTGTGGCAATAAATGCACAACTATGATGATTTGCAAGGTCAATAATATGTAAAACGCCCCTTCCTGTTGTACTCAAAGCTGTTGGATCTGATTCATCTGCCACCAATACTTTCATCCAAGGCGGACAAGTATATATACCCTCTCCTTTTGAATAAGCTTGACTTAATAATTCTGTCATTCCATATTCTGAATGGATTGATTCAACACCAAATCCATTTGCTAAATAAGCATGTAAGGCAGGCTTAGTTAGTTCTTGCTTTCTGCCTTTCATCCCTCCTGTCTCCACCACCATTGTATGTTTCAACGATTGAGGATAGGCATCTACAAAATCCATTAAAGCAAAACTTACTCCGATTAATATCGTTTTCTTTTGCTCTTTTTCCAACATAGCTAAAGTATGATTCAATTTTTCAAAATCATATAAATAAAACCCACTTCTTGCCTCTTTACTAGCTTGGATTAAATGCTGGGTCATATACACTAAGGAGGAATGTTGTCGCTCTAAATAATTGGGCAATAAACCTAGAATACAATAATCATGTGGTGCCCCAAAAAATTGTTGAAAGCACTCCATAAAACTTTCTTCATATACACTTATGTCTTTTACAAAATGTTTACTTACAATATCTTGTGTGGTGCCACTACTTTCAAAATAAAAACTTGGACATTCCGATCCAGTATAAATAGCATGCGTCTTGAAAAAATCAATAGGCAAGAAAGGAATTTGCTCAAAAATTTTTACACCATCTAAGGCTACCTTCATAGACTGAACCCACTCCCTATAGACCGCGTTATTTATTGCTTGGTATTGCATTAGAGACAAGGCCTTTGACAAGAAATTGGAGGATTCCAATCCTTTTAAATCCTCCATGTTCCAGCTTTCTACTTGCATACTACCTAGGTTTGCTACAAATGTATTAATAAATACAGAATGTAGTATCTTGCAAGGGTTATAATTAAACGAACTATGGCAAAAGCAACAACAAAAAAAGCAAGTACAAATAAAGTAAGTAACTCTAAGAAAAAAGAATTACTAGATCCAAAAGCATACCAATTTTTAAAGGAGTATATCAACAACCCTTCACCAGTTGGTTTTGAAAGTAGTGGGCAAAAAATTTGGTTGAACTACTTAACACAATATGTGGATACCACTTTTTCGGATCCTTACGGTACAGCAGTTGGTGTTATCAATCCAGATGCTCCATTTAAAGTGGTGATTGAAGCACATGCCGATGAAATAAGTTGGTTTGTCAATTATATTAGTGATCAGGGATTGATTTACCTAAAACGCAATGGTGGTGTGGACCATCAAATTGCCCCATCTATGCGTGTTTGGATTCATGGGAAAAAAGGTCCTGTAAAAGCAGTGTTTGGATGGCCTGCAATCCATACAAGATTGAGCAACCCAGAACAAAAAGAACCGCAACCTAAGGTTGATAATCTAACATTAGATTGTGGAGCAAGATCCAAAAAAGAAGTAGAAGCATTAGGTATTCATATTGGCGCTGTGGTCACCTATGAAGAAGGATTTGATGAATTAGCACACGACTTTATTATTGGTAGAGCTTTTGATAATAGAATCGGAGGATTCATGATTGCAGAAGTGGCAAGAATGCTGAAAGAAAATAAAAAGAAGTTGCCATTTGGCTTATACATTGTGAATGCGGTTCAAGAAGAAATTGGATTAAGAGGTGCCGAGATGATTGCTAGAAGAATAAAGCCAAATATTGCAATTGTAACTGACGTGACACACGATACCCATACCCCAATGATCAATAAAGCGATCGAAGGTGATATCCAATGTAGCAAAGGTCCTTCATTAGCTTACGCACCAGCCATCCACAATAAATTATTAGCAATTGTAGAAGAGACTGCAAAAAATAAAAAAATTCCAGTACAATTTAGAACACTTAGCAGAAGTACAGGAACTGATACAGACAGCTTTGCTTATGCCAATGACGGATGCCCTTCTGTTTTAATTTCAATTCCATTAAGGTACATGCACACTACGGTAGAGATGATTCATAAAAAAGATATCGTGGACACTATTCAATTAATGTATGAAACCTTATTACAATTGAGTCCAAAAACCAATTTGAACTATTTATAATGTCGCAATCCATTCCTATTCATATTGCTATACTAGACCTTTATGATGGCAGCGCTAATGTAGGGATGGATTGTATTATGGATATACTAGAGGATTGGAGTAAAAAACAATCTGTAACAATCATCACTACCGTTTTTGATGTTCGAGTTAAGAATGTATTACCAGACGATACCTATGATTTGTACCTATCATCTGGTGGTCCAGGCTCTCCAATAGACACGCATACAGCAGCATGGGATATTGCTTATTGCAATTGGTTAGACCAAATGTTTGCGCAAAAAAAACCTGTCCTTTTAATATGCCATAGTTTTCAAATAGCTTGTAGACATTTTAATATTGGAAAAGTAGGTTTAAGAAAATCAAAACAGCTTGGCATTCTTCCTATCCATCCAACTGCGGATCACGCTATTTTTGAAGCATTACCTGATCCATTTTTTGCTTTGGAGAGTCGTATGTATCAGATTACTGAACCCAATGATGAAAAAATTGAATCCATGGGGGCTACTATCATCGCATTAGAGAAAATAAGACCTCAACTTCCTTATGAAAGAGCCCTGATGGGCGTTGCATTTAGCGACAAGATGATTGGCGTTCAATTTCATCCAGAGGCAACCAAAGAAAGACTTTCCTCTTACTTTAATACAGACGCCATTAAGTCAGCAGTTGTAGAAGACTTTAGTGAAGATAAGTGGAATCAAATTATTCAATCCTTAGAAGAAGATTCAAAAATCAAACATACTTGTAGCAGGTTTATTCCCAACTTTCTAAACCAAATGTTGCCTGTATGATCCCAGCAATTAGAGCAGCATTCAACGAGCAATTTACAGAAGCAAAATATCAAGCATACCTTGCTATTTTAAATGAACCATTTAAAGATCCAATTCCTTTTAGAATTGCAGAAACCCCTGTTTTTATAGATCGAGTTTTTAAATCCCAATTATTAGATGCTGGAGATTATATCTGTGATTTCATTACAGCAGCTTCCTTTCCATCAAAGACCTCTGATGCCATACCTAAAGGATTAGATATTCCAGGTGAAGCAATTTTACCTGAATGTATTGTGATTGACTTTGCGATTGCGGAAGGACAAGACGGAAAAATAACGCCTCAATTAATTGAATTGCAGGGATTCCCTTCTTTATTCGCTTTTGAATTATTACAAGCACAAGCATTAGAAAAGGCTTATCATTTACCTAAAAACTTTTCTCCATTTTTAAATGGTTATGACCCGTCAAGCTACCTCGACTTTTTTAAGTCAATGGTACTTGGAGATCAAGCCAAGCATACCATTTTATTAGAGATCAAACCTTTTGAACAAAAGACAAGGCATGATCTATTGCTGACAGAAGCATGGTTAAATCTGCCAATTGTTTGTCTTTCTGAAATTTACTTAAAAGACAAAAGTCTTTTCTACCAAAAAGATGGTGTTGAGATTAAAATTGAACGCATCTATAATCGTGTAGTGTATGATGAATTGATTCAACAAGCACCATTTTTTTTACAACAATTCAAATTACTTGAACAAGCAGAAAATATAGAATGGGTTAATCATCCGAATCATTTTTTTAGAATTAGTAAATTTATATTACCCCTTCTAAGTCATCCATTTGTTCCAGAAGCCTACCTATTAAATGATTGGAAAAATAATCAATTAGGGACTGCATTGAATTTAGATGAATATATCTGTAAGCCTTTATTCTCTTTTGGAGGTCAAGGTGTGATGCTAAATCCAACCAATGATTCTGTGAATGCAGTGAATGATCCAGAAAACTGGATCTTACAAAAGAAAGTAAATTATGCTGCTGTGATTGAAACTCCTTCTGGTCCTTCTAAAGCAGAAATAAGATTGTTTTATTTCTGGAATAAACAATTAGGACGTTATGTGGCTACCAATAACTTAACTAGAATTAGTAAAGGCCCTATGATTGGCGTGAGCTATAATAATACTGCCACCTGGATAGGTGGCAGTATTAGCTATTTTGAACAGTAAATTACTTATTCAGAAATATTCATCATCTTACCTAATAAGCTATAGGCATTTTTTACAACAATTTGTTTGCCTATCCATGCGTTCGCATCTGCATTACTTACAGTCACATATGCTGTATTGGATTGAATAACTTGAATCTCTTTAGCTTCAAATACATTTTCTGAAGTTTGTATAAAAATATAATCTTTACCTTGGAATCTTTGCACCGATTCGATTGGTATTAATACAGCGTCCTTGGTTTCTACAACCATATCTGCTGTTAAAAACATGCCTGGCAATACATTTGCTGGTATTTTATCAAAATGACAATGTAAAAGTGCTGTTTTATCCTCATTAATATTATGCGCAACTGCAAGAACAGTAACAGCATATTTTTTGTAAGGATCCTGCGTTAATGTAATTGTTCCTTTCATGCCTACTTTAAAATTTGCGATATCTTTTTCATAAATAGTGATAGCCGCATGGATGTCATTTGGATTGATGATTTCTAATAAGATATCCGAAGAGGTCACATACTTACCTCTATTGATATTTACTTTACTAATATAACCAGCAATAGGTGCCACTAATTGCACCAAACTTGACATTTTTTCGGTCGTTAAATTTTCTGGTTGTATGTTAATGAGCTTTAATTGTTCAGAAAGGGCTTTTAATTGAATTGCATTGGTATTGTAGTCTGCTTGTATTTGTTGGAAAGATTTTTTACTCACTGCCTCCTGTGTCAATAATGTTTTCTGACGATCCAGATCTTGTTGCAAGTAACTTAGCTTCGCCTTAGTTGCTAAATAATTTTCTTGTAACTGAACATATGCAGGGTCTTTCACAGTAGCCAATACCTGTCCTTTTTTTACAAATGTGCCTGGTATTAAATTAATGTCTTGTATATAACCTCCCATTGGTATACTAACAGATGCAATACCAGTTGGCGGCACATCTATGACACCATTTAGATGCGTCATACCTTTCATTTTTCCTTGTTGGATAGGCGCAAGTTCTAATTGAGCGAGGCTTGCTTGTTCTTTAGTTAATTGAACTATGTTAGATACAACATCAGCGGTTGAGTCTTCCTTAGTCGTTGTTGATGTTGTATTCCTGCCACAACTACTTAAAATAAGGATGGTCAGTAAGCTAGTATAAATTGTTTTCATGATAGACTATTTTGAATATATTATTTTGACAACAAATAATACAATGTAGATTGATTTAAATTAAATAATGCGAGTGATTCTAATGCTTGCATTTGAATTTGTTGTACTTGACTCATCGCATTCGACCATTCAATATAACTTATTTGTCCTTCTTTAAAAGACAGGTTTGCCATAGTAGCCATTTTTGCTGCATTAGGTATGAGTCCTTTTTGTATATGTTGATGCAAATCCATTGTTTGTTGATAATTGGACCATGCTTTTTGAATTTGCATATTTAAATCAAGTAGCGCTTTATCTTTTTCATGCATCATAACAGTTTCATTCGCCTGACTTGCTTTAACTTTTTGTTTTAATCCAGACCTAAACAATGGAATGTTTAATCCAAGATTTACAGAATTATACCTATTTGCATCTTCAGGATTCATTCTAAAGCTTTGATTGGTATATCCCAATGCAACTTGAGGCAATATCTTTGATTTAGCTACATTGGTCTCTGCGATGGCTGATTGCAATTTTTGCATCCATAATAAATTGATTGGATGACTTGCATCAATCACTGTATCTAATAACCTAGGTTCAAATTTCAAGCCATCTGCTGGCAATAGCAAGGACGGATCTTGTAATAAAATAACAAACTGCTTTTGTAATCCAAGCTGCTCATTTTGATGCTGAATCATTAACTGCTTGTGCAGACTAACCCAATTCTGCATATTCAACTGTTCCAATCCATTATCTTGCCCAGCTTTAAATCTTGCATCCACTGCAGCCAATTGTTTAGCGTAAATAGAATCAAGCTGACCTAATAACAATCCCTTAGCCACTTGAAATTGCAATTGAATGTATAATTGCTCCACTGCATGAAGGATCAATTTTTCATCCAATATTGCTTGATAGCTATAGGTTTGACTGATAGAAAGGTTTAAGTTTTTTTGTGCTTGATAGACCTTTGGTAAATCAAAAACTTGTTCTACTGCATATTTAGAATCATTTAAACTGCTATTTACATTCCCTATTTCTCCTCTAAATTCCAATTTAGCCGGATCAAAACTTGATTTTGATAATGCTTGATAATAATTACGTTGTGCTTCGGTTGTTTTTAGTGTTGGAGACACTAACATTGCCTGTTCAAACACTTTTGCCAAAGGCTTTTTTACTGTCAATTCTTGTGCTTGTAAAGCAGTAGCATTCAAACCAATAATACAAAAAAGAATAGCAATCGTAGTTTGACCTAAACGTTTTTTCTCAAATAATTGATAAAAAATAGGCAAGACAAATAAGGTTAAAAGGGTTGCTGATAATAAACCCCCAATCACCACTGTTGCTAATGGCTTTTGCACTTCGGCTCCTGCACCACTACTTAATGCCATGGGTATAAAGCCCAAAGAAGCTACAGCTGCAGTAATTAAAATAGGTCTTAACCTTGTCTTAGTAGCCGTTACAATAATGTCTACAATTGTTCTATTGGACTCCATCGCTAATTTATTCATTTCTGTTAACAATACAATCCCATTCAATACAGCTACACCAAATAAGGCAATAAATCCAACACCTGCTGAAATACTAAATGGCATTCCTCTTAACCATAATGCAAGCACACCTCCTATGGCAGAAAAAGGAATTGCTGAAAAAATCAATAAACAATGCTTTAAATTATTGAAAGCAAAAAATAACATTACTAAAATCAACAATAAAGCACCTGGTACAGCAATTTGTAACCGACTTACTGCGTGCTCTAAGTTTTCAAAATGCCCTCCATAAACAACATAATATCCTGCAGGAAATTGAATAGACTTTTTCACTTTTTCTTGTACCTCGTTGACCACTGTCTTCACATCCTTCCCTCTTACATTAAATCCAACTACAATTCTTCTTGCAGCATCTTCTCTTTGTATTTGATAGGGCCCCTCTTCTATCTTCACTTCCGCAAGCTCATACAATGGAACCTGTTTGTTATTACCAACAGTCACCATTAAATTTTTAATTTGTTGCCAATCCTTCTTTTGAATATTATTTAGCCTAACAACTAAATCGAATCTTCTATCTCCTTCAAACACTTTACCCGCAACACCACCAGCATAAGCCGATTGTATGACTTGATTGACTTCTTTAATATTCGCACCATACCTTGCTATAGCTGCTCTATTAAAATGAATCACAACCTGTGAAATCCCTGTAACAGTTTCTGTATATAAGTCTTTAGCACCCTCTACATCATGGATAATATTACCCATTAATGCCGCATACTTCGCCAAACTATCTAAATTTTCACCAAATATTTTACATGATACATCCTGTCTTGAGCCAGTCATCAATTCATTGAATCGCATTTGAACAGGATATTGAAAGCCTGATGTAATACCAGGCACTTGAGACATCACTTTGCCCATGGTATCCGCTAATGCATCAAATGTGTTGGCAGACACCCATTCTTCTTTATCCTTTAAAATAATAATCAAATCAGATGCATCCATTGTCATTGGATCTGTTGGTATTTCTCCAGCACCAATTTTGGTCACAATTTTTTCGACTTCAGGAAAACGGTCAATTAATAATTTAGAAGCCTTTTGTGTGGCATCTAATGTAGTATTAATTGAACCTCCACTCAAAACCCTTGTTTCTACTGCAAAATCACCTTCTTCTAGCTTTGGAATAAACTCCCCACCCAGGCCATTTAATAATATTAAGGCACAAATAAAGAGCGCAATAGTTAATCCGATAATTTGCTTTGGAATTTTTAATGCCTTGATTAATAATGGTTCATAGAATGCTTCTAATTTTTGCATGAACTTGTCGGTCATTGTTTCTTTTTGCACTCTATTTCTATTCAAAACAAGTGCACTCATCATTGGTACATAAGTAATTGATAGAATGAATGCGCCAATCAATGCAAAGGAAACAGTTTGCGCCATTGGTTTAAACATCTTACCTTCTATACCTGTTAAGGACAAAATTGGCAGGTATACAATCAAAATAATGATTTGACCAAATGCGGCAGCGCCCATCATCTTATTAGACACCTGGCCCACAATGGAATTCATCTCTTGTTTATCTAATTGATTATGTCCCTCTTTTTTAGAACTATGGTACAATTGATGTAACACTGCTTCTACAATAATAACCGCCCCGTCTACAAGTAAGCCAAAATCCAGTGCACCTAAACTCATTAGGTTGCCACTCACCCCAAAAAGATGCATCAATATAAATGCAAATAACATCGCAAGTGGTATGACTGAGGCCACCACCAATCCAGCTCTTAAATTGCCTAAAAATAAAATCAATATAAAAATTACAATCAATGCACCTTCTAATAAATTTTTAGAGACAGTGCCAATGGCATTGTCTACCATTTTTGTTCTATCTAAAAAAGGCTCAATTATAACCCCTTCTGGCATGGTCTCCTGAATGGTTGCAATCTTAGTTTTAATATCCGAAATAACTTGATTACTATTTTCCCCTTTCAACATCATCACTACCGCACCTGCAACTTCTCCGTCTGCATTATAAGCAGTGGCTCCAAACTTTGTTGCTTCTCCAATTTTAACTTCTGCAATATCTCTTACCAAAAGTGGAATGCCATTTGATAAAGTCTTAACAGGAATACTTGAAATTTGATCCAAACTATCTACCATCCCTTCTGTCCTTATAAACAAAACATTAGGCCCATGCTCAATGTAAGCACCTCCTGTATTTTCATTGTTGTTATTTAATGCAGTATAAATATCATTCACTGATAAATCATATTGCTTTAATAATTCTGGATTCACACTAACTTCAAATTGCTTCACTGATCCTCCAAAACTACTCACATCAGCCACGCCAGGTGTCCCCAATAATTGTTTACGAACAATCCAATCCTGCATTGTTCTTAATTCAGTTAAGCTATACTTACCTTCATACCCTTTCTTTGTTCTTAAAACATATTGATAAATTTCCCCCAATCCTGTTGTTAATGGACCAAGTTCTGGGTTACCCATGCCCTCTGGAATTTGAGACTTCACAGTGATTAATCGTTCAGAAACCTGTTGTCTAGCCCAATAAATATCAATATCATCTTTGAACACCAAGGTCACTAAACTCAATCCAAAACGTGAAAAACTTCGTTGCTCAATCATGCCAGGAATATTCCTTGTAGCCTGTTCAATTGGCACTGTGATTAATCTTTCTACATCTGGCGCGCCAGCACTTGGAACAGATGTAATAATCAATACCTGATTGTTGGTAATATCCGGAACAGCATCAATAGGTAATTTAGAAATGGAATAAACCCCTCCAAGTATCAATGCAAAAACACCAAAGAGAATAACTAGTTTATTCTTTATTGAAAACTGTATAATTTTTGATAGCATAATTAAATTTCTTTCTCAACAGAATGAATGAATTTACATCTATTAAAGTTAAACAATAATTACGATGTTTTCTTCTTAGGTAAAGCGTTAAAAAATAGGTAATCCAAGCTTATAAATAAGCTATTATTCGTCATTCTATTGGTTTTTTCTAGTAATGCAAATCGATAGCCTAGGTTCAGCTTTGCTTGGCTATTAAAAATCATTTGGATAGCCGGTGCTGCATCTAAGTATTGTCCTCTACCCGATAATAATTTCTGCCCTAAAAGCTCTAAATACAAATTCACATTGGTTTGTCCATAGGATGAATAACGTTTGGGATAGACCAAAAGCCCGTTGGAGAAACTATACTGAAAGGCGCCCCTACCATAATGTTGACTCCAATTTTGTTTTTCAACATAGCCCAAACTAAGAGAACTCGCCCATTTGTGCTTCAATTGGGTTACAATAAATCCTAATCCATTGACAGATTCTTCGCCATCCAATAAGACTGCACTCGTATGGATTGCTTGAAGCTTAGTTTGGATTGATTTGGCATAAAGAGCAAATCTTGTATGAGCATACATTGCATCCTTGGTATAGAAACGATATTGAACATAGGCATCCTGACCATTATAATTGGTACCTAGATAAAGAGATACTTTTTTACTAAGCCCAAATTGCATCTGTGTATATTGATTGTTTCTATTTGAGTTTCCACCCATTTTTTGAAAACTATGCTTTAACCCTATTGACCTAGCAGGCTTTGTGCTTGCTGGATCCGTAAAGACATATAGCTCTTGAGCAATCGTGGGTAAAAAAGCAAATATTGCAATGATCAATCCGCAAAAACCAATTAGCAAGGATCGACTATTCATATACTAAACTTTGTACACCAAATCCTGCATCTGTCACCGCCAACTTGATTTGATCTATCTCTACTTTTTTACCAGACTTAAAAGCTAAAATATACATTGACTTTTCAATATCAACTTTCACTTCTTCTACAAAATCTAATTTAGTTAATGCTTTAAAAATAGCTTTAGAACACATAGAACAAGTTAAACCAGAAGCGACAAGTGTTACCTTCTTGATTTCTGCAACTTGTGTTGACACTCGGTCATATTTACAACATTCATGCAATGCATCATAAGATGCTTTTGTTGCTGTTTTATGCTCAGTATCATATCCAATAGCAGCAATCGCAGATTCGATTTTATCTAAATTGGTTTTGCCATCAAAGATCAATGTCAATAGCTTCGCATCCATATCCCAATTGGCAGTAGTTGCACCTGCTGTTTTTGCAGCTTTTTCGATACTTGATTTACACATGCCACAATTGCCTGAAACTTTTAATTTAGTTGAAGTTTGAGCATTTGCCGAGAAAACAATGGCCATTATAAAGGCAGAAAATAGAATAATTTTTTTCATACAATAAATTTGATTTTTTAAATACTACAATACAAATAGCATGGATACAGCAACGAATTATTGCCGACTCCATCATCATACCTAGAAAAAAAATCAAATTAAATAAAGACAATCTAGTGCATAGATTGGTGGACCAGTAAATAATAGTCCTTTCTTGGAATGTACTCGAATGAAAGTATCCTTTATAACGACAGCAGGGGCTGTGTATGTAAAATTGAAAGCAGGAATAGTTGTTTCAGACAACCCCTTTTTGATTGCTTGGAACTCAGATGACTGATGCAGGTCTTGCTTTTTTACAAAAGTTATTTTTTCTGCACAACAAGTATCCTTTTTAGTTGACTTGTTTTTAGATGCCTTGCCGCATAAACATTTTTGAACTTTCCCAGCACATAAGTGTGCTTTTACAGTTGCTCCAACGCTGGAAAAACTGTATACAAATAAAAGTAGGATGGTCAAAAATTGCTTCACCATACAAAGGTAGTACTAATTGATAAAATTCCACCAAATCCCAACCCTTAACCAAGTCCCTGTACCTAGATAATTTGGCGCAGTAAATTGGTAACGTGTACCTAATTGATTACTAGTGGCTAACAAGGTATTCAATTGTTCCATGCGTATAAATCCTTTAAATCTTTTGATCTTGAAATTTAAAAAGGCATTGGCAATAGGCCTATTATTGGTAGTAAATTGATCTTGTAGGTAGAACTGTCCAGTGAGTGGCATGTATGCGTCAGGTTGAAAGGCGCTATGATAGATCAATTCTAAGCCTGTGGATAGAAATAAATTTTTAAAAAAGTTGCCCTCAAAAGCAAGACGCTGTCTAGTAAAAATAACAGGCAAATGCAATGGTGCATTGGGATCTACTAACTGAAAGCTTAGTTCATTGTACCAATTCCAATAAGTACTTAATTTTAATTGATTGGATACAGTACCCTTAATATAACTCAATGTCTTATCATAAACCATCGGCTGATATCCTGTACCAAAATATTGAAAATTTTGAATGAGTTTGTACTGAAAAGAGGCAGTTAAACCACGACTTTTTTGATCCCACATAGCACCAAGCTCTATAATATTTTCTTTATCAATAGTACTTAATTTAGAAATAGGGAATGCGGTGATACCAAGACGATTAAAGGAAGGGGTACGATTTGAATTTTGCAACCACAGGGCAACTTGATCCCCTTTTTTATTGAACACACTTGTCAAAGAAAACAATGCTTCATAATCACCTGCATGATAGCCATTTAAAAATAATTTTCCAGATGCTTGAATATCCCAACGCAGGTTCTTGGTTTTATTTTTATAGACTCCTAACCCATATATATCATGATTAGACCAACTTAAAAGGGTGTCTTTGAAATTCAATTGTTGGTAACCAAGTCCAACTTGAAGAAATTGATTGGGATTGGTTTTTTCAGGAAAAGATACTAAGCTAAATTCATTGTTGAGTCTTCTCCATTGATCTTGAAATAACATGGCATCTCCCACTGGCAATTTGTAATTAAAATACTGCTCATAATTGAGTGCCAAAGGATTCGCGTCGGCAAAAGCAAATTGATTGGACTGGTATTTTATTTCATTTTGGAATCTGAGCCTAGGATAAAATAAATAAGTGGTTACCGTATCTTTAACTATTGAATCTTTTTGTCCAATATCATAAGTCTGCTTCCAGACAAAACTTTGTTCCTTATAAGTTGTACCCGTGGCAATACTAGTATTGAATGGATTTCTAAAAGATACACCACTAATACCTAATCTTGTTTCTAGCTCATAGGGGTTGTTTAAAGAAAGGCTGTCAATTAAATTACTGTTAACCAATCCTCCATTTTCAGAAGAGGCAGATTTATTCAATAACATGACCCAATAAGAAGCATAGCGCTTGCGTTTAGATTGATAATTTGCTGCAATGCGCATATTATTCAAGTTCGCGTGTTGGTTTTTTAAATTTCCTGGTGCGTTGCTAAAACGATAGGCAAAAGAATAATTGAACTGCTTGGTTTTATTTTGGGTATGCAATAATTCTATTAATTGTTCACCTTTCCCTCCTAATAAATACCCTAATTCTGTATACGGCTTGGTAGTTTGATAGAATGGTGTTTGCTCTAATGTATAATTGTAAACTTCATAGGACCTAAAACCAGCATCCCATCCCCCTCTCTGCAATGGATTAAACAAATAAGATTTGCTAGCATTCCCTAAATTACCAAGATGATAATTGCTATAGGGCAGAATGAATTTTGAAAAGAAATCATTTATACTTGTATCCATATTCTGAATGGCCAAGCTATTATATAATCTATAATAAATAGCAATCGAATCTTCGGCCTTATCTCTTTTTTGTAAGGAGTCTGTTGTTCCTCCTCCTCCGCCACCAAATGAATTAAAGCGCATATTCTGTGCACTCAACTGTCCATAAAATAGACAAGTTGTAAAACAGCAGATGAATAAAATACGCTTAGTCCTCATGTTAGATATTATGATAGTGCTATGAAAAAAAATGCCTTAAGAAGCGATTTCTTTTACCAATGCACTGAAAATTACTGTTAATAAAGGTTCAGCTGCATTTGCTGCTGCCAATACTTCTTCGTGTGTGATGACATTGTTGTCTTCTCTAATCCCTAAATCGG
>Ga0315903_10007064_pt1 | contig 14130 bp, 11 predicted proteins | sample LakEriMetagenome_7_FD_203524 | JGI IMG/M metagenome (GOLD analysis project Ga0315903, IMG submission 203524) | Freshwater fungal communities from buoy surface, Lake Erie, Ohio, United States - Buoy 2 MA119 | ecosystem: Environmental > Aquatic > Freshwater > Lake | place: USA: Lake Erie, Ohio...
CGCAGGTATTGCTCTCTCCTTCACTGATGGACGGCGTGCCAAATTCAATGCTAGAAGCAATGACAGTCGGGACAATTCCTATTGTGTCACCATTAGAATCCATTAGCTCATTAGTAGATGGAGCCGCAAATGTTGTTTTTTCCCGCAATTTATATCCAGAAGAATTAGCTGAAGCTTTGATCGAAGCCCTTGCACATTCTGTGGATAATGAAAACAGGATAAAGAATAATTTTGAATTGGTTAAACAGATTTACAATCGCGATGAAGTAACTCGAAGATTAATTAGGTTCTATCAGAATTGTTGACCCCACTAGTGCAGTATTCTTGAAAAGAACCACAATTCTAGGCGCTCCAAAAGATACAATTTCAAAGCCTCTTTTAAGCAAGAAATTTGAAACTTGGGGGAGGGTACTTTTCCCGTTTCTCTCAAAGCCTAGATCTGCTGCAATGTACCTAGTTCTTGAAAGGATATTTTCCGCACCTTCAATTACTTCTATTTCCGCCCCTTCCGCCTCAAGCTTAATTAAATCTATGATCGAGCCCGAAAGATAAATTTGATCAAGCCGCTTTGCCGGGATAGTAATCTTTCCTGAGTGTGAATCTGGTTCAATGAATGAAGAATCCGCATTCTTTGTAGAAATATAGAAATCCAGTTCAGCATCCTTATTCCACAACCCAATATTGTGTAATTCTGAGTTTGCAGCGTTCTTAGTCAAACATTCGTACTCACTGGGAGATGGTTCGAAAGCTATGTAATGACAATTGATGCCAGCAAAATCTAAAGATAACTTAAGATCCCCTATATTTGCACCGCAGTCAATTACCACTGATTTCTTGTTGCTGAACTCAATTAGATCTATAAAATAATCTGCGCCTAGAGCAATACCTCGGTTTTCTATTCCATTTTGATAAACGTAGAAATTTTGAACGCCATCCTTAAAGTATCTTTTTACTCCAGCCTCTAGAACCAAAAAAAGATTTGATTCGTAGTCGAATGAGATGCGGATTGCTCGTCTTAAAATTCTCGAACGAGTATTAAACATGGCATTGTAGATTTGTATCCTAAGTTTGTGGCTCCAGAGATTCTCAACGTCGCTGTGCTTAATCAAGAAAAACATACACAGGACATACGCTTTATCAAAAGCAAATAAGTGCCACCTAAAATACGATTTTATGGATTTCATACCTTATTCCTTCCTTGTACATTCAGTATAGGTGTCTTACTCGGAAAAATCGGCGTTCACCGAGAGAAAAATTGGTTTCATTACATTTATTTGCAGATTTTATCTATGTCAATTACAGCTGAATTTACGAGCATAGCAAAAGAAATTGATCGAAAATTTTTCAGGAAGAATTGATTTTTTAGATAGTTTACTTTTTATCTCGCTCTTCTACGTCGTTGATCTGAATTAGGGCGTGTCTTACGAGAACCGCGAGCTAACCCTTTGCTTTCAACAACAGGTGTTAAATATGGAATACCTGAAGGTTCTTGAGCGCCAGTAATTCGCATCAAATCTTGGTCAAGCGGCTTAACTCCCACAAATTTAGGTGTTACGCCTGCACGTGAAGTTAGTCCTCCAACAGATTTTTGTTGTTTCGTTGTTGCAAGAGTTACTACAGCACCAGCTTCGCCGGCACGCGCAGTTCGACCGGAACGGTGCAAGTAATCTTTGTGATCCGTTGGTGCATCAACATGAACTACGAGAGAAATTCCGTCAACATGGATTCCTCGAGCGGCAACATCGGTTGCGACCAATGCTGCGTTAGGTAGTTGTTTGAAAAGTGCAAGAGTGCGGGTACGAACAGCTTGGGACTTTCCACCGTGAAGAGCCCCAACTGGAACACCAGCATGAGCTAGTTTGTCAGCAAGGCGATCTGCGCCACGTTGCGTTTTTACGAAAAGAATTGTCTTTCCGTTTCGTGCCGCTATCTGATTTGTGATGTCATCTTTATCGCCAGGGTGCATAACCAACACGTAGTGCTCCATTGTTGACACAGAGGCACGGTCATTTTGAAGTGAGTGCGTCTTTGGGTTATTCAAGTACTGGCGTACAAGGGTATCAACACCACGGTCAAGAGTTGCTGAGAAAAGTAAACGTTGTCCGTTTGGTTTAGCCTGGTCAAGAATCTCTTTAACAACAGGTAAGAAGCCCATGTCGGCCATTTGATCTGCTTCATCGAGAACTGTGATTTCAAGATCATCGAGTTGTACTTCACCTTTATTAAGCAGGTCAATTAGACGGCCTGGGGTAGCTACAAGAATTGCTGTTGCTTTGCGCATCGCTGTTATCTGCTTTGCATATGGCATTCCACCAGCGATAACCACTGAGTCATGGCCAATCGCGCGAGCAAGTGGTGTAAGGACTTCATCAATTTGCTGAGCGAGTTCCCGAGTTGGAGTTAAGACAAGCGCCAAAGGCTTATGTGGCTTCGCTGCTTTTCCGCTGATGTTTGTAAGCAAAGCAAGGCCAAAAGCAAGTGTCTTACCTGATCCGGTTTGTCCGCGGCCGAGGATGTCATGGCCAGCAAGAGCATCTGGAAGCGTCGCAATCTGAATCGGGAATGGGTTTGTAATGCCTTGTGCATTAAGCGCATTTGCAAGAGCTGGCGCAATACCTAGATCACGGAATGTGGTTGTGACTTCTGAAAGCGGTGTTGCATCAATTAAGTTTGCATCTGCAAGGTTTGCAGAGATGTAATTATCGTCTGCTCCGAAATCGACGGCCGCATTGGTATGAGTCTTGAATGCTTTGCGGTCATCACGGGCATATGCAGGAGAATCGTTACGGCGATCACGCGCTGGCTTTGCAGGACTTTCTGCACGGTAGTTTGAAGCTGAAACATCTGGTGCTGATTTATGCTTTGCAAAAGTTTGCTTTGAGGGTGCACCTGGTTTGTATTTCTCGCGCTTGCCAGGAATAAAGTTTGGGCGACCATCTTCGGTGCGGGCAACACGTTCTTTGGCTGCATCACGGCGAGTAGTTGGACGGGTATCTGGCTTCTTAAATTCTGGACGAGCTGTACGTTCGTTGCGAGCGGAGACGAATTTCTTTGCTCTTGATTCAGGTTTTACAAATTCTTCTTTAACTTCTCTTGGCTTTGAAGAAGTTTTTTCTTGATAGCGCTTGGCGCGCATCTTTGAACGCTCTGTTAGTCGAGCATCCTTCTTTGACAGAGTTGATGTATCAACATCGGCGTAACGCTTTGTTGATGGTTTTGAATCAGGCTTTGAAGCGGCTGATTTGAAAGGTTTTGCGGCAACGCCTTTGCGCGCTAATTTTTCAGCAGATGTATGGCGTGGCTTTGATGCTGGTGCTCCAGCAGAGGACTTCTTGGCGCGTGGTTTGCCAGCTTTGGCAGATGCTGCTCTGCGGGCTTTTCCGGGCGCGGTTGTACGTTGTTGTAGAGACATAGAAATGCATACCAATCGAGACGACAAGCGCGTCTCGGGTATGGCCTCGAATGGGCCAGGGCGGTAATAAGACTCGCAAGTAAGTGGCCGTTTGGCTCACTTTTGGGGGAGTTCATCGATGCGGAGTGCATCGATTGGACAAGAATACCAGAAGTTGAAGTTCTAATTGACCGCGAAGTCTGAGTGCAAGCCCGCTATCAGCGGTGTTGATCTCACTCATAAATTGGCCAAAGGGTTGGCTTAATTTTGAGTCAGATCCATGTTGGGACCACTAAGCGAGTGGCTTGATAACCATCCTTGCATCATGGTCGATTGGGAAAATCATTGGTTTTAGTGCTCTACGTTGGAAAAATTCTTCAACCGCTTTGCGAGACCCTTCCCAATAACCGAAGTCATCAATTATCAACACTCCACCTGGAGTGATGAGATCAAATAAAATTTCCAATTCAATTTTAGTAGATTCGTACCAGTCAGTATCCAGCCGAAGAAGTGAGATTTGTTTTGGCACGTTAACTGGATCTAACAAAGTTTTTAAAATATCGCCTTGAATAAAATGTGCTCTTTCTAGACTCAACCCGAGATTGGACAGATTTTCTTTCACGTCTTTAACAGATACCCTGCACCAGTCTGAATATCCGTTCTCTGACTCTAGTCTTCGAAATTCACTTATTGCAATTTCGCCGTCATTCAATGCAGGTTTTGTCATTCCCTCAAAAGTGTCATAAAGCCAATAGTCGCGACTACCGAACTTTTCGTCTACCAAACATGCGGCGCCGATACTCCCTCCGGCCCACACTCCGCACTCGACAAAATCACCTTGAATTTCATTAGCGTTTATATAATTTACAGCAATCGCGATCCCTTGTAGTCGCTCCCACGATGTCATCGTGTAGGGCATACATGTTTCTAGCTTCCCTACGATTTCAGGGCTTAGTTCAACTAAACTTTTTTTGGGTAAAGACTTTGAAATGACTTCATATCCCATTGTCTCTATTAAACCCTTAACCAATTTTTTTAGCATGCGAGATACAGTCCGATCGTGAGGCTTCTAGTATTTAAGCAATTATTTGAATCATTAATCCATGCTGGAAATTTCTGCTCTGCATAAACAGTAATCAAGGCCCGATGACTCACTTGTCTGAGAAACCTTTGATTCTTAAAATGGCTTTTACATACCACCGTAGGTAGTACTTAAGAGATTTTCGAAGTGGAAATTTTGATTCACCTTCTGTTCTTTCTATCCAAATCGTTGCAATTTCAGCGATTTTCCGCTTTTGTAGTTTGGCTTTTGTGGTCAACTCCAAACCAATTTCGAAACCAAAATTGGATTCAATCTCTACTGAATCTATAAACTCTCGAGAGTAAATCTTGAAATTATTGGTCGCGTCTCTTGTTCCTAAAAAAGCAAAGTAGTACAAACTTAGGCCCGCAAACCTGCTAATCAAACCTTTCATTACAGGGGCGCCCACGAGCTGTCCGCCTTTCATGTAGCGAGAGGCTACTGCCACGCTTACACCTCGTTCAACCAAACTTGCAAGGGTCTCAATTTGGCTCACATCATCACTACCGTCTCCAGAAACCACGGCAATCATATTTCCGCGAGCATTAGCAATTCCTAATTTTATTGCGCCCGCAGGGCCAGGGGAGATGCTATTGATAATGTAAGAGAAACGGCCATCTTTGCTTATAAAACTTTCCAGAAATGGAATTGTCGTGTCCGAAGTTGAATCCATAACAATAATGCATTCGAAGTCAATTGAGACGTGATGTGCTATACGTTCTAAAGTAATTGTTATGTAGGATCCTTCATTATGTACTGGAATGACAATACTTAATTTGTACATGGGCTTAAAATAACAGATCTAACTCAAAAATTTGAGCTTTTGACAGAAATTAACTTGTCCGAAATTTTCTGTGTGTAAACAGCATCAGCAATACTCGGCAAAAGCAATCTTTCAGACTCTGGAAGCCCAGTCTCTTCATTTTCGAAAACTTTATCGGCGTAGTGTTGGAGGGCAATTTTTCTGGATTCTATAAAGCGAGACGTTTTACGTAAAGTCAATTTTTTTAGGTTCCAGTCATGCTCTACCTCGGTAGTGCATCCAAGCTCACCAAATTCAAATTTGTAAGAATCTAGAGTAAATGGATAAAAGGAGCTAATCTTTCGAATGTCTCCGCCGTTTGAGATAGTGACAGACCAAGATGACTTTTCAAAGCTGCCTCTACAGATGCTAATACTCAATCTATCTGATTCTAGAACCACCTGATTTAGTAATTTGGACGGATCGCTTTTCAATTGAAGCATGTTCGAGATGTGATTATCGTCGCCAAATTCCAAGGAATTACGGATGTAATCAATCATGTGGCAAAGGTGGTCTCTAAACACTCCTCCCCCTGAATCAATTTCTAATTTCCAAGATTTTTTGGAGTTACCTATTTCAGCAATTTCCCAAACAACGGCGACTTTAAAATTTGGATTACTCTTTCTGATTTCATCTGTTTGTTGAACAAAGAATTCCAAACCAGGATCAAACCTAAACTGAAAACCAATGTATAGATTTTTATTTGACTCGCTAGATATCTGAGATATTTTTTGTGCTTCGGCTTGATTAAGTCCTACAGGCTTTTCCAAATATACTGACTTACCATTTCTTGAAAGCTCTTCGAAGTAGTTTAAATGCTGTGCTGGTGGCAGCGCTAAGAAAACCAATCGAATTTCATGATCACTTAGAATTGAATCAAAAGATTTAAACTCTGTGAAGTTGGGCAAAGTTAAGTCTTTATGAATACTTGAGATGCGAGGTTTCATAAAGTAGGTCTTTACGTCACTAAAGCTATCTAACACGGGAAATAACTCGGTCAAACCGTATCCACTGCCCAAAATAGCGATTTTCTTTCCAGTGTGATTGACCATAATGGTTGTAATATATGTTAAGAATTTCAAACTTCCTACTTTAAGGTGTTTAATTAATTATGGTTTTAAGCAACAAGAATCCCGATTCCGAAGTAGTTGTGATTGGTTTGGGGTATGTCGGCTTAACTTTGGCTGCTCATCTGGCGCGATCTGGCTTTAAAGTCTGCGGGATAGAAATAAGTGAATCAATTTTGGATGAACTCGCCAAAGGAAAGGCGTTCTTTTTAGAGGAAGGCTTAGATTCACTCCTGAAGTCTTCACTAGAAAATGGAAGTTTTTCTTTTTTTAAAAAAATACCTAAGAGCAAAAATAAGCGAACCTTTATAATTACTGTGGGCACGCCATTAAATCCTGATGGATCTGCGAATATGAGTTTTATTTCCCGGGTCTCTGAAGAAGTTCAAACCAACCTAAAAGATCATGACTTTGTGATTTTGCGATCAACCGTAAAAATAGGTACGACTAGAGATGTGGTAAAACCTATCTTGGATAAGGCTAATGTCAAATACGGGCTTGCTTTCTGTCCAGAGCGAACCCTTGAAGGGGCTGCCTTAAAAGAAATTTCAGAGCTTCCACAAATAATTGGGGCGGAAAACTCCGAAGATCTGGATTCGGCGAGTAGGTTTTTTAGCAGAATCACCAGCACTGTCATAAAGGTTAATTCCCTGGAAACAGCTGAGGTAATAAAACTCGTTGACAATATGCAACGTGACGTTCACTTTGCAATTTCGAATGAAGTTGCAAGGGTTTGTAATGAGTTAGAAGTAAGCGCACATGAGGTAATTAGCTCCGGGAAGCTGGGATATCCTCGTACTAACTTAGCGATGCCTGGACCTGTAGGTGGACCGTGTCTAGAAAAAGACTCTTATCTGCTAAATGAATCGATGTCTTGGAATAGATCCTTAAGCTTGTCTGCAAGAGAAGTTAATGAGTCGATAGTCATCGAATCCCTAGACTTCTTGCAAGAGATGCTAATGAAACACTCACATATAGATAACGGAAGCGAGCTACGGGTAGGCATTCTTGGTATTGCGTTTAAAGGCGTACCTGCAACAAATGACTTACGAGGTTCTTTAGGTGTAACTATGATTACAGAGATGAAAACAAGGTTTCCGAGTATGTACTTGAGCGCATTTGACCCAGTAGTCATGAAGAAAGATTTGGGTGATCTAGATGTAGATTTGGTTGAAAACTCTGCGCTAGTTTTTAAGAATGCAAATTTAGTGATAATTACAAATAATCATCCTGAATTCTCGACTCTCGATATAGGCGATCTATCTAACGCCATGAGTGATTCAGCTCTAATTTACGATCTTTGGGGAAGATATAAAACAGCAATGCTGGATAACGGTAATCTTGTGACCGCGTGGGGAGCGCATGGTCTTGCTAAAAGACTAATTCGATGAGACGTCATATTTTAGTAACCGGAGGATCTGGTTTTATTGGGGCTGCCATTGTAAAAAGATTGGTTTTAAATGATTTTGAAGTGCGTGTTCTCGACGACAACTCTAGGGGCTCACTAGATCGCCTCTCTAAAGTTATCGGTTCGGTCGAGTTCATCGAAGGTTCAATCGAAGATTACAAAGTGCTTAGAAATTCCTGCCGAGAAATTGACTCTGTTATTCATTTAGCCTACATAAATGGCACAAAGAACTTCTATGATCGTCCAGGAGATGTGCTTGATGTCGCTATACGCGGAATGATTAATCTGGCAGATGCGATGAAAGATAATTCGGTAAAGAATCTGACTGTTGCATCAAGTTCCGAGGTCTACCAAGAACCCGGAGTTTTTCCTACTCCTGAAGAAGTCCCCATGGTTGTTCCAGAGCTTCACAACCCAAGGTATTCGTATGGGTTAGGAAAAATAGTTCAAGAATTTTATGGGATGCACGCGATGTCTTTCTTGGAAAATTTCAAAATTTTTCGACCTCATAATATCTATGGACCAAACATGGGGAAACTTCACGTCGTACCGCAAATTATTGAAAAAATAAAGATCGCGATACAAAACGATTCATATGTCACGATCGAAGGTGATGGTAGTCATACTCGCAGTTTTTGCTATATCGATGACTTCGTTGATGCATTTGATTTGGTTCACCAGTTAGGAGTTCATAAGAATGTGTACAACATCGGAACACCTTACGAGATATCCATTATGGATTTAGTCAAAGTGATTGCTGCACAACTTGGTTACACAGGTGAAATCAAAAATAGTGACTCTCCTGCTGGCGGCACCTCTAGGAGGGTTCCCGACTTAACTAAGATAAACGCTCTTGGCTATTCGCCGTCAATTTCAATTGAAAGAGGAATAAAGCTATGCATAAACGGTTAAGTAATTTTTCTGAAGTTGTGGTGATTAGTGAAAATTGCTCATACTGTTCAGGCGATTTGAAAGTACTTTTGAATCTTGGGTGTCTTCCTCCAGTAAATGTCATGGATCAGGTAGGTGAAGATTATTTTGGTTTCTCGGCATATCCACTAACTTGGGCTGTTTGCCAAACGTGCAAGCTTGTTCAAATCCTAGAGCAACTTGATGGCAGTACCGTATTTCCAGACTCTTATCCATATCTTTCCAGTACAACTCGCATTTTGAGAGATAACTTTGCCGAACAATTCAATGAGATAACTTCGTTCCTCACTTTGAATAGCGATGATTTAGTAGTTGATGTTGGTTCAAATGACGGGACACTGCTTTCTAACTACAAGGGAACGGCGAAGATTCTTGGCGTAGAACCAACAGGCGCGGCAAACGTGGCCCGAGAAAATGGTATAGAAACAATTAAAGAGTTTTTTTCAGAGCAGATCAGCAAAAAAATTATGGCAAGCCATGGGACTGCGAAAGTTGTTACTGCTTGTAATGTTTTTGCACACATACCCAATCTAAATAGCATTACCGGCGCAGTGAAAGAATTGTTAGCTGACGATGGTGTATTTATTTCTGAATCTCATTACCTTTACTCGCTCATTGAAACACTACAATTTGATACTATTTATCACGAACATTTGCGTTACTACTCAGTGGAATTTTTGAGCAGACTATTCAATGATTTTGATATGGAAATTATCCGGGTAAAACGAATTCCAACGCATGGAGGTTCTATCCGGGTTTGGTCTGCAAAAAAGGGAGTATTTGCGCCAGATGCTTCAGTAAAAGAAATTCTTGATTATGAGAGAAAGTCTGATACCGAAGGTAGTTTAAACTTGGATAATTTTGTGGATAGGCTGCTTGATTGGCGCCAAGAATTTCGAAGCTTAGTTGCGAAAATAAAAATGGAGAAAAAATCTTTAGCTGCGATAGGAGCGCCCTCCCGAGCCAGTACATTAATAAGTTTTGCGGGTTTGAGTCACCTTGATTTACCATCTGTTGGTGAAATTAGCGGTTCGCATAAAATAGGCAGATACATGCCTGGAACCTCAATCCCTGTTGTTGATGAGAAAGAGATCCTGTCCGGAGAAGTGGACTATTTGTTGATGCTCTCATGGCACATAGCCGAAGAGTTGATTCCAAAACTGAGAAAGGGTGGGTACAAGGGTAAATTTTTAGTTCCATTACCCCGACCGTTAATTGTTGAATAAAAAGTTTTTTCAAGCTTTCCAATCTTTACTTTTTGGATTAGCCACAGTAAGCCTTGGTTCGCAGATAATCAGCATTCGGCCGATACAAGATGATTATTTTATCCTTGGAGCTGTATCTACCGGATCCATAACTGAGTTGCTTTTAAGCACCTGGAATTTGCAAGGTGGCAATTTGGTTCCGTATGCTTTCAGCGCTGTTGCTTCTAAATACACTGCAGTGTCACTTAGTTATTGGTTACAGGCGTGTTTTCTTGTAGTCACGGTCATCCTAATCATAATTTTAAGCCTACTATTCTTAAGTTGGTTAGGTATAACTGAACACAAATCAAAAATACTTTTACCTTTATTGCTTATTCTTAGTTTCGAAGGAGTCTTTACTCCACTACAGATAGCAGCCTACTCATGGGCGCAGACCAGTATTGCGCACTTGTGGCCAGTTCTTCTGACTTTTATAGTTATTTTTTCGATTGAAAATCCAAGAAATAAAGCATTTTTTTGTCTTTTATCAGGGTTGACTGTAGGAAATAGTAATTCCGCAGAAGCGTTATGGAGTATTTTTTCTGTATTCCTTTTCATCTTAATTTTCTTTCGAAAATTTGATCCGCTTTCTAAGCGTACTATCATGATTAAATTGTTTAACTTCTTGTTAGGAGCTTTTTCAGGATTAATTATTACGCTTGTGGCGCCAGGATTTTGGAATCGCGCAAACACTAGTGTGGGATTTCCTTCCTCTTTCAATGAGTTGACAACCAGATTTCTTAAGTCCTTGTCGGCTTTCGGTTTTGATCTGTTAACACATCCATTCTTGTATTTAACGTTTTTTGTTTCAATTTGCTATTTGGGGGCGTCTTCAGAAAAATTGACAAATTTTGAGGGTAAAATTAAATTCTTGTTATTGTCTTCGGCAGCGCTTTTTGGGCTTCTTGTCCTAGGTACAACAGCTGGATACCCTGCATGGCATCAATCTCTGGGTTTGTTTCCAGTCTTTTCTCTCAGTGTGTTTTTGCTGGGGATCAAATATCGGTTGACGTTAAGCCGTCTAAAACCTAGATTTCTTGCGATTGTTTTATCAATCGTTATTGCCCTGGGATCCGTAATTAGTTTGAGAACCTCTTTAGCTGTTGAACAGAGGGCTAACTCATGGGATATTGATTTTCAGCGGAACTACTGTCTTCTGATTACCTCAAAAGATGTAAGTATGGATCAATTGCCTCTTTTGGGTCCAGAAATTATTTATCCATTGTTTAACAAGGGAATTGAAGACATACAGACTTGGGAATGGATGAGGGTTGGCTACATCAAGTGGATAAAATCAGGCAAAATACAAAATCCTCCTGATTGCAAAATTTCTAGATAGGGTCCTATTTGTCAAGCTCGTTTATATATGTCCTCATAGTAATTACCAAATGAATGCTTTACCTGACAAGCTTTGATCAAGCCAAAATTGTTTAGGAAATTTTCTATTTCTTTTGAAGTATCTTCGCGTAAATCATCACGATGATTTTCTAGTTGCACATAAGAAATTTTCTTATTCTCGAAGGTTTTTCTCGCCCCTTTAAGTACATTTAGCTCAGCACCTTCAACATCAATTTTCAACAAGAAGATTTCCGAAATTTCTAATTCGACCATGATGTTATCAATAGTGTTCTTAAGGACTGTTATTGGGAAATACATTTCCTTTGACGGTACTCCCAAGATCTGACTTTTTTTCTTTCCCCAATTTGAATCGTCGTTAGGTAGGATTAATGTAGAAGTTTCTTCTAGGACTGATTGGAAAAAGATTCCCGAACCTGATTCTTGATCCAAAGCGATATTTAGGATTTTGACCTTTTCGTTCTCTAGTCGCTGCAGAAGCTTGAACAGCTTTGGGACTGGCTCGCAACTTATTTTGACTTTTTTTGGAAATATTTTGGAAAAAAACTTAATTGACTGCCCTCTATTTCCACCAACATCCAAAATAATCGATTCTGGATTCCCATCATCAAGAATTATCTCTTTTACGGCTTTCTTAAGATTTGGGTAGTAAAAAATGAACTCGACAATATGGATAACTGTTGAAATAGTTTTTATTCTGATAATTTTTAAAATATTAATACTCATTCAATCTAGTTTTTTTATTCCTTCGGGAGTAGAAAATTCAATCATGATTATTCCCTTTTGTTCGTCGCTACGATTTGACTCGACCCAGTCTATTTCTACTTCATCTAATGAGGATATAATTTCTTCTTTAAACCAAGAATCTGCCAACAGGTTGTCATCTGAAATCACAATTTTTTCTATTCTTGCTACTGCATTTCCATCTTTTGAAGGATGGTCTTCAGTTAACCACTCGATAAAGAATGGTAATTCTCTTGAATCAGTAATTTCTTTAACGCCGATTTGCTTCCATTTAAGGTCTGTTCCATCTGGGCGAGTACGGTGGCCATCAACAGCCTTACGTCCAAACTTTTCTTCAATTGGTGAAATATCTTCGGTACTAAAGACCCAAGTAAGCCAACCGCCGCCTTCTTGAGCTTTCTTTGAAACTGCTTTTCCCCAAGGTGTTTGTTCTGTTGCTGGGTGATCTAGTGGGCAAACAACTTCGATGTATTTGCCATCGAGAAGTGGGGCTGTGAAGTTACGTGTTCCAAAACGTGGGTGGATGCCACCATCAACAAATGTGGTTCCTAGGCGTGAGCCAAGGCGTTGCACGGTGTCGGCTAATTGATCATGGGAAGTTACATATGAGACATGGTCTAAGCGCATGGAGATATTTTGCACCATAGAAAGGGGTGGTCTTTACCAAATTTGTGTGAGGTTAAAGCGAGCAGGTGAGGTTTTTATTCGGGGTTTTGTCCTGAAGCAAGTAGGCATCGACAGCTTCGTCAACGCAGGCACTCCCGCGTCCTTGGCCGGTGTGACCATCAGCATCTAGGGAAATGAGTTTGGAGTTTTTGAATATTTGGTGAAGGCCAACAGACCATTCGTATGGGGTTGCTGGGTCACGGGTAGTGCCGATTACGATCACTGGTGCTGTTTTGATCGAAGTGATTTTATTTGTTGATCGGGTGAGTTTGTCTTTGGTTGGCGGAGTTAAGTATTTGCAAGAGATGTTTGTGTAGGCAAGGTATGGGCCAAATACAGGTGCGGCATCAGTGAAACGTTTGGCATCAGCTTTTGTCTTTTCAACACTGCGGGTATCGGGCCAATCAAGGCAGTCAATGATGGCTCCAGAATCGAGCTCGTTGGACATGTAAGAACCATCTGAAGAGCGGCCGCTGTATTGATCTGCAAGATCTAAGAATGTGTCACCCTTGCCCTGTTGGCCTTCGAGGAATGCGGTGCGAAGTTTTGGCCAGCCATCAACGTCGTCGTAAAGAGCCGATGCAGTGCCAAGAACAATTAAAGATTCGGTTGCCTTGCGTTCATCGTTTTCAATTTTTGTTTTACGTGGAAGCGGGTTAAGTGCTGCGGTTTCAAAGAGTGTGATGATTTTTAAGGTCGCCTCTTGTTTGTTAGCTGGTAACGGGCAATCATCTTGTTTTGCGCAGTCGGCCAAGAAGGCATCCAGTGCGTCATCAAAACCTTTTGCTTGGGAAATATTTTGTTCAAGGATAGAAATGTTTGGATCAAGTGCACCGTCAAGAATCATTCGGCCGACTTTTTCGGGGAAGAATTGTGCGTAAAGAGTGCCGAGGTATGTGCCGTAGGACTTGCCGAAATAATTAAGTTTCTTGTCACCAAGTGCTGCGCGCAGGATGTCCATGTCGCGGGCGGCTGCCGCGGTTGAGTAATGGGTTAAGTACTCGTTAGCGCTTTCGCACTTGTCGATGAACTCTTTTGAATCAGCCAAAGCTTGCTCTAGTTCGGCTTCCGTATCGGGTTTGGCATCGGATGCGTAATTGGCATCGGTTTCTTCATCGGTTAAACATTCAATTGGTGCGCTGCGGTTTACTCCGCGTGGGTCGAAACCGACGATGTCGTAGCGGTCGAGTACATCTGGATCAAAGACGTATTCGGCGTTATAGGCGTAATCAACACCAGAACCACCAGGACCACCGGGATTAACGATTAGAGAACCAATGCGGTTCTTTGAATCTTGGGCCTTGTAGCGAAGGACTGCGATTTTAAATGTGCCAACGGTTAGGTCGGCGTAATCGATTGGCACGCGAAGGTCGGTGCATTCAAATTCTTCGTAGCAAGTCGCCCAGTCGAGCTTTTGGTTTTCGTAGGCAGCTAAATCAGA
>Ga0315903_10007070_pt1 | contig 14122 bp, 24 predicted proteins | sample LakEriMetagenome_7_FD_203524 | JGI IMG/M metagenome (GOLD analysis project Ga0315903, IMG submission 203524) | Freshwater fungal communities from buoy surface, Lake Erie, Ohio, United States - Buoy 2 MA119 | ecosystem: Environmental > Aquatic > Freshwater > Lake | place: USA: Lake Erie, Ohio...
ACTTCTACATCTGTATAGTCCTCGCCCCAAGGTCCGCTACTCCAAGCGCCACTACCCCAGCCAGAATAGGTTGCCACTTAGTAATCACGCTATACGGATAATGGCGTTACTTGCGTCTGCTGTTGGGAAGACGATGGTAAACGTACCACTTGTAGAGGTCTTAGCACCACCAAAGTCTAGAATACATACAGAAGGATCACCAGCAGCGGAATCGTTATAGATCATGGCGCCATAAGCTGTAATGGTCGCAGAAGTAAACGATAGGTCTGCAAAGTCGGTAAATGCTGTAGTACCCGAAGAAGTTGGGGTTACATTGGTTAAAGCACCGCCACCAGCAGAGTATGAGCCAGAAGCTGCTACTTCGTTAGTAGCCGTATACGCAGTAGTGGCAGCCGTAAAGGACGCATTATTGTCATACATCGCTAGTTTAAAAGTATTACCAGTACCGTTCGTAAAGTTATGAGTTGCCGTCATCAACTGTACTTTGAAGCTGGTACACATAAAGTTGCCTGTAAAAGCCATTTTGGACTCCTATTCGTCTAAAAGTTTAATTAATTCAGGATGACCAGCTTCCCGTAGCTTGTGAGCTAGTGTTACACGATCAAATTTTACCGCTTCATTCATGTAAAAGACTAGTACTTCCCGAATATGATTCCTAAAAGCAATAGCTTGCTCCCGAACCAAGGGATGAGACTGATCCCCCACCTGAATAATCTTATCTAATGCCCGTTCAGCGACTTCCTCTGGGGTAAAGCCACCGTGGTCTTTTGTAAATACTTGGATACCGCTAGACTCGCCTAGCCCTTGTACACTAATCATTTAACTGGATACCTCACTTGTCCACTTCTGTAAGAATCTTGACGATCTTTAGCATCGCCCAACTGTTTGAGTTCTGCCATAGCACCATCATACCGAGCTTTATACATGGTCATGGTGTCAGCATCTGTCTTCATAAAGTTTGCTGCCTCTAAAAGCGCCCCATATAACAATACCGAATCAAAATTATCTCCAAGCCAAGAAGTCCCTGCGGTAACAATCGACTGTGGGTAGTAGAAATAATGAAGTTCTACAGAGTAATTGGCGTCTGGGGTAGGACCTAAGATAAAGGTGTTGTTGTCAAAAATAGCGTAATACTGGGGTTCACCATAAAAAGCTGCGTCCGTGTCTGGGTAAGACTCACGGATAAAGTTAACGTCTTTATTTAAAAGGTAGTGATACTCATTGGCTGCGTTAATTACCGCAAGGCTAAATGTTGCTAACCAGTCTACTGGTGTTGCTAAGTACTTGTTTCCACTAGTAGTATTTCCCGTAACATTCTTACGGAAAGCGGGCATCTGCACGGAGTTGTATATGCGTTGCTCCGCTAATTGGACGAACCTAGCAATCTGCTCGGCAGACGTAAATGAGCCTACGGTTGCTGGGAAATCGTTTTCAGCAAACCCTTTAATTGCAGAAGTTAACTGCGTATAGTTCATCCCATCTTCCCGCTAGACATTCTGCCTTTGGTTGCTGCACCAGCACCACGCATCTCAATCTTGCCGTATTTATTAATACCTTTGCCGTCAGTCTTACTAATGCCATCAACGGAGATATTCATTTCTGACATATCTTTAGACCCAGTCATGCCTTTGGAAGACAAGCCTTTGGCAGAGATTGTTTTGCCTTTCATAGTATGGGGAGGGGCATAGACTTTAGCGTCTCCTACCTCTTTACCCATTACTTTTTTAGAGTAATTAGCCATTATCGACCCCTTCCAGCACTTTTCCGCATCATGCCTTGGTTCTTAACCTTGGCTAAATTACGACCCATTTTTTTCATGTCCATCTGGCTTTTGCCGCCCATCTTGGGTTTGGCTTTCATACCAAGAACAGTAGGACCTGAGTCACCTAAATTTTTGCCTTCAGTCTTGCCTTTTTTGGCTACTCCGTCTGCGTCTTTCTTAAACATTTTCAACTCCTTATGTTGTTGTTACCGTTACACTTCCTACCAAACAGCTTGGGGCAAGATCATTAGGAGTTAGTCCGTCATCTCTAGCGCCACCAACAGGGTTCCATCCCCATTGAAATATTCTACTACCGCCCTCTGGATAACCAACACCCTGTAAGGTAGTGTCGTTAGATCCGTTAAGTTGCAAACCACTTGTTCCAGATACCGTATAGCTTACATCAGGGCGTGGTTCCCGTACAGCCTGTGGGTCATCAACTGGATACATACCTAATGACAACTGCGGTTGATCTGGATCCCAACAGGTAGGACACACCTTAATATTCTTTAATTGTTGTTTAACAACTAACTTTTTAAGCTCCTTTAACTTATACCGCTGACCACATCGGTCACATTCGGCAATAGCAAATTTGCCACTACTGTACTTATTAGGCATAGAATGTCGTCCTAGGTACGAACCTAGAAGCGGCTTTCTCTCTGTCCTCCGTAGAAGCCATGAGCCACTGCTCCTCGTATTCTGCCTTTAAAAATTGCACTCGTGCCTGTCCGTCTGGTAGCTTTTGAGCCATATAGAAAGCCAATCCAGCCACCATACAAGGTAATAGGCGAAAGGGAATATCAGGCTCTACCGTTCCATTAGACCCAGCATCCTGAATCCTACGCAACCTCCAATACACAAAAGTATAAGGACCACCACCAGCATCGGGTGTGGGCCAGACATTAATTGCAGGAAGGTTCTGTATAGAGATGGCTGCACCTGTTGTATGGCTTGCAGCAGTAGTGCCGTTTTGACCACGGTAGCAGTTTGTTAACACATTTCCTACTACGTTTGCATAGCTAATTGTTTCGTTATCAATCTTAATAAAACCACCGATAGGAAGGGCGCTGGCGTCACTAACTGTAATAGATGTGGTCACAGCATCAATCGTGCCGTTTAAGGTCACAGCGGTCGCGTTAGACTGTCCTGACTGGCGATTAAACCAGACCTGAATAGGGCGTCCAGTAGTTAATTTATTAGGTATCGTAGAGTATGTAGACTCAGAGATGCGGCTAATATTGATGTCAATTTGGTTACTTGTAACACCGTTATTTTGACGAATTACGTGATCTAAAAGATCAATTGTATTAATTGGCACTGGATAAATAGCTTGCCCAGTAACCATTGCAATCTGACCTTGCTCAATAGTCCAGAGATTAATGCCACGGTTAGCCCACTCTACAGTCAATAAATTCAAAGACCTGCGGGCAGTCCGCATATCGTAACCCGTACGAAGCTCCGTACCACAACGCTCAAAAGCCTCTTCAATGAGGTTATTGAGGTCTAAATTAAAAGCTGTTGTGCCTGAAGTACTCATATCTTCCTATACGGTTTTACTTTTGCTTTTACTTTTTTTGGCTGCGGGACGAACTGCTTTCCCTGTGCTTTTCCTTGCCGTTTTGCTCGTGTTGTTGCTGCGTACTCCTGTGGGCTTAGGGCTTCTATTGCCTTTTTTGGCAGGTATCTCTCGCCTGTCTCGGACGACTTCTTCCCTGACTTGGTTGTCCATTTCTGGTCTCCCCAAGCCTTTAAAGAACGCTGAGATTTTGCCAATCCACTCATTTATAACCACCGCCAGCCGCCTTGTATTTTTTAGCTACCAACTGCGCTTTACGAGCTGACCATTGACCTGCGCCAGTACCATGTGTCGCAGCTGCTTTCACCTGAGAAACAATCCGTTTACGCAAGCTTGGTTTAGTGTAATTACCCGCAGCATTGACCTTACCGCCTTCTTTAAACTGAGTAAAGTCGGTATCGTCCCTACGAGCTTTACGCTTAGGTTTACCCATCTTAGAGGGCATAATAGCACCCATTCCACGACTTGGTCTCATACCATACGTCCTTTGGTTTTACCTTTAATACAGCAGCCATCTGCTCGTTTAGAAGCACTAGATACTACGCCACCAGCTTTTAATTTAGGTTTTGGCATATTACTGCCCATCATGCCTTTTTCAAGCTCAATTTTTGCCCCAGCTGCGCCACTAGGTTTAGGTAGTCTACCCATATCCTGCAGTCTTTCCGTATAGGTGCGTGGGCTTTCAGCTTTAACTTTTTCCCTTTGCTCTCCTGCTATTTTGCTTATTTCATCCCTAGCCTTTTGAGCCTTCTCAGCTTTTTCTAGAATTTCGTCAAACTTTCCAGGACCGTGCTTTGGCTTGGCTGGATATTTCTCCTGCCCGTCACCGCCAGTCTTTTTAGAAGGATCAATAGGCTCTATTGGCATTACGCTCTAGTCTTTCCACGGATAGCACAACCATCAGCCCGCTTTGATGCTGAAGATACTTTTCCACCAGACTTAAACTCACGCTTAAACTGTGTGCCTTTACCAAAGGCATCCTCCATAGGACCTGTAGAGAGGTAGCGCTCTTTGCGAGCTTCTTGCTCCTTCTTTGATAATTTAGAGATTGCATCAGCTTCTTTAGCAGATCTTTCTCCAGCCTCTTTCTTAGCACGGCTAGATAGAATCTTCTTGCCTATCATGCGAGCAGCACCATAACCAGCGCCTAGAACCGCAGCAGCTTTACCAATAGGTAGAAAGTCTTCAACCCCTACACGCTCCAAACCTTTTTCTTGAGGTGGTTTAGTAGTTGTTTTTGGCTCTGCTTTAGGGGTAGCTTTGGGGGCAGCTTTTGTTTTGGCAACAGGAGGTTCTTTTACTAGCTCACTGCTAGGCTCATTTTGCTCTCGTACATACTTCATCGCACGGGCGCGCACATCGTCGCCAATACCAGGGTTTTGCCCTTCTTTAGATTCAAACTCGGTCTCGCCACCGTCTTGGAATTTACGCATTTTCTTTTTCATGTTAGCAAGCTCCACCGTATTTCATTTTGACCATTTTGCCTTTAGATTTACCTTTAGTAGCACATCCATCAGCCTTAGAAAGTTGACCAACTTTGCCACCACCAGCCATGCCGTGCATACGCTTCTCATGTCCTTTGACGGCTTTAGCAGCAACCTTCTTCATCATTGGTTTATCTTTGGAAATGTCTGAATGTTTCACGTCGCCACCTTTCTTCATGTAGCCCATTTTGTTGCGTACTTCTGTGGGCAGTTTGGATAAACCTGGATTGCTATCAGAATCAACTTCTTTCAAGCCCCCAGCTCTAAATTTACGTCCTTTATCTGCTTTCATAAACTCTTCTCCTACGGATTTAGATATACCGACTTTTTTAGCAAACGATGGATTATTAGCCACGGCTGCCATAAACTTATGTTGTTTTTTACTTACCGATGGCATTTTTAATTCCGTTTACCAAGTTCGTCAATCTTAGCCTCAAGGCGATTAATGCCAGCGTCAAAGCGTTCCATAATTTTTTCCATATCTCTATGGACTTCTGCACGAGTAATGTGGTCACGAGCAACTTCCTCTCTAGTTCTATTCAACAAGATACCAAGCCGATTAATTTCGGCAAACTTCTCTTTAAGTACAAATCCCATAAGCGCCACAAGTACGGTTAGGATTATGTTCCATATCATCATCTCCATCAGACCATTTTCCCTTTGGTCTTGCCACGAATCTCACAACCACCGCCACGAACTGATCCGCCTTCTTTGCAGTTCCAAGCCCGTAGGGACTTGTTGATGCGGCTATCTGGGTCGTTAGCAGTTTTAGCGCTGGTTAACTTACGCTTCATGCCTTTCATGCGGGCGCAGAAAGAATCGCGCCTAGAGCCGCCTTCAGGTTGTGGGCGTTTAAGTCCAGGCTTACCAGGATTAGCTGCATTGTAAGAAGCACGTCCTTTAGCGTTTAGCCCACCACTAGGGTTCTTACCTTCTTTGCGAGTCCATGCGGGAGATTTAGCCATTATGCGACATCCTTTTTAGAATCTACTGGACGTAATAGTGGGTATAAGTATTCTTCTCCAAACGAACCTTCAAACTCAGTAATCCCCATGTGGTTGAGTTTAATTGTTGGGTCAATCCAGACCTCAAATCCATGTGCAGTGGCACGATCACAGAAGGTATAGTCTTCGCCTACATAGCCTTCTGGGGTAGATTTAAAGTCAAAGAATGAATAGCAAAACTTGTCTGGATGCCCGTCTACTACTCGGTCATCGTGGTATTTCCACTCAGGATGGTTGTCTCTGAGGGTCTCAAATACTTCTCTACGGATCAACATAAAGGCAGTAGCTAAGCGTTTAGCCTTAACTAATCCGTAGGCGTTCATATAAATTCCACCTTCTTCATCTTGATCTAAGGTAGAGATATAGACCTGACCCTTTTTACGGGCAACAGGCACACCGCCTACGATACCTTTTTTAGGGTCTGTATTCCACGCCATTAAACGGAAGATGTCTTGCGGATTAAAGTTAATATCCGAGTCAATAAACATTAGATCCGTGCAGTCTGAGGCTAAGAAGTCTTTAGCAATTAGGTTTCTAACACGGGAAACGACTGAACACCCAGAAATATTACAGATCTGAATCTCAACGCCATGTTTAGGAGCTTCTACGCAAAACTGAGCTAAAGAAATAGCTAGTTTTACCGAAACTTTAAAGTCATAAGCAGGAAGACCAAGCATGATCTTCCTACCCGCTAGACTAAAAGAACCCTGCGCTTGTAGTGGTTCTGACATTTTTTACCCGTAAAAGACAACTACAGAAGCTGTATCAGTAACGGTTCCGTGTAGATTGGTTTCAACCAAAATACCCTCACCAGGAACAATAATGTTGTACGCCCCGTTGCTTGAACCAGCAGGGGTATTAAGGGTTAATAAAATGTTTCCACCAGAACCACCGTCTCTAAATACGACAGATCCAGCATTTGTTCCTGAAACAACATATAAACCTTTAATACGGATTCTGCCTAAATTAGCAGGGGTTCCAGCATTATTAGTAACTTGCCCAGTAGACGTTAACGGTGCTGAGGCTTGTACATCAGTTTGCATCGCCATAATTAATCTCCAAAAAGTTAAAGTGGACTAGGGAAAACCCTAGCCCATGAGATTAGTTATTAAACGTGGTTTGGAACTGACCGCCATCAGAGTTACGAACAACATACTCGCAGATAACAGTAGCTGCACCGCCAGAAGCTGTACCAGCACACGCATAAGTAGCGGTGATAAGTACGTCAGAAGTGCCTACGTTTACGAAAGTAGCAATGTTTGCATCCGTAATGGTGAAAGTCGCACGTCCTACTGACAAAGGAGTAGTAGATGCACTACCAACAGTACCTAAAATGGTTGATCCAGCACGAATAGTGATGGTATTACCAGTCGTACCAGCATAAGCGGTAGTAATGTTTACGGTAATGTTGAGGATCTGTGATCCTGCGGGGATAGCAAATAAAGTCTTAGCAGTTGTATCGGCTACAGTGGTAGCGGCGGATTGGACAACGGCTGTGCAGCCAGTATTGCGGATGGTACCAGCAGTAGTACCACTAGTATTTTTAACAGTCCCTAATAACCAAGGACCTAGGTGTGTAGCGAAACCCATGAGGTTCTCCTTATATGCACATAACCCCATATCATCGGTGCATCGTCCCCTAGGCGGGCTGATATGGACAAATTAGTCCTAGACTTAAAAGCATCTTACTACAAATAAAATAAAAAGGGGAGTTTTTAGCCCCCCTTTTTTAGACACATTAAGCGCCTTGTGAACCCCACATACCAAGGGGATCAGACCAGCCGAAGCTGTAACGCTCACGAGACTTGTAACGTACGTTACCAGTATCGAAGTCCCCGTCCATTGAGTTAGCCAAGGGGGTACGAACAAAATGCTTCATACCGTTTGGAACGTCAGTGGTTAGGAAGTAAGCATTTGGGTCGGTCAGATAGTTATTAACTGTATAACCTTCTGGGATCGAACCATTGTTTACTAAAGCGTTGATGTCGTTGTCAGTTGTACCAACACGCAATTGAGTTTCGAGCAAACGAGTTGCAACGAACTGTAGTGCAGGTGGAACAATTAACTTACGTGGTTTAGCAGCAATAAGCAAGCTACGCTCGTCTGTCCAAGCAGCGATCTGAATAACGGCGGCTTCCAAAGAAGTCTCGTTTAAATCAGCAGCGGTAGACTGAGTGTTGCTGTTAGTACCACCAGAAACCAAAGGATGGTTTGTCGCAAACAGAGGTACACCATCACCACCGTAATAAGCGGCAGAGTTAGTGAAACCATTGTTCAACACAGCAGCAGCTTTAACCTGCTTTGTGTACGCCATTGCACGAGCCAAAGCCTTGGTATAACGAGCCGATAAGCTGTCATACAAGTTGTCCTCGATTGCCTCTTCCGTTAGGGAGAAGCCGAGAGCAATGGTTTCGTGGTTATAACGTGCTGTGAATGCCTCTTGTGCATTGTCATAAGCGATGGCAGTACCTTCGTTTTTGACTGGTGCAGCAGAGAAGCCAGACAGTTTGGTTTCTTCTTCGAACGAACGCTCAGAGGTCTCAGTTTCGTAGATCTCTTTATGTTGTTCGCCATACGTTGCATACTCAAGACCGAACAAAGCGTTCAAGCCAGGGAGCAACTCTTTCAGTAGTTGTGCGCGTGAAATAGCCATTTATAGCTCCTTAAGCTGCGGTTGCTACAGGTGTTGCACTGTAGTAAGTATGAACGCCCATATTCCACTTGACGATCACTTCGGTGAAAGATCCAGCAGCATTAACAGTCTCTGGCACACCCGCAATAATACGGAATGGGAGAGTGGTTGTTGAATCGCTGGTGCTGTTACGTACACCTTCGTTTGAATCGCCAGTAGTGGCTGAACCAGCAGTTGTGAAGATAGCAACGTTGTTGCCAACATCAGTCTGGGTCAAACCGCCAATAGCGGTGCTAGACGAAAGAACTGCTACTTTGAAATAAGTATCAGGATCGTCACAAACATAAGCAACGATGTCCGAAGCAGCGGTGCCGCCTGGGAAATATTGCTGTTGAAGGAACTGTTTGGTAGTTGGGTTTGTAAAAGCACAGCCCAAGAAAATACCAACAGCGTCGGTCGCAGAATCAGTGGTAGAAACACGGCTCAAAGTACCACCTGTGTTCAGACGCACGACATCACCATAAAATATGGAAGTGCCAGAACCTGAAGCGATGGGAATTTGACGAGTTGCACCAGCAAATACCTGACCACCGATCAGATTGATCGGCTTGAACCCATAGGGTCCGTCTACGGTAGGATAAGCCATTTATAACTCCTAATTAAGTTTAGTTACCTTTGCCAAAAGTCACCGTAGATTTCTTCTCATTAAAGAGAGGCATCCGTGGATCATTTTGACGCATAAGATTATTGTCTACAGCATCCATCTGACTTTCGGCTTGAACTCGGTAATGTTGATTACGTTGTTGGACGAACTCTTCTGGAGTTTTGCAAAGCAATAACCCGCCAATCTCAATGTTGTCCTTAAAGCGACTATTGGGATCAACTAGCAGTTGAAACTTGGGTTGTTCTTCAATCGTCACAGGTTCCCATCCTTCTCTCAGTTTTCCTGAAAGGTTACGAGGATCAGCCTGATTCAACGTAGAAGTACGAATCCAACGATATGCATACCCAGCCTGTTTATCTGGCTCAGGGAGTAATTCTGCTGGCGCCCACTGCTTAGGACGTTCGCTTGTTACACGGGTATCTACTTCACGGGTCAATCTGTTGTTAGCCATATTAGGCCTCCATTTTCATAAGTTCACGGGCATATTGCTCAGGCGTTAGTCCTAACTTCTTCGCTATAGATAACTGTGACGTATTCAATTTTATCTTCTTCGAAGAGGTACTTCTACTCGCAGGGGCAACAACTGTACTCGGTTTTACGCGAGCCGCGACTTTTTCATCGTCAACTTTTTCATCCTGAAAATTTTCAGGAAAACGCCTACGCATAGTTTCATCTATGCGCTTGTAGTACTCGTCAGTGGTCGCATATGCTAGTCCGTTTTCTTTGACAAGCTTCTCGTGAAGCCCTAAGGCTAGGCTTGTCATTTCGTCATCTTGACCAAACCAAGAGTTACGCTCTTGCCAAGCCGAAGCTTTTTGGTCACGGACAGGCGCTGCTTCCGTCTGTTGAGGTATTTTTACTTCATTTTCTTGCTCTTGTAAAGCCTTTCGCTGATTTATATTTTCAGCGTAGCTAGAAGCCTTCTCAATTTTCATCTTAGCAGTGGTTAATTTATCCTGTGCTTCGACTAATTTTTCCGAATCTCCAGCGTCATAGGCTTCTCTATATTCCTTTTTAGCCATTGCTAGTTCTTGCTCAGCACTCGTTTTAAAGGAGTTAACTGCTGCTTCGTCACTAGAATTGACCCTACCTTTAAGCTGTTTTATCTCTTCATAGAGTTTTTTAGCTACTTGGACAGCCTCTTGTTGTTCCCGTAAGGCTTTTTCCTTTTCTCTACGCTCATCATGGTAAAACTTCCTAAAAGCATCAATTTTGCTTCGTGCCTCTTGGGAATATTGGTCTAATTCGTCTTTTTCAACCTTTTCAACAAAATCAGGTTTTGAAGCTCTACGTCCTCTGTCTTCAACAGGGGTATCGTCTTCAATCTCAATTTCAAGTTTTTCCTCTTCGGGTTTACCCTTAGCTTCTACTTCCTCTTCTACGGGTTTACCCTCATCTTTTACTTCGTCTATTTCATCAGAAAACTTATAGTTTTCCATATCGTCTACTCCTTATTTACGTTTAATGCCACGAGGATCGTCAACTACACCTTCTACGGAATCATCATTGATGATGCGAAACTCCCGCCCATGAATAACTAATCGAGTACCAGCATTTGGTCTTACAAGGACAAAATCACCCTTCTTACACCAAGCTCCCGTTGGAAATCTTGCTGGGTCTTTATAGCAATCTGGACCTAAATCCACTACAAACAACACCGTTGTTAGAAGTTCGTCAAACCTAAGCGTCTCATCAGCTTTCAGAATTCCACCATCGTGTTCCTTTTCCACTTCAGGAATAGCACATAAAATGCGGTACCCAGAGGGTTTAGGTAGTTGTGTTGCCTTTTGCTCGTTTGACTTATCAAGCAGCTGCGCCAAATCCACCGCCTTATTTAAGTCGATTGTTTCACTCATCCGTATTCTCCAGTTTGTCTTTGAGGTCTAATACGTAACCCTTTGCAATGAGCAGACCCCTAATCTCACCGCAAACTCTTTGGTACTGTATGTGGTCCATATTGCCAACCACCACAGCACTCTTTAACTGCTCAGCTTTCTCGTCTAACTGTTTCCCTAGTAGGTCTAACCCTGTCATTTGTTATCCTTTTTCTGTTTAGCCGCATTCATCTGAGCCGCTATTAGCTGCGCAGCTATTTGCCCTTTCTGAGTATCAATCTGGTCTTTTTTATGTGCCATATCAATGCCCATCCGTGTACCCTCTATCTGTTCTCTGCGATCTAGCTCATCTTTTTCCTTAGAAATCTTGGCACCTAACTTAGTACCTTCTAGCTCGCCTTGAATCTCAACTCGCTCACGGTCAATGCTTAACTGCTCTTGCCTTAAGGCAACATCAGCCTGATCTTTCTGTATCTTGCGGTCAAGTTCCTTCGCCTTAAGCTCAAGTTCTTGCATCTGCATCTGGATAATTGGATCTTGCATCTGCTGCTGAGCTTGTTGTTGCGCCACGGCAGCTTGATTCTGTGCCAATAATTGCTGGGAAGCCTGAGCCACCAATCTAGACAACTGAATCTCGTACTCTTGGGGTAGAGTCTCCTCATCATCCTTAAGGTACGGTATGGGTCCGCCAACTTGCTGCTCAATCTGTTGACGGTACTTAAAGCCAAAATGCTCCGCAATGTGAGCCTGCAGCGCAGCCACAATCTGCTGCCCCATAGGGTTCTGAGTAATCATTTGCTGTGTCATCGGATCTTGCAAGAAGCTGTTATGCGACATCAAGTGTGCATCTTGGTCTTGATACGCAAAGGCTTTGAGAGGTTTGCCAATCAACGCATCCATGTTCTCCGAAATCGGATCACGCGGTTTCTGGTCTTCCTGTAACGGTATAAGTTTCTGGGCATTCCTGATGCCAAGGACGTCGAGCATCTGGCGGTGTAACTGCGGCAGGTTATAAATCTGCGGCGCCCCTTGTGCCAGCTGGAGAACTGCTTGGTACTGAACAATCTTTTGCGCCATCGTCGCTGCATTAGGATCACTGACTGGAATAACGTCCACCATGTCATAATCCGTTTTCTTGGCTCTGGGCGTACCCTCTTCTGGAACATAGCTGTACTCGTCAGGTGTGTAGTCACGGATTATTTCTTTTAACAGCCGCAACTCTTGTTTCATCGAATAGTGGATTCTTGACTGAACTGCACTCATGACTTTCAGGGTTCTCTCCAAAATTGCCAGAGTCGTCCCCACAGGAGCCTGTGCGCTCATATCACTAACCTTCATATCCCCTGCCGATGCAAAGCGTCTGCCTTCTTCAACAATGGTCCCAAGTAAGCTGTATAAAACCTGGCTCGGTTCCTTGTATGGCAAGGTCATTAAGTTGTCTTTGATTGCCCCGCTTGGTACATCAACGTCACGGAACTCTCCTGGACTTATTGGGGTGTCGTCACCTTTAACACGCAGTCCACGGGTCTTAAAGCCACCTGGCAAATTCGATAAAGTTCCTGCGTCAACGAGCTGTCTGATAAGAGAAGTACCCGACTTAGCAAAGGCGCCAACCAAATGAATAAGCCCGAAGCAATAAAAACCAAAGCCAGGCACATAGCCATAATGTACAAAGTGTTGCCTTTTTTGTTTGGTTTCATCTTCTGGTCTCCAATTTCTACGGATGGATAAGACCTTCTGTGTGCCTTTCTCAATCGTTACAACATAAGGAAGAGCAATACCTGTCTTTTCTCCATCTTCTTCATCTTCATAACCAGGTAAGTCAAGGTCTACGTGCATCTCTAATAACTTATAGCGGTCATCCGATGTAGCTCTAAAGCCCATCTTCTCCGCAATTTTCTTCTCTACTTCATCTAAAGCCCCACTGGGGGTCTCAAGGTCAACATCACGATAAAAGCCTGCAAACTGCAACCGTTTAACTTCATTCTCGGTCTTACGCATAACGTGGGTCACGCGTGGGGAACTCTGTAAATTAGAAGCACCATAAGGAACTACGATGTCTTCTGCTGGAATAAACATAGAGACTTGACGCTCCATGTGTGGGTCGTAATACACTTTCTTAAATGCATTACCCGCTAGACCCAAGCCCCATATCATTCTTTCATGCTCAGGTCTGTATTCCTGCATCACATCTGTTAACTGATAATTCATGTCATCTTGGACACGTTGAGATGCGTCTTTAATCTCAGGGGTCTCTTTACCAATAATGACTGTCTTAACTGGACCAGCAGCTGGGAATGTCTCCATGATGGTCTCAGACTGAAACTTTACAAGGGCTTCACTTAATAGTGGGTGGTATACACCACAAGCACCTTCCCATGGCTCTGTTCTTTCCTCAATCTTCATACCCAATAACTCAAGACCGTCTACATAGGTCTGAATCCAATCTTTACGGGCGGAAATGTCATCGTCAAAGTCCCCTAATAAATCGCCTGCAATCTCAGTAAGATCCCCCTCACTCATGTACTCTGCAAGGTTAGCGTCAAAATCTTCTGCTGAAGGCTCAGCAGGTTCAATCTCAATCTCCATTCCACCAATACCAATTGTTACTGACTCTGGGTCTTCAATCTCAATTTCGATGGGTTCTTCTTCAACAATAGAGTCCAGTCCGACAGGGGCTTGGTATAAACTTTTTTCAATTGACATAATTTATCCTTAGTAATACGCAGCTTTACGTCTGCCGTATTTATACAAAAAATCATCATCTGGTTCGTCACTGGGCAGACGAATAAATCCACCTTGCCTAAAGCGTAATAAGGCTAATGTTGTTGAGTCTACCAAATCGTCGTTAGCTCCGCTAGGAAAATCGTTGCACTCCTCGATTACTTCCTTCGCCCACCGATGCTCTGGCGCCCAGACAATCCCTGCTGAGAACAAATCTGATACAGCATTAACGCGAGAGATTTTGTCTTGACCTTTGCCAGGTGTGAATTCCCCGATTGGTACGCCCATGCGCCGTAATTCCTGGTAGAGAGCCGCCCCATTGGACTTCTTTTCAACCATAAACGCATCTGGCTCCCACTCTTTATACTCTTCAAGTACAAGCTTTTTGAGGTCTGGGAACTCCATCCGTTTTTTAATGGAATTGAGAAGGATAATGTTGTA
>Ga0315903_10007072_pt1 | contig 14121 bp, 15 predicted proteins | sample LakEriMetagenome_7_FD_203524 | JGI IMG/M metagenome (GOLD analysis project Ga0315903, IMG submission 203524) | Freshwater fungal communities from buoy surface, Lake Erie, Ohio, United States - Buoy 2 MA119 | ecosystem: Environmental > Aquatic > Freshwater > Lake | place: USA: Lake Erie, Ohio...
TAACTCACCAAATGCATAGTTATAACCAGCTTTGTATCTCAAACGAGTGTAGTTAGTATCGTCTGTTTGGTCATACCACATTTGAACTTGTGAAGTTGCTGTTAAAGTATCAGTAGCTAAGTAATGATTATCAGCTTTAGTTAAGATAGCACGGTAAGGAGTTGCTGCTGCTGCTGGTGAACCAGTTGCAAAGTCAGTAGCAATATACTTATCTAAAACACCTAAAGATACCATTGGAATACCTCTATAAGTTACACCACTTAAACCATTAACTAAGGCATTTCTTTGCTCAACAATACCATATGCAGTTGATGAAAGATATTTAACCCATGCTTTGTAAATGTTATCAGTTACTAATAATACTTTTTGAGAATCTTCAATAAACTTCAATTCGTATGGTTGTACTTCATAAAGTTTAGAATCTAAAGTATTTACAATGTTTGAAGTGTTAATGTCTGCTGCTGCAATAGTACCACCATAAATAGTACCGTCACCAGCTAAATAACCAGCTTTGATTTTTTTGAAGATACCATCAAATTGAGTGTAATCTGAATTTGATAATGTAGTATCACCTAAGAACATAACACGGAATAAATCACGTGCTGCTGCTTCAGCAACTCTTTCAAGGATATAAGCTTCAATTTCAGTTCCTGTTAAGTCATTGATATCAGCTCCTTTTTTACGAGCAACCTCTGCAATTGTAGCTTCAAATACATCTGCACATTGTTTTAATTGTGCTTGCATGTTAACTACATTCAAAGTAAATGAAGAAATTGCAACACCTGTTCCTGTTTCTGTATTGTTACAAGTTGTAAATTTCTTTGTTACTTTGTCTAAATAGTTGTCTTTGTACATAATCTTATTAGATTGTACGTCTTCAACTAATTGAAATCCTAACTGGTCCACACGTGCGAAACCAGCTAATTTTTTCATTACTAATTCTCTAAATTCTGATTGTTTACCTGTGTATGTAGTAAACGAAGTAATTGCTGCCATTTTGTTTAATTTTTAATTTTTAGTTTTTAGATTTGATTTTATTTAACGCCCATGATCCGAAAGTAGAATCAGTTGCATTTTCTTTTACAAAAGTTTGTTCACTTGCTTGGAACTCTTTACCCTTTCCAATTACTACTTTTTTAAGTGTTTCAAACTCCGCTTTAAAATTGTTAAATGTGTTTTCTGTTTGTTCTTTTTCAGCTTTAATTGAATTTAATTGCTCATTTAAAGAATTGTTGATATTTGTCAACTCTTCGATTTTAGCGTTTAACTCTTCAACTGAAACTTCATTTTCTTTTTTCTTCTCTTCTTCATGCATTTTAGCTTCAGCCTCTACAACTTCACTAACTAAGCCATCTACAACTTTGATAACTCTTCCGTTAACATCTGTATAGTCACCATTTGCAGCAGCTGTTTGATTGCCTTCAGCATCTACTAAATAAGCTTCTTTGCCTACTAAGTCTTCAGTTTCGCTTTCAACATATAAAAGCACTTCGTTACCTTCAGCATCTTTAACAGGCATTTCCATGTTCAAAGTAACACCGTTAATCATAGCTGCTAACTTCGTGAACCCTCTTTTAATCCACGATAGATTGTTTTCTTGTTTATTCATTGTTTGTTTTTTTGTTTGGTTATTTTCCCCAACGTATGCAACTAACTTATAAGGTGTATAGTTGACACTTGAAGTAATTATCTCATGAGCAAAACCTAATTCAATAGCTTGTGTGCTTGTTAAGTCAGTAGCCTTTTGCATTAATGGTTGTAATTGCTCTACTGAATTTCCTGTTTGATTAACATAGAAATCTAAAATCTTTTTTTGTTCAGCCTGTAAGTTTTCACCTAACTGAATTAAGTCATCCGCTTCCATTGGAGTTGGTGAATCAGGTTGCCAATAAGGATTGTGAATAAAGAAACGTGAATTTTCATGTAGTTTCCTAACATCACCAGCCATATAAATAACAGTAGCTATTGAACCAACTATTCCTTCACCTATTGTTGTAATTCTTTTACCGCTTGTTCTTAGTTTGTCATAAATAGCCCATCCTTCAACAACACTACCGCCACCGCTATTAATCGAAACATGAATATCAGTTACATCTGTTTCTAATGAATCTAAAAACTTTTTTAATTGACTTAAATTAAATGTTTCAGCTCCACCAAAAAGAGAAACTAAATCCCCTCCACCAATGTAACCCTCTATATTTAGTTTTGCAACTTTCATATTATTAAAACAAATTTATTCAAAGTAAATTCTTAATTTTGGTTTATTATTATTAGTTAATATAAAATGTCTAAAAAACCACGCAATTTCAAAGTATATCAAGTTTGTTTAGGTTCGACTACTATGCATAAATTAGAATGTGATTTAAAAGATAACGAAGAACGTGCGTCAACTAAAATTCGTGATATTCTTAAAGATTATTATAAAGACAAAGAGCCCTTCGGATGGAAGGACTATTTGAAAAAATTAAAGTGAGCTAACTTGAACAGCCCTTTCAACACTTGTTTGTGTTTTATTTATATCAGTTACTCTTACAACTGGTTGCGGCATTGATAACATCATTCTTTCCATCATTGCCTGATTGCTTAATTGCATATTAGCTGAACTACTTGCAGACCTTCCTGTAAATCCACCATCAAACATTCCGCCTATATGTGGCATTGGATTGCTCATGCCTAACCTCATTCCTTCTAATTGTGAAGCTAACATTGAACCCTTTTGAGTATTTAAAACTCGAGAAGGAATAACGTATTCATCCTTGTGGTAAGTATAGCTTTTAGTTCCTAAATTAGTTGATTGTTCATGTGGATTTCCTTCGCCTGTATATCCGCCTTCTTCAAATGAATTTAAAAGCTGTTTAGCTTGTACCATGTTTGAGGTAATCGTAACTAATCCAGTTGCTAATTTTGCGTAAGCAGCTAAGCCACCTGTTAGTATATTGTCAGGTGAACTTACCGAAAATGAAGTTGCTGTTAAGTTTGAAATTGCAGTTGCTGTATTTGCACCGATATTAATTAATGCAGCCATTTTAGCAAATGCCGCTTGTTGTTCTTGATCTTTAGCAAGTAAAGCACCTAAGTTTAATAATACTTGAGCAGTATCGGTAACTGATTTAATTTCAGCTTGTCTTATTGCAGCTTTTTCCGCTTCTTTTTGTCTTAATAGCTCAACTTCTTGGTTAGCGTATTTAGCAACTATTTCTTGATATTTTAAAGAGTTTTCTTCTAAACCATAAAGCTCTTGCTCCCTTTGTAAATTAAGTAATTCTTGCTTTGCCTCAAATTGAGTTTCTAAAGTAGTCATGGCATCGGAAAAATTAACCTCGTTCCATGCCTGTTCTTGCTCTATAATTATATTTTGTTGTGTTTGTCTTGCTTCAATATCTTTTTTAAAGGCTTCATCTTGTAATTGTTTTTGATATTCAATTTGCTGTTTTTCCAAATCCAGCATTTTAGCATTGAATTCAACTTGAGCTTTGTATTTTTCTTCGTCTGATAACTCTTTATTTTGTAAGATTAAATTTAGATTGTATTTTTCAAGTTCAATTTCTTCTTCAAATGCTACTTTATTTATTGTTTTTCTCTCAATTATTTGAGCTTCTAAATATGCAGTCTCTTCTTTTTGGTTTCTTTCAATAGAAGCTTTTTGAATAGTATTTACATTCTGTAAATATTCTTGTTGCGCTTTTATTTTTTCACCATTTGATTTTTCATTATCTTTTAATATAGCATTTAATTTAAATTTTTCAAGTGCTATTTCTTCATTAATTGAATCTTGATTTAAATTTTTCTTTGCTAAAATTGCAGCTTCTAATAATGCAAGTTCATTATCATATCTTTTTTTAGCTATATCTTCAAAATCTTTACTATTTTTTTTCTCTGTTTCTTTTTGTTTTTCGCTTGTAATATTAAAATCCTTATCAATTTGTTCTGACTGTTTTAATAAATCTTTAGCTAAATTATTTATTACATTTGATTTATTTTTTGCATCAGTTTCAATTTTTTTAGTATTATTTATTTGAGCTTTTACTAAGCCTTCAGAAGCTGAGCCAATACCAAATATAGATTGAGTTAAAAATCCTTTTACATAATCAAAAGTACCGATGTTATTTTCTAAAGACGCGGTCTGTGATTTTACTTGCTCTTCTGCTGCTTTAGCAAATAAAGCTTGAGCTTGTGACCTTAATGCAACTGATTGAATATAGGCATCTTTTTTCTTTATAAATATCTCTTCTGCAACATTTATATCTGTAGCCTTTCCAAAACTATCTCCTAATGTTTCATTATAAGTTTGTAATGCTTTTTCTTTTGAAATAACACCTTCTTTTGCTAATTGAAATGATGCTGCGACTTCATTTACTTTACTACCAGCATCTGTTGCTGATTTTTTATAATCTTCTAAACTTTCAGATAAAGCTTGTTGACTTGCATCAACTTTAATAAATTCTTTAGATAATTCATCAAAATTATCTATTAAATATCTTATTCCCTCTATAATTAGAATTATAGGTATAGCTTTAAATGCTGCACTAATACCTTCCAATCCAAGTTTAAATTTATCAAAGTCAAAATTTTGTAAAGACTCTTGTAATAAATTCATTGAAGACGTTAATCTTTCTACAGCAGAACCTTTAAAAGTTTCAGTTGCATCTTTTACATCTTCTAATTTATCTTTTAATTCCGCAAGTTTTTCAGCTGCTCCTTCTTCACCTCTTATAACTGCTGCTGTATATTCTTTTATTTGGTCTTTTAATCCTTTAATAGAATTTGCCTCATCAATTGCACCTTTAATTCTTTCTTGAAATAAACTTGGCAATTGTTTCTCAATGTCAATTCTTTGCTGTGCTAACCTTGCTTGTTCTTTTAAAGCATCTTCATATTCGGTACTACCAATAACAAGTTTATCTAATAAATCCCTGTTTTCTTTTATTTGTTGCTTTAATTTACCGTAACTACCTTCAGCAAATTTTGCAGCACTATTAACTCCGCCTAATGCGTTTGTATTGGCTTTTAAAGCATCATTTTGTTGTTTAAGTATTGCAGTAACTTCTTTTGCTCCTTGTTGAGCTTTAAGGTATTCTTTGCTCCCAACTTCGGCATCTTTATAAATAGATTTAAGTCTTTTTAATTCCTCTTCTAATCTTTTTATATTAGTTATTGTTTCTCCTAAGTCTGTTTTAAATAAAACTACTTCTGCCATTTTAATTTAATTTAATAAGTTCTACACTTGTGCTATCATTGGAAGTATAGTCAAATTGACTAATTTTTGATAAAAAGAAATATGAATTAAATTCATCTATGTAAATAGGATAAAAATAATTCAGGTTTATTATATCTAATATGTTAAGCCTTATTTCACACTTAACTATTTTAAGCCTTTGTAATATGTTAATAAGATCAACTGAATAATCTAATAAGTTAGTTGAAAAACCAGCATTATAATTTTTATCCGCATCAATGAACCACGTTAAAGGAATATCAGTTGAAACAATTGTGCTTGAAGTTCCATCGGTATAGGTAACTGTGAAATTATCTTTTTCAATATAACAAGTTCTTGCTGTAACTCCATTTTTAAAACTTGAAGTATTTACTAAAGATACCCCATCATGCAAATCAATGTAAATTACTTTTTTACCGTTTAACCTTTCTACTGTTTCACTTGCTGCAAAAGGACTAACATATAAATCTTTTTCAATTGGTAAATTTTCATTGCTTATTGTTATCGCTCCGTCACTTCCACTTGGAGGGCTTAACAAAAATTTATCTTCTTTATGCTTTATATTATTTCTTTGTGCGTAGCTATCAATTTTAAATTCTAAATTAAAATCTTTTGTTTCATCTAATTTATTACTCCAGTCAACTGCGTTCTGTATATTAGATTTAATTTCAGAAAATTCAAATAAAGTAACTTTTTTATTGTCTTCGTCTACTATTGGAATAAGCCCATAACGGATGCAAGTATCTTTAAATAAGTCAGCCTGTCTTATATCGCTTAAACAATTCTCAGGTGAAACAGCTCCATTAAATGCAAGTCCTTCAGCTAATTTAACCTCGAAAGTATCACCTATGCTTGTAGTTGCTGTAAAGTTTGAAAGTAAAGAACCACCTTGTGTTGTATCATTATAAAAAGATGAAATTACGTAAGCCTGTAAAGTTATTTTATCCCCTCTTTGAGCTACTACTTTTTTAGTTTTATTAATTATATCTGTAAAGCTTATTGAAATTGTACTACCGCCGTAAGAAGATGTGTTTATATAAGAGTTTTCAGTTTTGTGAATTAAATTGAAATTAGTATCGTTTATAACCACGAACCATTCAATACGATTAACCACATCAAATGCTGGTACTACATTTGAAACATTAGTCCAAGTTAATCTATTTAAATAATTTACATTTAAATCTAAGTTAACATTATACTCGCCATCGGCATCACAAAGAAAATAATAATTTGAGCCGTTTAAAATATATCTTGACTGATTGCCTTCAATGTATTCTGCAAATTTAAAATTCTGTAAAGTATTACCTGTATTGCCTTGATTATTTCTGTAAGTGAAAAAGAAAAAAGGACTTTGTAAATCTAATATACGTATGCTTTCCGCAGCCCTCATTCCGTTAAAATCATAATCCCCACCTTTATAACTATTTTTAGTTATAGTTGCAGCATCATTCTTTAAATTGTTTCTTGATGTAGGCAAAATATCATTGTTATAAGCATCAATACTTTCAGTCATATTGTTCACTAAAGTATATCCAGCATCCTCAACAATAGATTGTATTAAAGTTTTTCTGTAAAAAGCTGGTAACAATAAACGAACATCAACAGTTGTGCTCGCTGATGGCATCCCGTTATAATCAATCATTGGAAAGATTAACCCTTCATTTGCTGTTCGCCTACTAACTACATTTGATAAATTCCAAATTGTTTTTAAACTTGGAGTATTATCAGTATCTATTTGGTTAATTGATTTGTTCTTTATTATTTCATAGAATCCAGCATTGCCTGTAAAGAATCTTAGACTAATATCTTCATCAATATTTTCAATACTTATAAATCCTTTCTTGAATATAAAGCCATCAATAAGAATTTCACAATTTAAACGAGAATAAGGAATTAAGCTATCTGAATTTAAAAAGTCAGCATAGCCTAAATTCTGTAAATTTTTATTTGTCTTCGGAACTTTAAATGTGTTTGAGTATTCGCTTTCTCGTTTTGTTATATCTTCAATGTTAATCAAAGAAAATGACTGCACGATTTTTTCCGTATCGTATAAGTCAAGTAATTGGTCTTGTATTTTAATTTCGAGAATTGCCACATTTATTGTCTTTGTATGTTTAATTGTTCAGCATAGTTAAAAGTAATTGATATATCATACATATTTTCTTTTGTATTGTATTTATCAAAACTTTCAACATCTAAAATAATAGGAATAAAAACTTCATTAACAAATACCCATGCTTGTATTGAATATCTTAAAGTATCTAAAAAGTCAATTTGATTTAAACTTAATCCAGTCGCATAAACAGTTACCGCGTTATAAACTTTATTTATTTCAGAATACCTTTTAATATCCTTTGTAATATAAGTTTTTTTGTCTCCTATGTTTACTTTATAATCACGTCTTTGAGTAAATATAAAGTTGCCTCTGCCCCCTTGCCTGTTTAACCAAACTATATTTATATTTTCATCCGAGCAGCAATTGTCTACTTCTTCAAATAAGCTTTCCACTACTTGAAGAGTAATTGTTGCAGATCCTTTAAATTCATTTCTTAAATAAACATTACCATAATAATAATAAGTATTTACTGAAGGTGCTGTTATATCCCAAGTTTGAGTTCTGCTATTTATTGTATTGTTTGTAATCCACGCTGGTAAAGTTGAACTAATAATTATTTCTTCGCCATTTGGATAAAGCCCATCCGTGCCAAAACTTTTATTAGTAGCTACATTTTTTTCAACTCTAATTACTCTATCGTAAGTATTATATTGAATGCCTTGTGGATTTTTTATCGGCTCAGGAATAGGAGGTGGAGGTGGAGGTGGTACAACTACATTGAAATGTATATTGAAAAAATTATAAACCTCAGCTCCGTTATTTATTGAAAATTGATGGCATCTTAAATAATAGTTTCCTTGTGATGGTATATTAACCTTAATTTCTTTTAAATACTTATTATTATTTATCGCATAGGCATAAATAAAAGTCATATTCCTTAAATCATAAGGCAAACTACTAATAAAACCTAATTGAGTTATTTCAGCCCAGTTAGGTAAATTGGGTGTTGGTGATGTGGTTTGGTCTCTTGAAACATTTACTATTACCCAATTTTGCTCATAAACTCTTGTTATATTTGTAATAGGGTCAATGTCAGGAGGGTATAAATCTGACATATTTATAGTTACATCCTGACCTGCAGTAATCGTTAAATATTTTGTATATGTAAATGCCATTATGAGGTAGTTACAATTCTGTATTTTATAGAAAAATTAATTGTTCCGTCTCCGCCTGAAATAGCTGCTGCATTTAATCTAATTGAATCATTAATTATAGTAGTATTAAAAGCATCATTTGTTGGATAAACATTTTCTATTTGTGAAGTAGTTCCAGTCATTGTAGCGTTACTTAATGGTTCTACAATAGTAACGTTTGCAGTTACATACCCTAATTTAACACTTCCAGTAATTGTAAATCCCGTTGTCCCAGCTTTATAATGAAACGAAGTATTTTCAATAACATAATATTTATTAGCACCAGCAGCACTTAATACTGTAACGGGTGCTGTATCTAATGCGTTTATTTGAGCAGCAGTTAAGCTTCCTGTTAATTCATTTACAGGAAAATCTTGCCAAGTTTTATCCCCTCTCCAATATTGTAAAGTAGTCCCAGCAGTAATTAAATCTTCGTAACTATCTGTTATATCATTTACAACTGTTCTTACATCTGAAGCCGAAATATCGCCTGTTGTATTGTCTGCTAATAAACTCGCTATTTCTGCTAATATCTGTGCTTTTGTTTTTTGTGCCATAATTAATTAATATCAAATCCTTGTGAGAATTGGTTAGTTTGAAATGCATTGTTAAATCCTACGCTTGTTTGAGTAAACCCATTATAGATATTTAATTTAGGAAAACCACCATCAAATACAGTTAAAAAAGTATTGCCACATCCAAATAATAAAGGCTCATCTACATTTGTCAAAGGTAAAGCACCACTTACAAATTTAGCATTCAATTCACTTGTTGGAATACTTGAATTTAATACTAAGAAATAAACTGTTTCTTCACCGTCCCAACTTAAACGAACAGCATTAAAAATACTAAAATCATAATCTTGGTAAATGTTTGGGGCTTGTATTTCAAATATCTTTTGAACTAAGCCTTTAATGTTTATTTCTATTTGTATGTTTTGATTGAAAGAATAGGTGAAGTTAGTAACTAATGTATAAGGCAATGCGTCAGGAAATGACTCATCACTTTGAAAACCTTTGTAAAGTGTGAATTGAGGTAATCTTAAACTCTTAATGTAAACCGTACCTGATAATGCGGTTGAGTAATCAAAGTCAATTACTACTGTACTACTTGTTGAATTTAAAACTCTGTGAATTCCTGTATAGCTTCCACTATCAATAAATACGTATTCGTTTTTTACGGGATTAATATCCCAAGTATTTGAAATTGTTATTTGTGCATAACCAGTTCCAACACTTGAAACTATTTGCTCAGAAATACTACTAATTAAATAAGACTTAAAGTCGAATACAAAAGTAATATCGGAATAAGCTGAATTCCAAAGTTGCGCTGGTTGTTCTGATAATGTTACGTTAGTTGCCAATGTCTTTTAAAAATTCAGATTTAATATCCAATTCTAATTGTTTTGTAAATTTAGAATTATACTCGTTAATCATTTGACTTGTTATTATATTTTCAAGTAAGCCTGAATTTTTATTTCCGCTAAATAAATAAAGTGAGTTCCCTTCTCTATGTATTTTACGAGTAATTAAAAAAGCCAAAGTATCTTTGTCAATGTCGCTTTGAATTCCTTTGTCGCTGATCCACTTTTTTATTTTGTCTTTTAAAGTTCCGCTCCCTGAATTTGTTGTAGGCTTCCTTCCGTAAATTGAAAAATAAATATAATCTTCAGCGTAAATAATTAATTCAGTATCGGTTAATTCAAAACGTACACTATTTGCTAATTTGCCACTTGCAGATACAGGACTTTGAAATGTGCTTTCCTTTCTTGTGCCATTCTCATAACGTACCGACTTTCGTGTTAATGGCTTTGTTTTTAAAACGTGTTTTATTTCAGCCACTACTTTAGCTGCAAATTGCTCAATAATAAGTTGTTGACTTAAAGTTAGCATTGTTTAGGCTCAATAAATTGGAATGTCATTAAAACTCCAGTCATTACATTTTTAATCCTAAATACAGGCTGCAAATTATAATTTCCGTTTAATGAATAAGTATAATTGTTACAGAAATAGTTAAGCCAGTCAATAGCAACGTTTTCCATTTCAGCAACTTTTTGCTCCATAGATTCGCTACTTTCTTCGTTTATTTCTTCATCGCTTGAGCTATCAGGTTCATCCTGAGTTAAAAATCCAATGGTTATATTATCAGTTAAAAAACCGTCTGTTAAGTTTCCTGTTTTTTGGATTGGTTCTAAATAAACAAATGTACCTATGTTTAATTCTTTTGCAGATTCCAATGCAGTATCTGAATTTCTGCCATAAACAAATAATGAATTTTGAATGCTATCTTCTACGCTTTCTCTTATTGCTTGTATAATTGTCATAGTTTATTTAAGATATTTTTAACCTCATTCCAATAAGTTTCGTTTTCGGTTTCTTTTAGTATTTCTTCAACTGCTAAAATACTACATTTAATAGCCTCTTCTTTGCTTCTTATTATAGTATTAATATAAAACTTACCTATTAAATAAAAAGCGCATTCTAATTCACTCATTTTTGTTTTAATAATTCTCGTTCGTATTCTGATTTTAATTTATCGTATAACATTAAATGGTAAACTACTCTTGTAGATTGTTTTAAAACCTCTTCAATGGTAGAACCCAACGCACCTTTACGAGCTAACTCAACGTAAGTACCGAAGCTTCCAAATCGGTCGAGTCTTTCAATTCCTGCAATAAGTTGTTTTTCATCCCTACTACTTTCATTAAGCTCTGAATATTGCTTGTAGAAGTCATCCATTGCTTTAAAAAAAAACCTACTGTTCCAATAATTTCGTTGAATGGTTCTTCGCTTATATCGTCCCCAGTTAAATGTTTAATAATTTCAGGTGCTAAGTCTAAAAAGCTTTTATCAGAATTTTGGCTAATTATATTTCTTACTTTTTCCGTATCGCCATAACTTTTAGAACCATAATCAAAATCTTTGTATTTTTCTTTTGGCTCATTGCTTTCCATTATTGAAACATCACTAATAAATTGAACGCAATTATAAAGAATAGCAACTGACTTATTTTGAAGGCTGTTAAGTTCTTCAATATCAATTCCTATCAATTTACACAAAGCTAAGTCAGGTTCTTTTATTTTAATTATTTCAACTGCTTTAATGTAAGGCACATCCGCCCAGCTTGTTGGAATATCGTATTCCGTTCCTTTTATGTTTGCTTTTATCATTTAGTAATTGTTTCGCGATCCAAAGTTAGTAATTTTCGGTTTCATAAATGTAATTTGTGGTGACTTCCATGTGTGGATGCAATATCTTAATGCGTCAACAATATGATCATTCATCTTAATTGGCTCTTCGAGTAATTTTTCGTTACGGTCTTTTTTCCATGAGTAGGAACGTAACTCCTTAATTAAATCAACGCTACCTTCATGTATGTATAACTCCTTTGACTTAACACTATCAATTCCTTTTTTAACATCCTTTACAGCATCTTTTATATTAAATCCAGCTAAATATATCTCTCGTATGCTTTCAGGTCTTGAATAGTCTGCAAATATCTCTGCTGTTCGATTAATGTTTAATTGTTTTAACCGTTCGATTAGTTGTTGGTTAGTCATATGGCTTTCATAAATTAATTGCTCCGCATAAAACTTGCCATCATGTTCAGTTACCTTTACTAATGCAGTCGGGTGATTATAACCAAAATCAAGTCCAAATGCAACATTTCCTTCGGGGATGTGTTTTGTTTGTTTCCAATGTGTGAAAATAAGACTTTCAGCAAATCCAAGTTCACCTTCACCAAATACTCTCCACCAGTTTGGGTCTGTTAACCTTCGACTTTCAATTGACTTAACTATATTGTTATCTAAGTAAGGATTATCGCGGTAAGTAGATTTTATAAAGGTATGTTCAACTTCATTTCTTAAAAGGTTTTCATGTACCCAAAATTCATGGCTTGGGTTGTAATCTAAATAGATTTGATTTTTTGTTCTAACTTCCAACTGGTTATAAGTTTCAAAACTTACATTGTTGCACTCATTTATAAACAGATAGTCCCTTCTCGCTCCCCTTACTTTGTCGCCACTATCCGCACTAAAAAACTCTATTATTGAATTTCCAACAGTATAGATGTTATTTGTTTTGTCATGATATTTCTCTGAATACAATTTATCCTGTATCAATATCTTAAAGAAGTCACGCATTGCACCCCTTTTTAAGTGAGGGAGTGTTTCACTAACTATTGAAATATGAGTGCCTTGTTTCTTATAAGCTATTAAATAAAGTAGTTGCAGCATTGAATAAGTCTTTGATGAACTTGTGCCACCTTGACTTATAACATACCTTGTATTGGCTGCTAATAGCTTACTAAAAACATTTGTTGTGTTCAAAGTTTATTAATTATGTCTATGTCAGTTGGATTAATTACATTAATGCTTATAGTTCCTTCGACTTTACTTTCAACTTTGCTTTCACTTCTTGCCAATTTTGGCTTAAAGTATTCAAGTAATGTTGTATAATATTTTATGAAGTCTTCAGGTTCACAGCTACCTAAAATTAATTTAACCCTTTCTGCTCCACTTTCAGTTATAAACTCACCTAAGTTTTCCCATGCTTTAGTTTTTTCACTAACAGCTCCATTAGGTCTTCCTTTTAAGTTTCCTGACTGCCCTTTCTTATATGCCATTGTTAATTATTGATAATAACAGTTCAATAACAAAGATATAATTAAAAAGATAGCAAAGCAAATTAATTGATAATCACTTTTTTTCATTATTCTGTAACGCTTTTAAATACTTTTGATACTGATTCCAGTCGAAAGTTCCTCTGATTGAATTTACATCTAATTTTTTTAACCACCATTCTGTTTTAGAAATTAGTGATAAATTTGTTTGATTGTTTGTTTTCATAGTTCTAAGGTTACTTGTTTTGTTTTTGATTTACTAATTATACCTAAGGCAGTTTCAAAGATAGTTTTACCTGCTTCATAGTCTACTAAATTACGAGCCATTTTTGTTACTGGTTGTCGACCTTTATATTTTTTAAAATCGTAATCGTGAAAATCAATTAATCTTTTTAATTCTTTATTGCTATTACTTCCTTGTAATGTGAATTTTCTACCAATAATTTGTGGAAAAATAAAGTTACTCCAATACAAATGGCGCCCTCGTTTTTGTGCTGTAATTAATGGCTCATAGTATGGTATTACATTCTCAACCACATATTTTCCTTTAAAATGATGTTGTAAAAATAATATTTCTTGGTAAAGTGCCATATTTGGGTATTCTGGTAATGTTTGTCCGTGCGCCCAAAACCTTGCTCTTGAATGACTTGGACAAGGTGGCGAACTCCATATAAAATCAAACTCTTTGAAGTGGTCTAATAAATATTGGTGAGCATCTGCTACAATTACTATATCATTTGGGAAACGTTCTTTATATAATCGTGCAGCTTCGGGGTCAAGTTCAATAGCAGTTACCTCAATATCACTTTTAACTTCGTTCCATTTGTATCTATTACCTCCTAAACATGCATATAAATTTAGTATTTTCATATTCTTTTTAAATTATCAAATGTTTTACCTTGTTGCTTTAGTTTTAAAGTTAAGAAGATTAAAGCCTGTGTTTTTAAATAAAAGTCAAAAGTTCTATTTTCACCAAACTTAACTGAATTAATTAATTGTTCGTAGCCTTTTGGATCAGCTTTTTTTAACCCACC
>Ga0315903_10007075_pt1 | contig 14119 bp, 30 predicted proteins | sample LakEriMetagenome_7_FD_203524 | JGI IMG/M metagenome (GOLD analysis project Ga0315903, IMG submission 203524) | Freshwater fungal communities from buoy surface, Lake Erie, Ohio, United States - Buoy 2 MA119 | ecosystem: Environmental > Aquatic > Freshwater > Lake | place: USA: Lake Erie, Ohio...
ACGATGCCCGAGGTGTCGTGGTCGCAGTTCATTCGGAACGTCGGCACGGCGATCCTGTTCGCGTGGGCGGCGGGCTATCACGCGAAGAAGTGGGGCGTCCTCACGACTCGGAAGCGGCAGACGGGTAGCATCCCGGTCGTCAAATGAGTTGCACCCATCCGTCCCCGAACCACAACACGCGGGGCGCACAGGCGGTCAAGGTCATCGTCCTTCACGCGGACGCCAGCCCGAACGAGAAGGGGTGCCTCTCGTGGCTCCAGTCGAGCGAGTCGAAGGTGAGCTACCACGCGCTCGTCGGGCGTGACGGGAAGGTTTACACGGTGGTCCCGTATGATCGCCGGGCGTGGCACGCGGGCAAGAGCGAGTGGAACGGCCACAAGGACGTCAACGGCGTCTCGGTGGGCCTGTGTTTCTCGAATAAGAACGACGGCAAGGAGCCGCTGACCGAGGCGCAGCAGAAGGCGATGAAGGCGTTGATCGCGGACGTGCGCCGGAAGTACGGGCAGATCCCAGTGACGACTCACGCTCGCGTCGCGCCGGGGCGGAAGAACGACCCCGAGCACGTCCCCGGATTCGTCCTTGCGGACTACGAGTAGCGTGGCGCTGGCGCTCCTCCTGCTGGCGCTGGTCGCCCTCGGGGGCTGGTGGGTCGGTCGGGGGTCGGTGCCGAACTATGCGGCCCGCGTTGATAGCTTGGTAACCGTCGCCGATTCCCTGCGGGGCGTGGCGGGCCGTCAGCGGGCCGCGACCGACACGGTGGTCCTCCGACTCCGAGAGGCGGGACATCGGGCCACAGACGCCAACCTCGCGCTCGGAAACGCCCTCGACACGGCACGGGCCGCGCTCCAGACGGACTCGGTGCCGGTCTTGCGTCAGGCGTTGTCGGACGTTGTCGCACGGGCCGAGGCATATCAAGTCGAGGTCTTGACATATCAGGCGCAGGTGGACACTCTTGTCAAGGCGCACCTTGCCGAGCGTCAAGCTACCGCGCAACAGGTGGACGCGTTACAGGCGGTGGTCGACGAGCAGGCACGGGCGCTGGAGGCGGGGCGCTGCTCGACCTTTTTCGGGCCGTGTCCGACGCGGTGGCAATCGTTCGCCCTCGGGGGTCTGGTGGCCGCTGTCGTCTTGGCGCTATTGTAGGAGATGCCCTGTATGCCAGAGTGTGTGCGCGTGTTCTGCCCGTCGTGCGAGGGTGAGAGCCGCGACCCGACGAACCCCGCCTGCGAGGATTGTATGTGCGGGGGCCACATCGACATCAACCGCAACGCGGACGGGTCGGTCCCAGCCTGTCATCCCGACGGACGGGTGGTCCGTGAGTGGGTCGATCGCCTGCTCCCCGAATGGGTGCTCGCAAAGACCTGACCGCGTGGACCCTCCGCGAGCTTGAGCGGCTCGCGTCCCTCTCCGCGCAGGGGATGGGGGCGGCGGTCGTCGCCGAGACGCTCAACCGAGAGTTCCATCAGGGCGTCCCGATCCGCACCATCTCGGCGGTGCAACTCAAGCGGGGGAAGCACGGCATCAAGGTCGCCGAGCGTCCGAAGGGCGTGACCCCGGTGACGCAGCGCGAGCAGTCGGTTGAGCAGTCGGCGGGGACGGACGGGATTGTGGCGCGGGCGAACGGCTCGCGCATCAAGACGGTGGACGACCTGCTCCGACATATCGACGCGGACCTGACGCGCTACGAGGTCGCGGAGTCGCAGGCGACCAAGTACGAGGTGGCGACCAAGAGCCCCGAGGGTGAGGTCGAGACGACCGAGCTCCACCGGGTCTACGTCAAGCTGAAGCCAAAGGCGGGGCCGTCGACGTTAGAGCAGGTCGAGGCGGTGCTCGCGGGCGCGTTCGCGTCCCGGCACCCGGTGAGTGCGCCCCGGCCAAAGCCCGTCGCGTCGGACCTCCTGCAAGGCGTGGTCATCGCCGACCCGCACATCGCGAAGCTCGCGTGGGGCGAGGGGACTGGAACCGAGAGTTGGGATACTAACAAGGCCGTGGTTACCGTGCGCGACGGTGTTAGTGCGATGCTCGAGGCGGGAAACGAGCGCAAGGTCGGCCAGCGTCACTTCTGGCTTCTCGGTGACTACTTCCACCACGACGGGCAGGGCGCGACGACGAAGGGGACGGTCTTGGACTACGACACCCGCGTCCAGCAGATGTTGAAGCGCGGGACCGAGGTGTTGTTCGACCTGATTGCGGCGAGCGCCGAGCGGGTGCCGACGAAGGTCATCCTCGTGCCGGGGAACCACGACCGCACCCTGACGTGGGCGTTGCAGCGCATCCTCGTGTCCGAGTTCCGGCACCACAAGGGCGTGACGATTGACGACAGCCACACGACGACCAAGTACCTGCGGCACGGCAAGGTCTTGATCGGGCTCGACCACGGTGACAAGGGGAAGAAGCGACTCGCCGAGGTGATGGCGGCGCAGTGCGCGGTCGAGTGGGGCCAGACCATCTACCGGGAACTCCACACGGGCCACTTGCACGGGAAGGCGGCGATCGAGACGCACGGCGGGGTGACGGTCCGCACCCACGCGGCGTTGTGTCCCCCGGACCAGTACCACGCGGACGAGAAGTTCTCGGTGAGCCCTCGGATGATCGAGGCGTTCGTGTATCATTCCGGGGGGGCGCTGGTCGGCTCGGATGCGTGGAGTCCCGACCTGCACCGCGCCCCTCGACGGGGGACGATATGAGCGCGGAGTCTGTCAAGCCGGTGGTCTGTCGAACGTGGTCACCGATCCCGTGTCCGGGCCGGAAGATGGCGCGGGACTTGGGCGAGTTCAGCTACCTCTGGGGGCTGGGCTGGGTCTGGTGGCGGAGCCGGGACGTGGTGACGCCGTGGACGGAATGTCCGTGGTGCGGCCACGAGCTCCCGACGATGGAGGCCCTCGTGCTGCGGGCCTTGCGGCGGGACGATGAGTAGACGTCGGACGAACCCGTTCACGAACCGGAAGGCCAACGTCTCGGTGCATCGGAACGGGCTGTCGATTGAGATTCAGGACGTCTCGGCGGTCGACTCGGGGCTGGTGGCGAAGGAGTTGCTTGACATCGTCCGGCAACTGGTCGCGGCGGGCTACGAGGAGCTCGTGGTGGACGCGGGGGCGTTGCACGGGGGTGGGTTCGAGACCCCGGACGAGGAGGGGGTCGAGGACTGGGTGATGCCGCCGGAAGCGCGGAAGCGCCGGATTGGGTTCACCGCGTGAATCAAGACGTGCATTAGCGTCGGTTGGATTGCTCCCCTACCCCTCCCCCTTGACAGGTGACAAGGGATGGGGTTATATTGTTAGCGTGGTCGAGACATTCCCTTTCCTTCGGAGGTCGGAGATGTCAGGTATTAAGGTTATAAAGGCGACGAGCGCGGAGATCGAAGAGTACGAACAGGGGAATACGCTCTATCCGCTATCGCATTGGGTCATCGTCGACGGCGTACGATGCGCGATCGAGCGTGTAGGGTCGAGCTACGACAACGGCCCGAAGTACGAGATTATGCTTCCGACCGGGTATCACGATAGTGGTGACAATGTTCATTCGCTTCTGTGCTATGATATGGCGGACGTAAAGGATCGCGCACTCTACTGTTCGCTCCTGCCTTGCAACGATGACTGCGCGGCGTGATCAAGGCCTGCGGATTGCATAGGAGGGCTTTACTTTTCGCGGGCGACGTTGTAGAATATGGCAACGCGGTGTAGAGGCATCGCGTACAGCAGTAAAAACAGAGGCCCCACCGATTCCGATGCCACGCGCTTGACCGCCGTGGACCTCTCTCGGAACACGGGGGGCTTCGCTGTTTGTGTATGTCTGCGGGCCTACTCTCGGTCTCCCGCAGGTCGGTGAAACGGATCACCGACGCCCAATCCTGACCGTGCCTGCCTCACCCGGTCAAACAAATCCACGCGCTGCCAGCCTGCAACGTGGTCGGTCGTCTCGGGTCGATGGTCAGGGAGTAGCACGGGGGCACAGCGGCCCCGAGAGGTTCCCCGTCGAGGGGGTCTCACCTGCGCCGGGGTGAGTACCGCAGACGGCCCCACCGCTGGCCTTCCGTCCCGCGTTGGACCCGTTACCCGTTGACGACCGGGAATGGCCCCGGCAGAACCGCAAGCCTTGACAGATGCCAAGACACCGAGATACTCTTGCTGCACCTTCTTCCATCGGAGATATGATGCCCGACTTGACGTACCTCGAGTTGTTCGCTGGCGCTGGTGGGATGAGCTTGGGACTCGAGACCGCCGGATGGCGCTGCGTGGCCCACGCCGAGATCGAGCCTCACGCTCGCGCTGTGTTGCGTCACCATTGGCCGGATGTCCCGCTTTATGGCGATGTCACCGAACTGGACGGGACGCAGTTCCGCGGCGTGACGATGGTGACGGGCGGTTCGCCGTGCCAAGACTTGAGCATCGCGGGCAAGCGGGCCGGAATGACCGAAGGGTCCGGCACCCGATCGTCGCTGTTCTTCGAGCAGGTCCGCATCTGGAACGAATCCGAAGCCCCCTACATCCTCTGGGAGAACGTCTATGGAGCATTCAGCTCGAACGCCGGACGGGATTTCGCCGCCGTCCTATCAGCCCTCGTGGGAGCCACCGTCCCTGTTCCCTCGGACGGATGGGTCCGTGCAGGTGTGGTTGCAGGACCAGCCGGAGTCGCCGCGTGGCGGACATTGGACGCTCAATACTTCGGGGTGCCACAGCGCCGCCGCCGTGTCTTTGTCCTCGGTGTTAGAGGGGGAGGGGTCGATCCCGCCGAAGTACTATCTCTCGCCGAAAGCCTGTCAGGGCATCTTGCGGCGAGCGGAGAAGCGCGGGAAGGCGTTGCCGCCGATGCTGGAGCAGGCGCTGCGATTACGTTTGACGCCCGAGGCAACGGCGACGGCGACGTGGTGAACACGATGGCGGGCGATCACCAGAACCGCGTGACGGACTATACGGCGCTGGTCGTGCGCGATATCATTGGCGTCCCCCGTCGTCTAACCCCCGTGGAGTGCGAACGATTAATGGGCTGGCCGGACCAGCATACCGCCCACGGCATCACGGAGGCTGGCAAGCCCTACGCACTCGCGGGCACCGCCCGCTACAAGCTCTGCGGGAATGGCATCGCCAGCCCGGTGACGGCGTGGATCGGGTTCCAGTTGCGGCGGCTCTTGACACGCGACAAGTAGCCCTTGTAGTATTCCTCGCACATCGCTGGTTCACTCTCCCATCGGAGGTAGCTATGACGGATGGCCCCAAGCTGGTGCAGGTGATGTACGATCCCCGGTTCGGGATGCAGGCGTTCTTCGACAACGGCGACATCGCCCAGATGGTCAACGGCGAGTGGCTCTGGGCCGGGAACATCGTCATCGACGCCGACTACCACGCGCAGGCCCCGGACGGCAAGGGCACCTACCAGACCTATCGCAAGCCGCAGGTGGCGCGGTGAGCGAGCCCGTCAGCTTCGAGACCTACATCGCGATGAAGGACGCCGAGCTCGCGTCCGTGCAGGCGAACATCGCGGCCTTCCGGCGGACCATCGACTACCTGACCGCCGGGACGTGGGACGACGTGCCGACGGGCCTGACCCCGGAGCAGGCGCATCGGGTGAGCCGGGCCGCGTTCGCGGCGATGAACGCTGACTTCGACTTCGCGGCGGCGAGCCGCGCCTTCCAAGCTGCCCGCGACCGACTGGTGCGGGACGAGCACTCGTCACTCTAAACCCAACGCACGAAGGAGAGGCCGATGGCTATCATCAAGCTGGCGAACGCAGGCGACGCGGCGACGTGGAAGGTCACGGACTGCGAGACGGTCGCCGGGAAGTTCGGGTCGCAGGTCAAGTTCACCGCCGAGAACGGCGACGTGCTCTTCATCAGCGCCGAGACCGCCGAGCGGCAGTTGAACCGCTGCGGGCTCACTACCGAGACCGCGATTGGCGAGACGCTGACCTTCTCGCGGCAGGCCAACACCAAGACGCCGGGGGCCGCGCCGTATTGGAGCATCGAGGTCGCTGGGCCGCAGGCCGCGCCGTCGAAGCGCCTCGCGCCTCCGGCCCCGGTCCAGACAGAGGTGGTCGGGGGGCTCGACGCCCGGATGAGCATCGCGAACGCCTACCTCGCGCTCTACCATCACGTCCGTCGGGCGCTCCCGCAGGAAGCTGCCGAGGCGGTGCAGGCCGCGACCGCGACCATCTGGATCTCGTGGGATAAGCGCGGCCTCCAGCCGGACGGGCGGGACGTCAAGCCGACCACCGAGACTGGTCCGGCGATTCCGACCACCCCGCCCCCGAGCGGGAAGCGCCTCCCGTCCCCGTCCTCGGCGGTGCGCGGATCACCGGCGGGCGAGCCGGACTTCAGCAAGTTCCCGCCGCCGTCGGACGCGGACGCCCCGGCGTGGGACGACTTGCCCTTCTGACGTCAATGCGTTGCGCTCTGGAGAAGTGTCGGATGGTGCTGGTCGAGCGCATCGACCGACTGGGGCGGGTGGTCTACACCTGCCCCGGTTGCACCCGGCGGAAGGCGGGCGTCTGTGTCCGATGCCCGAAGCCGGTCTACGGAAAGGTCGGGGTCGCGAAGTATTGCGAGTGGCACAAGGTCATCGCGCACCGCGAGGACCATCTGCGCTACCGGCTCCGGCACCTCGAGCGGTACAACAAGAGCGCGGCGATCCGGCAAGCCCGGAAGCGGGCCGAGGAGCGGCAGGGTCGCCCCGCGCTTGACCAAAAGACCGTCGGACGGATTCGCGGGTTGGCACGAGCCGCTGCGCTGACGCCGGAACGACGGAGCGAGATTGCGAAGAAGGCCGCACGAACCCGCTGGCAGAAGCACCGTCAGCGCGAGATGCTCAAACGAATGCAACAGGCCACCACTCCCATCGGAGGCACCAATGCTTGACCTCGAGACCCGCATCGGGATCGCCCCGCTCGACCACCTGCTCGCCGAACGCGAGCAACTGGTCCGCGAGGCCGCGTCCTTGTACGCCCTCTACGGCCCGTTCGGGACCGCCGAGCACCGCCGGAAGGTCGCCCTCGCGCTCGCGGAGTTGCAGGTCCGCGCCGAGGCGACCGAGAAGATGACCGAAGGGAAGGTCGACGCGATGGCTCGGACGCACCCGACCTACCTCGCCTTCCTCGACGGGATGGAGGCGGGCCGCGCCGAGTGGCTCGTCACCGAGACCCGGATACAAGGCATCACCGACCAGATCGCCCGTGGCAACGCCTTGACGCGGTACGCCGCGACGGAGCCCAAGTGATGCGCGACTACCACGGCCCGAGCGCCGAGGCGGGTTTGACGGCGCAAGAGTACCGCGAGACGATGGAGGAGTACTACGCGGAGTTGGACGATCGGATGGATTATGCGGACACCCCAGACGAGGAGGAGGAGACCGATGACGAATGAGACGACGACGGAGGTCGACTGGCCGCGAGCGATGGCCGATGCCGAGTGGCTGGCCGGGAGCACGGCAGACACGGCGGAACGGAACCTCGCTCGAGCCTATCTCGAGCTCCGCAACTACTACATCACGCTGACCCAGCAATGAGCGACGAGACCGAGCTCTACATCCAGCGGAAGCAGACCGCCGTGAACTTCGGCCTGTTCGCGATTGAGCAACAGGTTGCCAAGTTGCCGGAGGCGCGGAACACGGACCCGCTGACCAGCCACAAGGCGGCGGTTGCCAACGCGCCGCGTCGAGGCTCGCAGGCGCTCCGCATCCTTGCGACCTACCTCGAGATGCCACAGACCGACGAGTCGGCAGCGGAGATGGCGGGCGTTCCGGGGGGCTGGAAGCGGTGCTCCGATCTCCGGCGGCTCGGCTACATCGTGCCGACTGGGACGACGGCCCGCACCAGCTACGGCGTTGAGGCGAACGTTTGCGCCATTACGCCGTTGGGCCGCGAGGTACTGACCAATGGCCGGTGACTTTGACCTCTCCGACTCCGACTACCACAACGACAACTGGGAGAACTCTGGCGGTGATGATTTCTATGCGAAGCAAGCGGACGTCTGCCGTACCTGCGGTGACGATGTTGGGGCGGATGCGCTCGACGATTTCCGACGCTGCGAGGAATGTCGTGCTCAACCTACCCGACTCACCCTCGACGAGCCCTGACCGCCCGCCCGTGATCGAGACGCGGAGCGAGTACCGAGGCAACCGCCTGACGCATCGGTTTTATCCCGAGCACTACGCCCGCGTCGTCTTGGCGCGTGATAACGCGAGACGTTATGGGGGGCTGTCGTGAAGCGCACCCCGCTCAAGCGCAAGACCAAGCTCGTCGCCAAGACCAAGCCAAAGGCCAAGAAGCGCACCGCCTCGGATTTCGCTCGCGTCTACGGGTCGAAGGCGCGGGTCGCGTGGGTCGTCGCGCAGCCCTGCCTCGTCTGCAAGGGGGGGCCGTGCGAGAACGCCCACATCAAGTCGGGCGGGGTCGGGCGGAAGGCGGACTACACCCAGATCGTCCCGCTCTGCGCCAAGTGTCATCGCCTCCAGCACCAGAAGGGCTGGGCCGCGCTCGGCTACAACGCCGCCCGGCTCGAGTACGCCGCCTACCGCACCCAGTTCTGGTGGGCGCAGACCCGCGAGGCCGCTGGTGGCGATTAGCTTGACCCTCCCCGAGCCCCCGTCGGCCAATCGGTACTGGCGGGTGGCTCGCGGACGGCCCTACCTCTCCGCCGAGGCGCGGGCCTACAAGCTCGAGGCGCGGGCGATCGCGCTCCGGGCCGGGGTCCGGGGGCTCCCGTTCCCGAAGAGCCAGCCTGTCCGGGTGACCCTGCATTGGCACCGATCCCGGCGGGCGGGGGACTTGGACAACCGAGCGAAGGTCGCGCTCGACGCCCTGAACGGCCTGCTCTGGGCCGACGACCAGCAGATCGTAGAGCTCCACCTGTTCCGGCACGACCGCCCCCGTGATGGGGCCTTACTTCTCACCGTTGAGGCGTTACCCGAATGACCGACCAGACCCCCGCCCTCCTGACCGTCACCGAAGTCGCCCGCCGTCTGGGTGTCTCCCGGCAGCGCATCCACCAGCGCATCCAAGCCGGAAGCCTCAAGGCCGACCGGGTGCCGAGCCCGACGGGGCGGTTCCACTACCTCCTGCCCGCCGACCAGTTTGTTGACACCCCGGTGACTGCCGAGGCGATGGCCTGACGGGACCGAAAAAACCCCGAACGATTTGTAACGATGCGCGAAGGGGGGTTGATAGGCGACAAGCGACCCATATATTCCCTCGTGTCGGCAATGATGCCGACCTCTCATCGGAGACTGCAATGACCGCCACGACTACCATCCGCACCCCAAAGGGCAAGAAGATTACCGACCGCCAATACTTCGCGCTGTGCGGGGCTGCGTTCTCGCGCAACACGTCGCAGGAGTGCTCTAACGGGTGCCTTGATTGTGCCGCGTGGTACGGTGGTCCGTGCCGATGGGAAGTCGCGGATCGGTTGCAAATCAAACAAGACTAACCGCACCATCTCACCGGGCCGCGTGGTGCGGCCCCTCCCCTATCAGGAGACCATCGATGTCCCGTCAGGAACGTGTCGCCCAGCAGCTTGTCGAGAAATACGGCCTCGCCCGCGCTCGGATTCGCGCTGGGACGCGGGGCCACCGCCACCTCTGCATCCTGCCCGCCATCCAGAACCGCCGCGTCACCGAGTCCGACGTGTTCAAGTGGACCTTCTGGCATTGCGTCTCGGCCTCCCTCAACAAGATGGCCCGCTCGGATACCCTCGATGCGTGACCCCCTCTCGCCGAACGAGTTGAACCAAGTCGGCCTCGTCGTGTTAGCGGTCGGGTGCCTCGCCATTTGGATCGCCTCGCGCCTCCTCCGATGAAATGGCACAAGCTCAACCAACGGGGCGACATCGTCGCCAGCACGACCGCCCCTGACAAGGCCACCGCCTCCGCGAACCTCGGGGGCGGCACCATCGTGTCGGACCTCTCCTACCGCGCCACCGCGACGACGAGCAACACGAAAGGCATTGCGGCGAAGAAGCCCAAGTACCCGACGCTCCCCGAGGGCCATCTCTGGAGCCGGTTCGCCGCCGCCGAGGTCGGGCTCTCGCTCCAACGCTTCCTCGAGATCACCCGCACCCTCAACTTGACGCCGGGCCGGATGACCCGTATCAATGGGACGCGCCAGATGTTCTACTGGTCCCCCGAGGACATCGCGCTCGTCAAGCAGTACCACGCCAGCCGCTACAGCCCCGCCCGCCTCGCCGCCGCCGCCGCCAAGCGTCGGACCTCGCTCCTCCACCACCACGCCCGTCGCTGGGGCTGGCTCCCCACCCCGTCCGAGGATACCGCCAAATGAACTTGACCGAGACTCTCGCCGCCCTTGCTGGTTGCGCTACCGGCGTCCTGCTCACCTTCCTCGTCAAGATCTACATCGCCGAGGACCACGACACGGACGCCTATCGTCAGGGCTACGAGGCCGCGCAAGCCGAGCAGCGGCAACGCAACGAGGCCCGCGCCCGGAAAGCCGCCCAGACCCGCCGAGCCAAGTCGTGATCGACTACTGCCCGGTCTGCCACGACAAACGCACCGACCTTGACGCCATTAAGCGCCACAACATCCAATGCGCCACCACCGGCGAACGGGCCTACCCGGAACGCCAGACCTACCGCCGACCCCGACCCACCGAGGTACCCCGTGACTGGCAAAGGTGACACCCCACGCCCCGTCTCCGTCCCGCCCGAGGTGCTCGAGGCCAACTGGAAGGCGACGTTCCCCGAGCCCGACAAGCAACCAGAGACCCTCGGCGATCCCGAGGAGTGAGCCCACACGAGACGCGGGTGGGGCGCAACCGTCCCGGTCTGACATTGCCGGTCGCCACTACGCTCGTAAGGTCGGAGAGGGCGACACTCCTCCGAGCATACCACGCCCGATGACCCGACCTCGCACCCCGTCTCCCCTCGATTCCCAAACACAGACCAATGACTAACTGGCGCTCCGTCCCCATCGGCGACATCAAGCCGAACCCGAACAACCCGCGCATCATCAAGGACGACAAGTTCAAAAAGCTCGTCCAGAGCATAAAGGACTTCCCCGAGATGCTTACGTTGCGCCCGATTGTCGTCAACGCCGAAATGGTCGTTCTTGGCGGCAATATGCGCCTCAAGGCCTGTCAAGCCGCTGGCCTCAAGGAGGTGCCGACCATCCTTGCATCCGGATTGACGGATGAACGCCAGCGCGAGTTCATTATCAAGGACAACGTCGGCTTCGGCGAGTGGGAGTGGGACACGCTCGCAAACGAGTGGGACGCGGACCTCTTGGCGGAGTGGGGTCTGGATGTGCCGGAGTTTGAGAAGGCCCCTGCCGACGGCCTCACCGACCCTGACGAGGTTCCCGAGGCACCCGCCTACCCCGTGTCGGTGCTTGGCGACCTGTGGATTTTGGGCAACCACCGCGTCCTCTGCGGCGATAGCACCAATAGCACAGCGTGGGATAGGTTGATTGTAGACGCAGAACAGGCCGCGATTGTTTGGACCGATCCACCTTACGGCGTGGCGTACACCGGCAAGACCAAAGATGCCTTGACGATTGAGAATGACGCGCTGGACGAATCCGGCCTTGCCTCGTTGTTGCAAGCGTCCCTTGGATTGGCATATACCCATTGTCGCGACGGAGCCGTGTGGTATGTAGCGGCCCCGGCGGGGCCGCTACATCTCGTGTTTGCGTCGGTACTGCGAGACCTTGACGTATGGCGACAGACTATCCAATGGGTAAAAGACCGATTTGTAATGGGCAGGTCAGACTACCATTATCGAAATGAACCTATCTTCTACGGATGGAAGCCCGGAGCGGCTCACTACTTTGTAGACGATCGTACACAGGATACCGTGTGGGAAATAGCCCGCCCAAGCGCCAATCGAGAGCACCCAACGATGAAACCAGTCGAACTGGTCGAACGGGCGCTTAAAAACAGTTCGAAGGTATCCGACGTAGTTCTTGAGCCATTCGGCGGCTCTGGCACAACGTTACTGGCCGCCGAACGCACACAACGCATCGCCCGTCTGATAGAACTTGATCCCAAATACGTCGATGTCATCGTCAAGCGGTGGCAGGACTTTACAGGCAAAGACGCCATCCATAGCGTTACGGGTGAGACGTTTAACTCAATGGCGTCAAGCAACGGAAGAACAGCCAATGGCTAATCCACGCGGTAATCCGCAGAACCTCAAGCCGTTCCCCAAGGGAAAGTCGGGCAACCCTAAAGGACGGCCCAAGCTGCCGGACATTTCCGAGGCCCTTGCCAAGATCCTTGCGGACGAAAAGGACGGCACCTCGGCACTCGAGGCGACCCTGATGGCGCTGCGGGCAAAAGCCGTTAAGGGCGACATCCGGGCCGCTGAAGCCCTACTGGACCGCGCCTTCGGCAAGCCCCGCCAGTCGGTCGATCACACGACGGGCGGTGACAAGCTGGTGCCGAACACCATCAAGGTCGAGCTCATCGCCCCCTCCGCTGACGAGTGAGCGCCCTCACGCTCCAGACCCCGCAGGCGTTCGCGTTCCTCTTCACGCCCCCGCTCGGCGACCTGCGCTACCGCGTGGCCTACGGGGGCCGAGGCTCCGCGAAGTCGTGGCAGTTCGCCCGCGCCCTGCTCATCCACGGGCTCTCGCGCCCGATGCGTATCCTCTGCGCCCGCGAGTATCAAGCCAGCATCCGCGACTCGGTGCATCGCGTCCTCGCCGACCAGATCGAGATGCTCGGCCTCGGCGGGTTCTACACCATCCAAGAGTCCGCCATCTTGGGAGCCAACGGGACCGAGTTCCTGTTCAAGGGGTTGCGGCGGGACATCGCGCAAATCAAATCGACCGAGGGCATCGACCTCTGCTGGGTCGAGGAAGCCGAGGCCGTCTCCGACCATAGCTGGCGCACCCTCGTCCCGACCATCCGGAAGCCGGAGTCCGAGATCTGGGTGACGTTCAATCCGGCGATGGAGTCCGACCCGACCTACCAGCGGTTCGTCAAGACACCGCCCGAGCGGTCGGTGGTCCGGCTCGTCAACTACCGAGACAACCCGTGGTTCCCGAAGGTGCTCAAGGAGGAGGCCGACGCCCTGCTCCGCGCCGATCCCGAGGCCCACGCGCACGTCTGGGGCGGGAAGCCGTGGGCGCGGTCGGACGCGCAGGTCTTGTCGGGCAAGGTCAAGGTCGCCGAGTTCACCCCCGGCGATGGCTGGCAGGGGCCGTACTACGGGGCCGACTGGGGCTTCGCGCACGACCCGACCACGCTCGTCCGGCTCTGGACGCACGACGGGCGGCTCTATCTCGAGCACGAGGCGGGCGGGGTCCAGCTTGACACGGACGCCACGGTGCGAGCGTTCGACGAGGTGCCGGACAGCCGGAAGTACGCCATCCGATCCGACTCGGCCCGACCCGAGACCATCGCCGAGATGAAGAAGCGGGGCTTCCGTACCGAGGCCGCGCCGAAGTGGTCGGGCTCCGTGCAAGACGGCATCCAGCACCTCCGCAGCTACACCGACATCGTTATCCACCCCCGATGCAAGCGGGCGATCGAGGAGGCTCGGCTCTGGCGCTACAAGACCGACCCGAGGACCGAGGAGGTCTTGCCGCATCTGGTCAGCGGGAACGACCACATCTGGGACGCCGTGCGTTACGCCCTCGCCCCGCTCATCAAGAAGGGGCCGAGCGTGTTCGTCGTCTAACAGGCACCCGGCTACCCGTTCGGGGTCGCTTACGTTCGTAAGTGGTACCGGGGTGTCATTTACTTACCGCGCCCCGTTGTTAAAGGTTGCCCTTGCGCGGTTGCTTGCTCTCGCGTACCCTTGATGGTGGCGAGTCCCACCCCTTCACCTTCGGGGCGCACGTTTGACTGATACCGAGCGCAAGCCGTTGTTCCGGCGCGTGAGCGATGCGCTCCGCGTACTCGCAGGGCAGGAGGCCGGTGAGTCGACCCGCGCCATCATCCCGACGACGTATCCCAACTTCCCCAGCGGACAGCAGCAGATGGCGCTCGTCCGCACCGCGAACCCCGGCGAGTACCGCTACGACGGCTCGACGATCCGCAATCAGGGGTTCAATAAGCACCCGGTCGTTCACGCCTGTATCCGCGTTGTCGCGGACATCGTCGCATCGGTTCCGCTCGTGGTCTTGCAGGAGAAGGGCAACTACGAGAGCCGCGTCGGGGAGGACCACCCGCTCCA
>Ga0315903_10007078_pt1 | contig 14118 bp, 10 predicted proteins | sample LakEriMetagenome_7_FD_203524 | JGI IMG/M metagenome (GOLD analysis project Ga0315903, IMG submission 203524) | Freshwater fungal communities from buoy surface, Lake Erie, Ohio, United States - Buoy 2 MA119 | ecosystem: Environmental > Aquatic > Freshwater > Lake | place: USA: Lake Erie, Ohio...
GCAGCGGGCCTTCGAGCATCGCCTCGGTTCCGAGGAAACCGAACTGGAAGCTCCGGACAGGCCGGTCCTGGTTCCCATTGCGCATCCGCAGGTCGAAGACGGCCGCCGTCGAGTTGCCGAACTCCGCCGGAAAAGCTGCTGTGAAGAAGTCGCTTGTTCCCAGCACCTTGTTGTTTAGGATGGCCACCGGGCCGCCGCCTGTGCCGGGCACGCTGAAGTGGTTCGGGTTCGGCAAATCGATGCCTTCGACCCGCCACAGCACGCCGCTCGGGCTGTTGCCGCGCACGACGATGTCGTTGCGGCTGTCGTCGGCCCCTTGGACACCGGCAAAATTGGACGCCATACGCGCGGGATCGCCGCGTGAACCGGCATAGCGGTCCGTCTCTTCCACGCTGAAGGGGCGCGCGCTGATGACGGCCATGTCGTTCAGTGCCTCCCCGCTCCGCCCGGCCTCCACTACCGCCGCTTCGAGGTCAATCCCGCGGTCGACCAGGTCGACCTCCACGTGGGCCGGACGGCCCGATGCGATGACGATGCCCTCGAGGGTGCGTGGAGCGTAACCGATGAAGCTGATCACCACCGTTACCCGGCCGACGGGCAGCGCGGCGAATCGGAAGTTTCCTTCCAGGTCTGTAGCCACCCCCGTCACCACGGGTTCGGTGATGCGCACTGCAGCGCCGGGAAGGGGGGTATGGGATTCGGCGTCACGGACGGTGCCGGTGAGGACGCCGGTGAGCTGGGTTTGGGCCGAAAGGCCCGACACGAGAGCAAGACCGAACACGGCAGCCCAACCACGGGAAAACGAACGCGTCATGCGGCGAATGTAGACCCGAGAACAGAAATGGGCAGAAAAAGTAACCCCCCGCCTTCCGCAAGCGGCCGACGGGGGATTCCCAAGGGTTGTGGGCAGTACTGGACTCGAACCAGTGACCTCTACCATGTCAAGGTAGCGCTCTAACCAGCTGAGCTAAATGCCCGTCAGCTGAACCTCCCATCGGAGGGGCGACAAAGGTAGGGAAATCTACCCGTTCCCGCCACCGCGGAGTGCGTCAGTATTCTTCGTCGTCGCCGTCCTCGTCACGATCGTCTGAGGAGTCGTCGTCGTCGTCATCGTCGTCATCGTCTCCGGAGTCCGCGTCTTTGCCGCGCGCAGGACGCTCGGTTTCTTCCTCGGCATCGTCGTCGCCTGCGTCTGAGGCGTTTCCGTCTACGGCGACTTCGAAGTTGTCGTCGGTGGCGTCCTCGAGCACCTCGATCATCTCGTCGTCGATGCGGAACAGGTAAATCGTATCCTCGGTCTTGACCTCGAGTGCCCGGAGGTATTTGCCGTTCGGCATGGACAGCACCTGCAGGTCGTCATCGCCAAATCCTTCGGGGAAGGCCTTCGCGATGAGCTCGATGTGCATCGGCGTGATGTTCGTGTAATTCTTGATGACACGTTTCATGGAAGTGCGTTTACCAGTTGAGCAGCCAGCCGAAGACGAGGGGAGCCACGATGGTCGCGTCGGACTCGATGATGAACCGGGGGGTGTCGACCCCGAGTTTGCCCCAGGTGATCTTTTCGTTCGGAACGGCCCCGGAGTAGCTGCCGTAGCTCGTGGTGCTGTCGGAAATTTGGCAGAAATAGCCCCACAGCGGCACCTCGTCCCGCTGCAAATCCTGGTGGAGCATGGGGACGACGCAGATGGGGAAATCGCCCGCGATGCCGCCCCCGATTTGGAAGAATCCGATGGTGCAGTCGCGGGTGGTCTCGGTATACCAGTCGGCAAGCCAAATCATGTACTCGATCCCACTCTTTACCGTGGACGGCTTCACATCGCCCGCGATGCAGTGGGCGGCGAAGATGTTGCCCAGGGTGCTGTCTTCCCACCCCGGCACGATGATGGGCAAGTTCTTTTCTGCGGCGGCAATCATCCAGCTGTCGGCCGGGTCGATCTCGTAGTACTGCTCGAGGACTCCGCTGCGAAGGGCTTCGTAAAAGAACTCGTGCGGAAAGCGACGCTCGCCGGCCGCTTCCGCGCGTTGCCACAGATCGACGAGGTGCTTCTCGAGCCGGCGAAAGGCCTCATGCTCTGGGATGCAGGTGTCGGTTACCCGGTTCATGCCGCGCTCCAGCAGGGCCACCTCCTCCGCAGGCGTGAGGTCGCGGTAGTTCGGGACCCGCGCGTAATGGCTGTGGGCCACCAGATTCATCACGTCCTCCTCGAGATTCGCCCCGGTACAGCTGATGATGTGCACCTTGTCCTGGCGGATCATTTCCGCGAGACTCCGTCCTAACTCCGCCGTGGACATGGCCCCGGCAAGCGTCACCATCATCTTGCCCCCCGCCGTGAGGTGCTGTTCGTAGGCTTGGGCTGCGTCTTGGATGACAGCAGAGTTGAAGTGGCGGTAGTGCCGTTCGACGAAGGGGCGGATGAATCCGGACATGGGTGCAAGCTAGGGTGCGGAGGATGGGGATGAAACCGCCCGGGTCATTGCCGGGTCGGCGTAGGAGGAACTTTGCGTTTTTTAGGAGCGTCCGGCTCGAGGTTGAGCCCACGCACATCGATTTCGGCGGCCTCGTACCCGGCCTTCGGGGGCGGAGGTGGCGCCGTCGTCATGTCGTAGCCGAGGAGCGTGAGCATTTGGTTTGCCGTCTGCTCTTCGGAGAACACCTCGTAGGTCAGGGCGTCCTCTGCATCGCGGTCGATGAGTACGTGCTTCAGGCCCGGAATCAGGCAGTGGTGCACGCCGCCGTGGCCGCCGATGTTGTCCTGGTAGGCGCCGGTGTTGAAGAAGCCGATGTAGAGGTCGTCGTTCGTCTTGAACTTCGGCAGGTAGATGGCGTTCAGGTGCTGCTCGGAGTTGTAGTAGTCGTCGCTGTCGCACGTCAAACCGCCGAGGAAGACCCGTTCGTAGTTCGATTCCCACCGGTTCACGGGCAGCATGAGGAACCGGCGGTTGATGGCCCAGGTGTCCGGGAGGGTCGTCATGAACGACGAGTCAATGATGTTCCAGGCTTCTCGGTCGTTTTGCGCCTTTTGGTACAACACCTTGAACAACGTTCCCCCCGCCTCTCCGACGGTAAACGACCCAAACTCCGTGTAAATGTCCGGCTCAGGCACGCCATTTTCTTCGCACGCGGACTTGACGGCCTCGAGGATGGCCTCCACCATGTACGCGTAATCGTAGTGGAAAGCGAGCGAGTTCTTGATGGGCAACCCACCGCCGATGTTCAACGCCGTAAGGTGCGGACACACCTTGCGGAGGTCGCAGTAGACTTTCAGCGCCTTATTCAGCTCATTCCAGTAATACGCCGTATCCCGGATGCCCGTGTTCACGAAGAAGTGGAGCATCCGAAGCCGCATGAACGGGTGGTGTTCGATGCGCTCGCGGTAAAACGGCATGATGCGCTTGTAGCCGATGCCGAGCCGCGACGTGTAGAATTCGAACTTCGGCTCCTCTTCCGATGCGATCCGCAACCCGACATCGAGGGGCTCGCGGATGGCCGCGTTGAGTTTGGCGAACTCCTGTTCGTTGTCAAGGATGGGCAGGATGCCGGTAAAGCCTTCGCTGTGCATCCGGACGATGCGGTCGATGTAGGCTTCCGTTTTGAACCCGTTACAGATAATCGTCGAAGTCCGTTCGAACACGCCTTTCCGCTCGAGCGCCATGACGATGTCGAGGTCGAACGGAGCACTGGTCTCGAGGTGGGCGCCGTGCTTGAGCACTTCTTCGGTGATGTGCCGGAAATGCGAGCTCTTCGTGACGTAACAGTAGTGGTAGGCCCCTTTGTAATCGAGCTTTTCCATGGCACTGCGGAACCAGCCGTGCGCTAGGCGGATGTTCTCGCCCACCTTCGGGAGGTAGGTGAAGCGCAGGGGTGTGCCAAACCGGTCAATCAATTCCCGCAACGGGATGCCGTGGAAGGAGAGTTGTCCTTTCGGATCCAATTGAAATTCGGGCTGGGGCCAGTCGAACGTTTGTTCGATGAGGTCGAGGTATTTCAGTTTCATCTGAGCGAGCGTGAGAGGGGGGTGAAGTCATCCGGTGGCCACCGGAATCGGGGGGCGGAGGGATGGGCCCCGGCTCAGATGCGAATGGCATACGCCCGGAGTTCTCTGCGCGCCAGCACACGCGAACGGAAGAGACCGATCGCGCGCGATACAAGCGCCGAACAGGCGCGGGGCAGGGTACAATTCAGGGGCATGCCGAACCTCTCTTCATTGCGCAGGGCGAATCCTCTCGGAAAGGCCCGTTTCGCGGTGCAACAATCGGGAACAACACGCAAATCCCGACGATTTTTGCACAATCTGTGGGATTTTTTTAGAAATCAACCCTAAATTATTGAATTAAAGCTATTTGACTCCTGCAAAAATGTTGAAAAATCACCCATTACAGGGCGAATGACACCCCCCATCGAAGCATCCGTGGCGCGAGGGGCCGAGCCCCATATGGCCGGAACGACGCTACAGCCTGTGAATCGGTAAGATTCGTGCCCTGAATCCGGAGTTCGCAGCCCGGTTTGAATTCCCACCGGACCCCTGCATCGGCGACAGTAAATCCATCGCCGGACCCCATCGGCGCGGCATAGCGGAACGACGCGTCCACCGCCCAATTTGCCCGCTGCCAACCGATGACTGCAGAGGCCGTGTGGGGCGCAACGTACGGCATCCGATCACCGGCCTCCACCGTTCCCCACGGCTCGAAGGTGCTCACGAACGATTCGGTGAATCGGGCATCCGTCCACGTGTAGGTCAGTTGCAGGGGCAGTTCGTCGGAGCGTCCCGGCCCGCTGAACCGACCGAGCAGGTCGACCACTGCTTCGAACTCGATGCCGCCGGCATAGGCGCTTCCCCCGTTAAACGCGTCGCCCGTGCCTGATCCGCCGAGGGCCGTGAGGTCCGCGCCGAGCAGCTTGTCGTAGCTGCAGTGGAAGGCGACCACTTGGGCACTGGTCCACCGGGATACCGTGCGGAAACCGGCTTCGGACTGCAGGTTGCGCTCGGGCAGGGCATCGGGGCTGGTGCCGGGAGGAACGAATCCCCGGTGAACCCCAGCGAAGGCATCGAGCCCGTCCCGAACGGCATAACTCACGCCCAGCCCAGGGAGGAGTGCGCGAACGTGGCGTTGCGTTGTGGTGCCGTCGGTTCGGGCAGGATCGTCCGCGGTGAAATCCGTGCGTTCGAAGGCGATGGTTTCCCAGCGCACTCCAGGAGTCCACGTCCATCGCCCGGTATGAACAGCCCCTCGCACGTAGGTCGCGACAGCAGAGGCCCCTTCCTCCCGGTTGCCCGCGGAACCGGGCGTACCAGAGGAGGTGCGCACGAGGTCACCGTCTCTGGGCACATAGGCATCTCGGTAATCAAGCCGATCCGCCCCGTCGCGGTGGAAGCGGATGCCTACCGTGATCCGCTGCTGCGAAGAGCCGAAGGCGGAGAAAGACCGAACCGTACGGTGCTGTATGCCTTCGGCGAAGTAGCTCCGGTCGTTGTTGCGCAGTTCAAGGGCGGCTGCGCCGGTGGCAGCCGATGCGTCGCCCGTCAGCAAGGCGTAGGCGAGGGCGTTCTCGCCGGGTGCGCCGACCGCATCGGCCAAATCCACCACCTCCCCACCCGCATCCAGGACCCGGTCGAGCTTGTACCATTCTCGGTCGAACCGGGTGCGGTAGGCGTCGGTGAGGAATTCCCAGCCACCGGGAAGGGTAGCGCGGTGGGTGAGGACGGCCTGGGTTTGGCGCGCGTCCATGCGGTCGAGTCGGGTACCGAAGTAGCGGCGGAGCGGAGCGGCCGCAAAGTCGGCATCCGACAGGCCGAGGTAGGTTTCGTGGCTGATTTCGGCGACGTCGGCGAGCTTGAGTGCAAGCGACTGGTTCAAGGCGGCCTGCGCCGGCGCGGACCACTGCACCTTCAGCATCCGGTCGGTTTTGCGGAAGCCGGTGGGTCCGCCGCCGTCGAGTTCTTTGAACCCGTCGGAGCCGGCATCGAGCACCTCGGCGAGCACGGACAGGACCCCTGCCCGCGTCGGGACCGCTGTGCCGGTGACGGCATGGAGCAGCTGGAATCCGTACGATCCGCCTTCGGTGTGGATGCGGGCGACTGTGCCGGAGTCGGGGACAGGCGTGGAAACGAGGTTGATTGCACCCCCGGCGGTGACGGGTCCGAAGGCGATTTGGCTCGACCCCTTCAGCACCTCGATGCGGGACATGCGCGCCACCGACGGAAAGTAGTAGGCTGCTGGCGCTGTATAGGCTGCTGGCGCTATCGGAATACCGTCCTCCAGCACTGCGATGCGCGATGACCGGTCGCTGCCGGATCCGCGGATGCCGATGTTCGGTCGTAGCCCGAATCCGTCCTCTTCCACCAGCTGCATGCCAGGGACCGAGCGCAGTGTTCGAAGGGGGTCCGTGTATGCAAATCGCTGCAACTCGGCGGGCGTCAACACATGCAGGCACCCGGGCACCTCGTCTGCAGAGGTCGCGCCAGCGGTCACACCGATTGACGCCACTTCCGCCTCGGGCAGCGCGTGCCACAGGGGCTGCACCGCGGGCGCAAGGGTATCTCCCGGGGTTACCGATGAAAGGACAATCGACAAAACATATAGCATGGGGCAAAAGTCCCGCTGCGGATGGGGGTCGGTCAATTCCCCGTTTGGGGGATTTTGGGAGGGGCGGTGGCCCAAACCGGCAGCACCGGGCGTACCTTGCCCCCCTATGGAAGTTCCATTGATGCGCTTTCCGCGTGATACCTCAGAGTTCACGCGAACCTTGCGGGCACGGGTCGATGCCTATTTTGCGGAGAGTGGACTGCGGCCTTCCGGGGATGCCCGGGTGTGGCCGAAGACAGGCTTGATGCTCGCCTTGTACTTCGTTCCGTGGGCGCTCATCGCCTTCGGGGTGACCGGCGAAGGCTGGGCCTTCTGGGTGGCCGAGATTGCGATGGGCTTCGGTTTGGCGGGAGTGGGCTTGAACGTGTTGCACGACGCGAACCACGGATCGCTGACCTCCTCAAAGCGTTTAAACGATGCCATCAGCAAGGTGGTGGACTTTATCGGGGGCAATTCGGTGATGTGGCGGATCCAGCATAACGTGTTGCACCACACGTTCACGAACGTCGACGGTCTGGACGAAGACATCTCAGTGCCCTATGTGATGCGGTTTTCGCCGACACGACCGCGCCTGTTTGTTCACCGCTTCCAATGGCTGTACGCCTGGGGATTTTATGCCATCATGACGCTTTACTGGCTGACATTCAAGGACTTCGTGTCGTTGATGCGCTACCGGAAGTCGGGATTGCTCGCGCGTTCGGGGTCTTCGTTTGGCCGCGTCCTGGGATGGCTGGTGGTGACGAAGGTGGTGCAGTTCGGCTATGTTCTCGGGCTTCCCCTGGCCTTCAGCGGCCTGTCCGCGGGCCAAATCCTCCTCGGATGGGTGGTCATGCACGCCATCAGCGGCCTGACCCTGGCCTCGATCTTTCAACCTGCCCACGTGCTCGAGGACCACGCTTTTGAAAGGGCCCAGTCCGGCGGTCAGCTTCCGGAAGATGCGTTCACCCACCAGCTCCAAACCACCGCAAACTTCGGCACGCGCTCACGCCTCTTGACCTGGTTGTGCGGCGGGCTCAACCACCAAATCGAACACCACCTCTTCCCCCACGTGTGCCACGTCCACTTCCCGAAGTTGGCACCCATTGTAAGGCGGACGGCGGAAGAGTTTGGGCTCCCCTACCGGGCGGACACGAGCTTTGCCGGTGCGTTGTGGCTGCACACGCGCATGCTGTGGCAGCTCGGCAAGGCTGCTTAAGGGGCGAATTTGCGGGCTACGGCCACGAGTCCGATCAGCGCGGGCACCTCGATGAGGGGACCGATGACCCCTGCAAAAGCTTGACCTGAAGCGAGTCCGAAGACCGCAACAGCCACTGCGATGGCCAGTTCGAAGTTGTTGCCGGCCGCCGTGAATGCGACTGCTTTTGCAATCGGGTCTTCTGCGTGGAGTGCTCGAGACAGGACAAACGCGATGCCCCACATCATTCCGAAATAGAGGAGCAGCGGGATAGCAACACGCAGGACTTCACCGGGCAAGGCCACCACCTCGCCCCCCTTCAGGCTGAACATGGCGACAATGGTGAACAGCAAGGCGGCGGGGGTTACCCACTTCAGCCGGGGAACGATGTTTGCGTCGAATCCCGCTTCCCCGTGTCGCCTCATGTAGGCCCACCTCAGGATGCCGGCGAGCACAAACGGAATGCCGAGATAGATGGCAACCGATTCGGCCACAAGCCGGTAGGGAACGACAAGGGTCGTTGCAGATAGCCCCAGTTCTCGGGGGAGGACGGTGAGGTAGAACCAAGCAAGTGAGGGGAAGGCGACGATTTGGAAGACGGAATTGAGGGCCACCAGTCCTGCCGCGAATTCCCGATCTCCCCCCGCGAGGTCGTTCCATACGAGGACCATGGCGATGCAGCGCGCGATCCCGATGAGCACCACACCGGCAAATAGGTCGGGCCGGTCCGGCAACCACCAGGCGGCGAGGCAGAACATGAGCGCAGGCCCGATGATCCAATTCAGAACCAGGCTGATTGCCAGGATGCGGGGACTGCGGAACATGCCAGGTAGTGCGCGGTAGCGGACGTGGGCGAGGGGTGGCAGCAGCATGGCCATGAGCCCGATGGCGATGGGCACATTCACGCCGCGGACAGTAGCCCGCCCCAGCAGTTCACTCCAGCCGGGAACGCTGGCGCCGAGGGCGACCCCTAGCCCCATGGCTGCAAGAATCCACAGGGTCAGGCCCCGATCGAACCCGCTAAGCCGTGCACTCATCGGGTTCCGGATTGCGCACTGCGGAGCCGCGCTGCGGTCTGCATGACGTAGAGCATTTCGGCGGCGATCTGGGCCGAGCGCGCATCGTAGGTGGATGATTCTTCAGGTGTTCCGTCGGAGACCTTGGGGTCGATGTAGGGCAGGGAGAAGCGCGCAGAGGCACCGAAAACGACCGGACAGGCCCCGTCGGCTTCGCTGCAGGTCATCACGGCGATGAAGCCAGACTGAGGATTTGCGGCATCGTCGTAGCGTTTGCTCCAGCACGGCTGAGCGGGAACTCCAGCTGCGCTGAGCCGCCGCACCGGGTTGCGGTCCGCAGTTCCTTCAATCTCGGCCGTCCATCCTGCCCGCTCGAGGGCAGCAACCGCACGGGCATTGAAGGCCGTGACCTCCGTGCCACCGGAATAGGTGTTCACATCGTTCAATCCTAAATGAAAAGCAGCCGCCTGTGCCCACAGTTGGGCCATGTGGCTGCGGCGGCTGTTGTGGGTGCAGATGAAAACAAGCGAGGTTTCGCCGCCGGCGATGGCCGCCGCGAGCTCATGGAGTTCCGTCAGCCGTTCTTCCGGGAGCGTGACGGGAAGGAGGTCGGCCGCGGGAGTGAACGCAGCAATCGGGTTGCCTGCGAGCGTGAACATGAGAAGGAGAGAGGCGGTCATAGTGATCTAACAGGAGGTAGTGCAGTCACAGGCGGGATCGCTCCACGTCGACAGGTGGGCGCGAAACGCTGCCCAGCCTTCGGCGTGGATGCAGTACGTCACGCGGCCGTGGGCGAGTTGGGCATGGAGCAGGCCTGCATCGACGAGGACTTCGAGGTGGCGCGAGACCGTGGGTTGGGTCAGTCCGGTCGAATCGACAAACCGGGCATTCACGCATCCAGGTGCTTCAAGCAACTGCCGCACAATGGCCAAACGTGCCGGATGGGCGAGCGCCTTCAGCTGGCGAGCGAGGGCATTCTCCTCTGCAGAAAACAAATCGGTTCGTGTCACTCCCATGCCCCAAAAGTGGGCAAGAAGCACATCGTACTATCGCAATAATGCGATGAATTTTACGTTAACTCTTCGCTGACCAGGGGCGGCTCCACCCAGTCCCCGTGCAGGCGGATGAGCTCAATCAGCGCATCAACCGCCTCTGCCTCAGGCACATTCCGCCGGACGATTTCCTTTTCCTTGTACAGCGTGATTTTGCCTGGACCGGTTCCGACATAGCCGTAATCCGCGTCGGCCATTTCGCCTGGGCCATTGACGATGCAGCCCATGATGCCGATTTTCACGCCCTTCAAGTGGTGGGTGACGGCCCGGATGCGCGCGGTGGTCTCTTGCAGGTCGAACAGCGTCCGTCCGCAGCTTGGGCAGCTGATGTACTCCGTCTTTGAAATCCGCGTGCGCGTCGCTTGAAGGATGCCGAACGCGGTGGAGTTGCGCACCCGCAAGGGGATGTTCTGCCCTTCGGGCCAAATTCCGTCTCCGAACCCATCGAGCAGCGGCCCGCCCAAATCTGTCGCGGCAAAGAGCGCGAAGTCGTCCCCTTCGTTTACCGCATAGGACCGCCGCAGCACCACCGGGGCCGTGACACCGGCGTGGTCGAGGACCATGCAGGCCGCTCGCAAGTCGGCCATGGCGTGGGGGTGGTTCGATTCGACCACACAGACGATGTCCTTGCGTTCCCGCAGGATGGCTAGACGCACTTCGGACAGGTCGCCGCGCTCCATGCGGATGAAATGGGCCGCGGCCCCGGCGGCGGGTCCCCGCTCTTCCCACTCGGTCCAGCTGTAGACCGGGAGGTGGCGCTCTGCAGGGCGGAAGCTGCTGATGTTTTGGAGCACCGACAAGGTGCCCGGCAGAGCAAACGGCACGTCAGCATCGCCCACATAGATCGCATCGCAGGCGAAGTCGTCGAGGTGCCACTTGTCCAACGGCACGCTGTACCGGTAGCCGCACCCGTAGAGCTGCGCGGGACTGATCGGACCCTCGCCCTCGAAGGTGTGGATGACCACCGGGACGTGGCGGTCACCCATATTTCCCACGGCGTGGCTCCGCCTCCGCCGGTAGGAAAAGGGGTCAAACGTCAGCGGCACGTCGGGAATCGCGGGATGTCCGGCGCGGTCCGCATACCGGGCCACCAGCGCCCGGGCGACCGGAATTTCAGCTTCCGGTGGCTCTGTGAGCGACACCCGGACGGTATCGCCCAAGCCATCTTCGAGGAGGGTGCCGATGCCGACGGCGCTTTTGATCCGACCATCTTCCCCGTCCCCGGCTTCGGTGACGCCGAGGTGGAGGGGGTAGTCCATGCCCTCTTCGTCCATGCGGGACACGAGCAGGCGGTAGGCCTGAACCATGACTTGGGGATTCGAGGCTTTCATGGAAATCACGACCTCGTGGTAGTCTTCTTCGCGGCAAATCCGCAGGAATTCCAGTGCACTTTCTACCATCCCGAGTGGCGTATCGCCGTACCGGCTGAGAATGCGGTCGCTCAAGGATCCGTGGTTCGTGCCGATGCGCATGGCGCGGCCCAGGGCCTTGCATTTGCGGACGAGGGGCAGGAACCGTTCCCGGATGCGTTCGAGTTCTGCCGCGTAGGTGGCGTCCGTGTAGTCGATTTCTTCGAACTTCTTCTTGTCCGCGTAGTTGCCGGGATTCACCCGGATTTTTTCGACGAAATCTGCCGCCAGTTCTGCGGCGTTTGGCGTGAAGTGGATGTCGGCCACCACAGGGACATCCCCGTGTCCCGCGGCGCGGAGGGCTTCCTTGATGGGCCCGAGCGCTGCGGCTTCCTTCATCGAAGGGGCCGTGATGCGGACGAGCTCGCAGCCCGCCTCGATCATCCGGAGGCTTTCGGCAACGGTAGCCTCTACATCGAGGGTGTCCGCCGTTGTCATGGACTGCAACCGGATGGGGGCATCTCCGCCGAGGGTCAGTTCACCGATGTGGACGGTGCGCGTCCGGCGCCGGTGGTAGTTGAAGGGGTCAGCACAGTACGCCATGGTACGAAGGTAACCACCGGCTCGGCCCGCAGGTTCATCCCGCGAACATCGCCCGTACCGCCCTGTTTACACGCTAACTTCACCCCATGCGCGGATTCCGATTTCACGAGTACAGGCCCGACCGGGACGGACGCAGCCGGTTCGAGCAGCTGCGCGACCTGTTCCTCGAGCTCGTGACCCATACCAGCGGGGACGTGGAAGAAGCGCTGGAGTGGATGCGGGAAATCGACCAGAAGCATGGCCTGACGGACGAGGACTACACGTTCGAGGATTTTGTGGCGGAACTTGAAGCGCGGGGCTACATCCGGAACACATCGGGCGAAGGCCCGGGCAAGTCGCTTGCGGCACGCGGCGAGCAGGCCATCCGGAGCCGGGCGCTGGACCAGGTGTTCGGGAACTTGCGGAAGTCGGGCGCGGGCGGGCACCGGACGCGCTACCGGGGCGCCGGGGAGGAGACGACGTCGGATCGGCGGCCGTACCGCTTCGGGGATAGGATCGATACGATTGATTTTCAGGCGTCCCTGCGGAACGCCCAAATCGCGCACGGCATCGACGGGATGCACCTGACCGAAGCGGATTTGGTCGTCGAAGACCGCGAACTGCGGGCGTCGACGGCGACGGTAGTGCTCATCGACATCAGCCACTCGATGATTCTTTACGGCGAGGACCGCATCACCCCGGCAAAGAAGGTGGCGATGGCGCTCGCAGAACTCGTGCTGACCCGGTATCCGCAGGACACGCTCGATGTGGTGGTCTTCGGGGACGACGCGTGGGAAGTGTCGATTGCGGACCTGCCGTACCTGCAAGTCGGGCCGTTCCACACGAACACGGTGGCCGGAATCGAGCGCGCGATGGACCTGCTGCGCCGGCGCAAGACGCCGAACCGCCAGATTTTCATGATCACCGACGGCAAGCCCACGTGCATCCTCGAGAACGGGAGCTACTACAAGAACCCGTCGTGGTCGCTGGATCCGTACATCACAGGCCGGTGCTATACGCTCGCTCGTTCGTGCCGGCGGCTCGGGATTCCCATTACCACGTTTATGATCGCCCAGGATCCTCAGTTGCAGGAGTTCGTCGAGACCTTCACCGAGGCGAACGGCGGACGGGCGTTTTTCACGGGTTTGCAGGGACTGGGCGACATCGTTTTCAAAGACTTCGAACGCAACAGGGCACGGCGTGCCCGCTGAATGCATGCATCTACCTAAGACACTGGGCGCACTCCGCGCCTCGGGCTACACCCCCCGCACCCTCCGGGAGGAGTTGCGGTCGAACTTGATTGCGCGGCTCGCCGAGGGGACACCCCTGTTTTCCGGCGTGATCGGGTACGACGACACCGTCATCCCCCAGGTGCAGAGGGCCCTGCTCGCTGGGCATTCGATGAATTTGCTGGGCCTGCGGGGACAGGCGAAAACGCGCATGGCCCGAGGGCTCGTCGAGCTCCTCGACGAGTGGGTGCCTGTGGTCCCCGGCAGTCCGCTGAACGAAGATCCGCTCGCCCCCGTGCTGGCGGCCACACAGGCGGCCCTTGCCGAGGCCGGTGACGATGCACCTGTGGCCTGGCTACACCGTAGCGAGCGGTATGTGGAGAAGCTCGCCACACCGGACGTCAGCGTCGCAGACCTCATCGGCGATGTCGATCCCATCCGGGCCGCGAACCTGCGCATCGATTACAGCGACGAGCGGGCCATCGCGTTCGGACTTGTGCCCCGGAGCCACCGCTGCATTTTCACTATCAACGAATTGCCGGATTTGCAACCGCGCATCCAGGTGGCGCTGTTCAACATTCTCCAGGAAGGGGATGTCCAAATCCGCGGCTTCCGCCTCCGCCTCGCCCTCGACATCCAATTCATCTTTACCGCGAACCCAGAGGACTACACCAGCCGCGGAGCCATCATCACGCCGCTGAAAGACCGCATCCAGTCCCAAATCCTCACGCACTACCCCACGTCAGTGGAGGACGGCATGGCCATCACGCAGCAGGAAGCCGCCGACTCCGCCCGCCGCGTCCGCGTTCCAGCGCTCCTTTCAGAACTGATTGAACGCGTTGCCATCGCTGCCCGCGACAGCGAGTACATCGATGCGAAGAGCGGTGTCTCGGCGCGGATGACCATCACGGCCTTCGAGCACCTCGTGGCATCTGCCGAGCTGCGCGCGTTTTCGAGCGGCACCGCGGCGCAAGTCCGTATGACCGACCTGCTTGCCATCCTGCCGGCAGTGACCGGGAAGGTAGAGCTGGTGTACGAGGGCGAACAGGAGGGCCCAGAGGCCGTTGCCCACCACCTGCTCGGCAAGGCGATTCGGGCCAAATTCCCCGAGGTCTTTCCCGACCCGGAGTT
>Ga0315903_10007080_pt1 | contig 14107 bp, 13 predicted proteins | sample LakEriMetagenome_7_FD_203524 | JGI IMG/M metagenome (GOLD analysis project Ga0315903, IMG submission 203524) | Freshwater fungal communities from buoy surface, Lake Erie, Ohio, United States - Buoy 2 MA119 | ecosystem: Environmental > Aquatic > Freshwater > Lake | place: USA: Lake Erie, Ohio...
AACTGGATCGCCAATTGAAAACTTCATATTTAAAATTATTAGTAGGTTTGTTGCAAAGTTAAATCAGGATGGCTGGAAAATGGCGTTGGCAAGCTGCTCAATTTGCAGAAAGAAAGTGGTGGCAAAAGTATTTAAAGAAGAAAAATGTAATTAATTATCTGGTTTGGAAAAAAAAATACTGGCAATCGCTTTGGGAAATCTGTTTACCTTATGTAAGTTTCCAAGAAAATACGAAAATATTGGATGCTGGATGCGGCCCGGCTGGCATGTATATGTTATTCCCAAATCACCAAATAAGCGCGTTTGATCCTTTATTAGACGCCTATGAAGTTGACTTGCCCCATTTTAAGAGAAATATGTATCCAAACGTTATATTTCAAAATATTGGATTAGAAGATTTCAACAATAAAGAAACTTTCGACATTATTTTCTGCATGAACGCTATAAATCATGTCAAAAATATAGAAAGCAGTTACGATACGCTTGTCAAATGTGCACATAAAAGCTCATCAATAATTGTTACTATTGATGCTCATAATTCTAATTTTCTAAAAAACATTTTTAAATTATTACCTGGCGATATTCTACACCCACATCAATTCAATCTCAAGGAGTATGAAAATATGCTGACCTTTCGAGGTTGTAAAATTTCACATATACAATTACTTAAAAAAGAATTTTTCTTCAGCCACTACATTATGATTGCAGAGAAATTGTAGGTATACTATCAAAACATTTTGCACAAACGACTTGTTTGTAAAATAAATCCTTAAAGCCTACATAGTTTTTCTTGGATGAAATCTCAATATTGTTTCACGCAAAAATTCTCTATCAAGATGCGTGTAAATTTCTGTTGTCGTAATACTCTCATGACCGAGCATTTCTTGCACTGCACGCAAATCAGCACCACCTTCAACCAAATGTGTCGCAAAGGAATGTCTTAAAGTATGTGGATGAATATTTTTCCGCAAACCAGCTAACGCACTTAGCTCCTTTATAATTTGAAAGATAGCAATACGTGAAAGTTTACCACCATACTTATTTAAAAAGACGATATCGTTACAATTTGGTTCTGGTATTTGATGAACTCGAACATGTTCTACATAAACTGCTATATACTTGAGAGCCTCACTGCCTATCGGTATCAATCTCTCTTTGTTACCTTTACCAATTACGCGCACAAACTCTGAATCGGCATAGATGTTGGAAAGCTTTAAATCAAGCAATTCAGTCACGCGCAAACCACAGCTATACATGGTTTCAATAATTGCCTTATTCCTCAAACCACCTGGTTTACTCATATCAATAGCTTGCATCATCAATTCAATTTCAGCTACCGAAAGTGTATCAGGTAATTTTCGACTAGATTTTGGCGATTCTAACAATTCACTTGGATTAAGATGTATTAAATCTTCCAACAAAAGAAATTTAAAATAACTTTTTATACCTGAAATAATGCGTGATTGTGATGCAGCGCTCATGCCTATTTCATGTAATTGAAATACAAATGCTTGCAATATTCTCAAATCAAATTGTGTGAGGTCTTGACTTGGATAATTTTGCTGGTAAAAATGTAATAGCTTTTCAACATCGCGTTCGTAAGCATCTATCGAATGTTGGCTGAGCGATTTTTCGAGCTTCAAAAAAGCTTTATACTCGGTAAGATAATATTGAGAATGACTCATTTTCATGTAAATTAAAGTGAAAAAGTTTAAAGCGAAAAAATTAGCTTTGCGGTAAACTACTCAATGTGAAAATAAGTATTATTAATGGACCCAATTTAAATCTTGTTGGCACTCGTGAACCATCGCTTTATGGCACTGACTCATTAATTGAATATTTACAATGGTTACAAAATCATTTTTCGATGCACGAAATATATTCTTTTCAAAGCAATATTGAAGGTGAAATTATCGACGAAATACACCGTCAAGGTTTTAGTGCAGATGCAATTATAATTAACGCGGGAGCTTACACACATACTTCATATGCGATTGCTGATGCCTTAAAAGCGATACCTTGTAAAATAATCATTGAAGTACATATTTCAAATGTTTATGCGCGCGAATCTTACAGACGCGAAAGTAAAATAGCGGAAGTCTGCATGGGAAGTATATGTGGCTTCGGTTTAAAAAGCTATCAACTTGCTATAGAGAGTCTTTTAATATAAGTCTTGGTATTGCTATGATATTGCTTTGGTTTCCTGCTTTATCCTTCATATAAAGCACCCAATTTATTGTATCCATTTTTTTGTGGATTGTATCGTTTCGTAAGGCCAAAAAAGCACCATTAGTTTCTAACTGAATAATTCCACTCAAACCATTAGTAGGGTCAAATTTCTCTGGAATATCAGGTATTAAATAACGTTGTGTATCATTTATAAATCGAAGATCAATTAAATATAAGTTTTTGGTATTAAATCCTATATCACCATCTCCATCTTGAAATTTAAACTTAATAAAAATGGGTTTCTCGGTAGAAGCTTTTATCACTGAATCAGACAAATCATTAAAACTAATTTTAGGAATCTTATCGTATTTCGTTCCTTTGCGACAAGAAATAATTACAACAAGAGAAAACATAAAAAAGATAGCTTTGCGCATATTTCAAAATTAGGATGAAACATATGAATATAAACGAAATAAAGTCGCAAATATTTCAGTTAGATGAAACTAATTTTGAAAAAGTTGCCATTTCGCTATTTCATTGGCAAGCGCAAAATATCGAGATTTATAAAAGATTTATTAAACTTATAGGTATTGATTCGAGTGCGGTGCAACAAATTACAGATATTCCATTTTTGCCGATACAGTTCTTCAAAACGCATGCTGTAATTGCGGAACATGAAACTCAAATTGAGACTATTTTCGAAAGCAGTGGCACGACTGGACAAATCAACAGTAAGCATCTTATTCGTGATATATCACTTTATGAAAGCTCATTTAGCAAAGCCTTCGAGATTTTTTTTGGCAAGCCAAGCAATCACTGCATATTAGGTCTTTTGCCCTCCTATTTGGAAAGAGGCTCATCATCATTGGTTTATATGGTAAATCATTTTATCGAGAATAGTCCTTTTTCTGAAAGTGGATTCTATTTGTATGAAGATAAGGAGCTGGCAACCACAATTATAAGACTTGAAGAGAAAAAGCAAAAGACCCTACTTATTGGCGTTACCTACGCCCTACTCGATTTTGCTGAAAAATTTCCCATGAAATTAAAGTATGTAGGTATTATGGAAACTGGTGGCATGAAAGGCAGAAGATCCGAGTTACTGCGAAGTGAAGTGCACCAAATTTTAAAAAAGCAATTTCAAGTTGAAACTATTTATTCGGAATATGGCATGACAGAATTATTATCACAGGCATACTCGCTTGCTGATGAAATTTTTCAGTCGCCACCATGGATGAAAATATTGGTTCGCGAGCTGAATGACCCTTTCCAAATAAAATTAGCAGGAAAAGGTGCTGTTAATATTATCGACTTGGCAAATTTATACTCTTGTGCCTTTATTGCCACTGATGACTTAGGTGAAGTTTACGAAAATTCACATTTTAAAATAAATGGAAGAAAAGATTCAAGCGATTTAAGAGGTTGTAGTTTAATGATTTCGGAGTACTAATTATTTATCTTATTTTCGGATTATGAAAATCCTTTTTTGTGGCATTATCTTATTTGCATTTTTCTTTCAATCTTGTACGCCAGAAAGTATTTATGCTGACGACCCACCCTGTAAAACCAATAACCAAGCACGCATTGAAATTCTAAACAATTTCTCGCAAATCGGAACACTTGAATACGCGAACAAAACGGATAGTATCCTTTATAAAAATACGGGGTTCAAAATAATGCCACAAGAAAAATTCGTGTTTAGCACAAACAGCGATACAAATATTTTCAGGCTTCGCCTCATCGATTCTATCAAGAACAATATTTCATATACACAACCTCAAACAATCATTACAAAGCGATGTAATGATTATAGCTTAACATTTGGGCTTTAGTTTATTCTATCTTGCACTACATAAGTATTCGTCCAATTATCATGCCACATGGTATCATTGTCGTGAAAGAAAATAGACCATGCCTCAAATGGAACTAAACGTGAAAGTGAGCGCAATAAACAATCTCCAAAAGTTAATTCAAATCCATCTCCGCGTATCACTTTTGTTTTCGTAATCATTTTTCCAAAGGTCTTGCCAAACTTATATTCAAAAATAGAATAATAGAGCAGCACTACCACTAAGGTAATAACAAGTCTGAGTAGGACATCGCTTGCTTCTTCGGAATCAATGAGGAATTCCATGCCGGCATAATACAATATTACAAAAATGAAAATCAAGGCAACATAATAAACAATAACATCTATCACACGATTCGCGAATCGTTGACCTTTAGTCGCAGTTTCGTAAGAATTTTCAATATCTAAATCAATAATGTCCGTGTTCATTTTAAAATTTTACGGCCCAAAAGTATTAAATAAGTTACATAGTCTCTTTTTAATAATTAATTTTATAAAATGAATATGAAATTAAAATCGATATTAGGCTTATTCTCATACATCATAATGGTTGGTGTAAATGCACTTGCCATTGTATTGCCCATCAACCAAAAAACGACTGTGGAATTGTCCAACAAATATGATAATCTATTTGTACCTGCTGGTTTCACATTTTCCATTTGGAGTATTATTTATATACTAATCCTAATTGTTGTTATCCAACTTATTGTTTCAGCATTCAACAATAGAAAAGACATCCCCTCTGGCTTACCCAATTTATTCTTCATTACTTGTGCTTGTAACGCACTTTGGATAGTAGCTTGGCATTACGAGAGAACTTTCCTCTCGGTGTGTATTATGCTTATATTACTCATCACATTGTGCATCATTTACCTTGGAATCAGAAGTATGCCAAATAAATCGAAGGCGATTCCCTATACCCTTCAGCTCCCATTTAGCATTTATTTAGCTTGGATTTCTATTGCCACAATTGCAAATATAAGTGCCTACTTGACCAAACTACATTGGCAAGGCTTGGGACTATCACCTGTTATATGGACTATCATCATGATTACCATCGCGCTGATATTATGTCTTAAAATAATTCATCAGTACCGCGACATTGGTTTTACACTTACGATTTGTTGGGCTTTATGGGGCATTTATGCGAACCTGAAATATAAAAATGTGGAAGACCCATTTTTCATGTATATACCCTCAACGGGAATCGCAATTCTGATTTTATTTTCACTTTACAAATACGTTTACAAGACTGCCAATTAATGTCTCCTGAACAAGTCAGAAATATTTGAATAGAAAATTCAATCGAGTGATGATGTATGTAAATACTTCCATTTTAAATTGACGAATTAAAGTTAACACTTCTAGCTAATGAAAATATGCCCTAAACAAATTCAATAAAATTGAATATGATTATTCGTGTAGTTATCTATTTTCTTTTGCCATGCAGTCTCGTCACTTGTGACGAGAGCATAAAAATAATTTCATCGTTATACAGTAACCCTAATGAAAGCTATTATACTCCAAAGTAGTTTCGTCTTCTTCTCGATCAGGATTCCATTCCAGTATAAAATTATTTCGTCCTTCACCGATTAAAATTGTGAGGAACTTTTGTTGTGTTAGCTCCAGCAAAGCAAGGAAATTAAAAATCGCATGAATACGTGTCTCACAAGCTTGGAAAATTCTTTCAAAGGCTATTTTACCTTCTCGCTTTGTCCAATCAATAATAAACTCGCGCTGACCTTCCATGGTATAATTATACTTTACGACAACATGTTGCGGCTTCAATAAGCGATCATTCATTCGCTTCATGACCTTTTCATAATTCTGAAATAATTTAAATAAAGTAACAGATTGAATTTCGGTGCCTTCGCTCATTGTTTCTCCAATTTCTGCAAGCTCCTTTAAGACGTTACCACGTTTAAAAGTTAGTAAACGTTCTGCCTCCATCAACTTCATTTGTTCTGAAGCCTCCTTAAAGCGTTTATACTCAAGTATTTTATCAATTAGTTCTTTACGTGGGTCGATTTCATTGCCAAATTCATCAATTTCCTTACGTGGCAACAGCATTTTTGCCTTGATACGTATTAATGTCGAAGCGAATAGAATAAACTCACTCGCCATTTCAATATTTAGCTCTTCTAATTGCTTGATATATGTCAAAAACTCATTCGTAATTTTAAAAATAGGAATATCTTGAATATCAATTTCATCTCGTTCGATAAAAAATAAAAGCAAATCGAATGGACCTTCAAAATGCTCTAACTTAATGTTATAAGATGCTGTTTGTGCTGACATAAGTATCAAAACTAATGAATAATTGAGAATTATCGCCTTATAAATATCAATAGCTATTAATTAATTGTCGCTTGATAATAGTAATATTGCCGCGCTTTAAACATATTTTTTTGAATTTTATGACAACCCAAACATTTTTCGATTTATTTATGGAAGAATTAAAAAATCTTCCTGAATTGTCGCATTATTATAAATTTCACACCTCTGAAAAAGGTTTTGAGTTTCGTAAAAATTATTTTATGCAGCGTCTTGATTATGTGTTTGAAGCGCTGAAACAACATGAAAAGCATTTAGGAAGAAAGCCTGTTATTTGGGATTTAGGTTGCGGCTACGGTACCACATGTTTGTTTTTGGCGATGAATGGTTATGAAACATATGGAAGCACCTTAGAATTCTATTACAAATTTCTGCCGCTGCGAAGAGAATTTTGGTCAAACCATGGTAATACAGAACTTTTCCGAGCCGATTACCAAGACTTATTTGAGGATGCCCCATCAGAAGCTAGTATAGATGTGATTATAGTTCAAGATACTTTGCATCATTTAGAACCTATCCATGAGGCTATGCAAATAATACGCAAATCAATTCGTCAGGGAGGCATCATGATAGGTATAGAAGAAAATGGGAATAATATCATTCAAAATTTAAAACTATATAAACAACGGGGTAATAATAGGATCATTACATTTTGGGATGAAAAATTGCAAAAAAATATCACCATGGGCAATGAGAATATAAGAGGGCTTAATACTTGGCGAAACATTTTACTAGATGCTCAGTTTAAGATTCAAGCAAATAGCGAAAATTATATTCGGTTATTACCTCCTTTCGCCTATGGAAACACCGATTCAAAAAAAATCGCCCAATTAGAGAACAAACTGGGCAATCCTATTTTACATAAATATTTCTACTTCGGCATCAATTTTATTGCCGAAGCAATATAAAATCCAGCTTAGTTCATCGTCTCAAAACTGCGTTTTACAAAGGCAGTCAATTCTTCACCTCGTAGCAAATTTTGCGAAAGTTTAGCCAAGTCTAGCGCATGTTTAATTAAATGCGTTTGCTTCTCTTTATCACTTTCAGAAAGAATATTATTGGCCAATACATTATTTGTATTCACCACTAAATTATACATTTCAGGCATTTTCCCCATACCGAACATACCACCACCTGTTGCACTCATTTCTTTCATACGACGCATAAATTCAGGCTGTGTAATCATAAATGGCATCGCGTTGGCGTCCATCGTTTCTAACTGCACCGTATAAGTTTCTTTGGGTACCACCTCTTCCAATACAGTTTTTAACTTCGTGATATCGTCCTCACTCAAAGCCGAAATAAGGTTATTCTCTTTCTTAATTAATTTATCAATATGATCGGAATCTACGCGTACAAAAGTCAACTTCTCATTCTCACTTTCGAGTTTTTGAATAAGGTGAGATACAATCGGAGAATCTAACAAGAGTACTTCATAGCCTTTTGCTTTAGCTTGTTCAATATAAGTGTGTTGAGCTTCTATATTTTGTGCATACAACACAACTAATTTTTCGTCTTTATCGGTTTGATTCTCTTTTATTTTTTCTTTTAATTCTTCAAAAGTCAAAAATGAACTATCAACTGTTGGATACAAGAAAAATTCTGTTGCTTTCTCATAAAATTTAGGCTCAGAAAGCATTCCATACTCCAAAACAATTTTTATATCATTCCATTTAGCTTCAAACTCGGCTCTATTTTCATTAAAGAGCTGCTTTAATTTTTCAGAAACTTTTTTGGTGATATAATTCGAGATTTTCTTTACGTTACCATCTGCTTGCAAATAGGAACGAGATACATTCAAAGGGATATCTGGTGAGTCAATCACACCTTTAAGCATGATTAAAAATTCTGGCACGATACCTTCTACATTATCTGTTACATATACTTGATTTTGATACAATTGGATTTTATCTTTCTGCAATTGTAAATCATTACTCAATTTCGGGAAGTATAAGATGCCAGTAAGGTTAAATGGATAATCGACATTTAAGTGAATATGAAATAAAGGCTCTTCAAATTGCATTGGATACAATTCGTGATAAAAGCTTTTATAGTCTTCGTCTTTTAATTCGCTCGGTTGTTTTGTCCACGCTGGACTAGGATTATTGATGATATTGTCTACCTCTTTATGCTCCTCCTTCGCGTCATCACCTTCCCCTATTTTTTCAGTTTCGGTACGAGTACCAAATTTGATAGGAATTGGCATAAACTTATTATACTTCGTCAATAATTCTTTGATTCGATGTTCTTCTAAAAATTCTGTTGAATCATCGGCAATATGTAAAATAATTTCAGTGCCTCGATCAGATTTATCACCCGCTACCAAGGTAAATTCAGGACTTCCATCGCAAGTCCAATGTGCAGCTGGTTCGTCTTTGTATGATTTTGTAATAATTTCTACTTTGGCTGCAACCATAAAAGCCGAATAAAAACCAAGACCAAAATGTCCGATAATACCTGCATCTTTGGCAGCATCTTTGTACTTATCCAGAAATTCTTCAGCACCTGAAAAAGCAACCTGGTTGATGTATTTTTCAACTTCCTCAGCAGTCATACCCAATCCTTGATCAATAATATGTAGCTTTTGCCCTTCCTTATCAATCTTTACCTCAATCATTGGATTTCCATATTCAACCTTTGCTTCACCTATGTTACACAAATGCTTCAACTTGCTTGTTGCATCGGTTGCGTTCGATATGAGCTCACGTAAAAATATTTCGTGATCACTGTAAAGAAATTTCTTGATTAATGGAAAAATGTTTTCAACTGAAACATTGATTTTACCTGATGACATAGTTTAATAATTTTCAATACTCTTATCAAATTCAGTACCATTCGAATTAAACGTGACAAAATTTCAGAAAAAATTACTATTACTTATGTCGATTATTTATAGTTTTTCTTGAAAAATTGAAGATATCCTAATATATCTCTTGTTTTGAGCAACTCAGTGTAATTAGCTTTTGAAATTAATGCAACCTCATATTCGTTTTTCTTGAATGGAGCGAGCAAGCTTTTCGCGTTTTGCATAGCATTACTATATTTCTTGGCAAAAACTGCATTGGAAAACTGTTTAACTGATACCAAACCTTGCTTTTCTGTGAATAAATTCAGGTCTGTTTTATAATTCTCGACATCATATTTCAACATATTAAAATCTGATAATCCTGCTTTTAATGCCATCCCTCTTCCGTCAAAGTTTTTCACAAAGACAATTACATAATGTTCTTCATTCAAATTTTCCACGTAAACAGCTTTGCCTTCTGCTTCGCGCAAAGGCTTAAAGGCTATTGAAGCGATTAGACTATCCTCGATTTTATTATTGGAACCTTGAGCAGATTTTAAATCATTGACAGAGGCAAGAGAATCTATTAATGGAAGCAAAGATGAATCTTTAGGCATTTGCAACTTCAAGTAATTCAAAATACTTTCTGCAAAAGATTGTTCTTCGGTGCTTGGATAATCTTTTACAATTTTTTCTAGCGCAGTTTTAGCTTGCATACTCTCTTTCTTGGCCGCCAAAATCATAGCGTTTACCAGTTCATATTTAGCTTGAAAAGGATTCGTTTTGAAGGAGATAGACGCATAGCTAATAGAAGCTTGTGCCTCTGCATAATTTTTTCGTAAATACTGTGAATAAGTGGTATCATAATGATCTGAAATCAATTTCAAACTTTTCCTCTTTTCATCTGCATAATTTGCATTATTTGCTAGCATCGCAAATTCGCTATTCGGAAATTCTTGTTGAAGCAATTGCTTGTATTTATTGGTATTCACATCTTGCTTCAAACGTAAATAATCTAAATAGAGGCCATAATATGTTTGCTTTCTAAAATCTGTCTTAGGGAACCTAGCCAGCAAGCTATCATAAGCACTTATTGATTTGTTATAATTCTCTAATTGTGAGTAGTAGGCAAGACCTAACTTGTAATACGCTGTCATGATTTGCTCATCGAGCTTATCATAATCCGAAGGTGTTTTTGGCAATTTAGATAGCAAAGATGATACGCTTTGTCCATTTACTGTTTGCTGCTCACTGGCTTCTTTGCCACCCCCAGCATCATTTGAGCCTGCCGTACTTCCACCAAAACCAGCAGCACTTTGCCTTCTCCAATTATCTTCTAACTTCCTGCTACCCCACTTTTGCTTAAATTCGTTTGAGCCATCGCTTACTAAATTGCTATTGTAAAAATACCAATTAGTTTTTTGCTTATTATTATTAGGTTGTAATTGTGTAACGGTTGTATTGTTCTTTTTAGGTTCATTTGCCTCTGCTTGTTTCGCTAATTCGTCGAGTCGCTTTTTAGCAATAGCCCTTTGTTCTTTTTCGCTCTTTTTCGACAAATCAATCATGCTATCTAATTCACTTATTGTGTTTATATGTTGCACAATTTCAATCAGAGCCTGCTTCTTTACTACCACAGCTTCAATATTATCGATAGGAGGATTTTCTCCGTAATGTATGGAACTATCGTAAGATGATTTTGCCGGTTTATATTCTTCTAACTTAAAATAAATATCTCCCAACGCTGCGTATGCCACAGCTTTTTGTTTTGTATCTGTGTTTTCTTTATTGTTAATACTTTTTTGCAAATAAGCGATAGCCTCTTTAGGTTTTTCTTCTGCTACTATTTTTGCGAGTACATTAAGTGCTTCACTTTTGTACTTTACAAATTTTGGATTGTTAATTATCTTATCAAGCTGATTCTTTGCTGAACGCGTATCTTCACCACTTAATGCAGCATTTTGGGCAATGTTCAATTTTGCAAAAAAGTTCATTTCATCTGAATTTTGCTTGGCAATAGCTTTTTTAAAATGAATGTTTGAGTTCTTATAGTCTTTTTGACTCGCGTACAATTGCCCGATCACGAACTCCATTCTGTGACGCTGCAAGCCTTTCGATTTTTGCTTAAAAGCATTTTCCAACGCAGCAATAGCTTCTTCAGGGTCCTGTTGTATTAGCGATAAGTAGGCTTTCGTAAGATATAATTCTGTTTTATTTCTTTTCGGAAAATTCTTATCCTTCTCTAGTGTAGAAATTATGGCCGCAGCTTCACTATACTGTTCGGCTAAAATATAAGTGCGTGCCAACAAAACTAGCGCTTCGTTTCTGATTGGATGATGCCTTAATTTTTTGAGACCTCCTCGCTTATCAACAGTTGCTAAACTAACTTCTTCAATTTTTGCTTCCTTCTTTTTGCTTGGACTCGATTTAACAGTCTTTTTATCATCTTTATACTCATTGATGATAAATTGCAAAGTTTGAATTGCTCCATCAAAATCATTTTTGACAAAAGATGCTTTTGCCATTAAGAAAAATAAATTATCAAACCACTTAGAGCGAGGATCATGGATTTGAGTGCTAAAAGATGACTTTTTAATTACCGTATCCATATCTCCAGCCACGGTTGAACCTACTTTCTCAACATCAAACGGAAATAAATGTATGTTCTTGCTATAATCGTCTTTATTATTCTTAATTAAATTTCTTGTCGCATCATCATACTTGCGTTTAGCGTTGTAATAGTAATTATATCGGGTTACTGTGTTTTGATAAATTTTTCGTTTCAGTGACCATTTCTTCTTTAAGAATTTAGCGGAGCTATAATCCTCTTTCTTTTTTTCATGTAATTTCTCAGCCATATTTAGCTTCAGTCCTAAATCCTTTTTCTTTTTAGCTACAGAATCTTTGGCTGTTTTCGCGATTCGCTCGCGCTTTGAAGCAATACTATCTTTTATTTTTTTTTGAATAGCCATCAGACTATCTGTTACCTTTTTTCTTTCATTTGCTATAAGTTCATTCGCCTGCTTTCTCGCGGCAGCGATACTATCCGTAACCTTTCGTCGTGCCGTATTCACGCTATCTTGATATAGCTTTCTTGCTGTTCTTATGCTATCTGCTTTACGTGTTCTCTCCTCTAGGAGTTGTTCTTTCTTTGCCAATTTTACGTTGGCAACACTGTCTTTATATCCTTTACTGTTCTTGTACGCCTGTAAAGCTTTTCTTTTTTCGCTGGCAGCCAATCTAACTTCTTTCAAGCTATCGGCAATCCTACGTCTAGCTGTTAAGATACTATCGGTAAAATTTCTTCTCGCGCCGGCAACACTATCTGCGTATCTTTTCTGATCGGCTCTTTGTTTTTCAACCGCATTCCTAACATTTTCCAAACTATCAGCCATTTTTTTTCGATTTGCTAAATCGGTACTGTCTCGCATTTGTCTTTCACGAATAGCTCTATCACGAGCTTGAATACGAGCTATACTATCTTGTATTCTTTTCTGATTTCGTGCATTCGCAATGCTGTCGCGGTAATTTTGCAGACGAATTTTCTCTTGTGCACGCAATAAGCTATCTGCGCTTCTTTTTAGTCGTATGGCATTTTGGATACTATCTCGAGTTCTGAATTCTTGCTGTACCCTATTGGCAATTGCCGCACTGTCGATACCATTTTGTGCAAAACGATTTTGAGCCTGCAATTGTTTGCTCGAAACAAAAAACAGACCCATGAAAATGAGAACAGTAATGAAATACTTGATATTCACTCTGGAATTAACGCTAAATTGTCGAATTTAGTACAAATTAAATCAATTTTCTTCCCATTTTTGGTTAATTATTTTCAATCCAATAAGAGCAAATGTTTCATTTTTCAAAAGGCAGTCTCACAAAAGCACTCAAACAAATGTTTAGGCGATTAAATGCACCTTACAAATTAAGTATCATCAACGAGCAAAATCTACAAGAGTCAATCACCATACTTCTTACCAAAAAGAGTCTTTATATTTTTGTGTCGAGTCTATTTGTGGCGTTTTTTCTATTATTCTCCGTACTCACATTATTTACACCTTTAAAATATTACTTACCTGGTTTTAAAAATGATATTTCACGCAAAGAAATGATACGTCTCCAGAAGCTTTCCGACTCTCTTTTGATATTGCACACCCAACAAGAACAATTTATCTTTAATCTCATTCAAGTAAGCAATGGCGGGTATATAAAAACCAAAGACACCCAACGACTCAGCCAAAAGGAAATTTCTCTTGCAAATCAACTCAATGGTTCAAGAATAGACCGTGCGAGTCGCTACGACTACTTAAAAAGTATAAAACGAGATTCCTCTCTATGGAAACAAGATTCACTTCAAACCAAGTCAAAGCAAGATGAAAAAGTGAATTCCGAAAAATCAGAAAAAATATTGAAACAATTAAAAAAAGATAGCATAAAGCTAGTATCAGATGGAATGAAACATTAAATTTGTGAAACTTTTTAAAAAAACATAATATGTCTATATTTTCAAGTCATAAAGAAACCAAAGAAACACCCCCTGTAAATACTTACACACCGCCAGTAACGCCCTCTCCGCAAGCACAAAACAGTTATGCTGCGTCAAGTAACAATGCTTATTCACAATCATCGGCAGTAACGTCTATTTCAGAGGGCACATCGCTAGAAGGACAAATAAAAATTGAAGGTGATATTAAAATTGAAGGTATTGTAAAAGGCACAGTTACCTCGAAAGGCAGAGTTATTATTTCTCCTTCTGGTAAAGTAGAAGGCGATATTATTTGCCAAAATGCGGATATTTCGGGTCATGTAAAAGGTAAACTTAAAATCGCAGATATTTTAATGTTGAAAGGCAATGCAGTGATTGATGGTGACATTCATACAGGTAAATTAATGATTGAGAGCGGCGTAAAATTCAATGGCAATTGCAGTATGGGACAAACAGCGCCAGTCGCGCAAGCACCTACCCCACC
>Ga0315903_10007082_pt1 | contig 14106 bp, 5 predicted proteins | sample LakEriMetagenome_7_FD_203524 | JGI IMG/M metagenome (GOLD analysis project Ga0315903, IMG submission 203524) | Freshwater fungal communities from buoy surface, Lake Erie, Ohio, United States - Buoy 2 MA119 | ecosystem: Environmental > Aquatic > Freshwater > Lake | place: USA: Lake Erie, Ohio...
AGGTCGAGGGCGAGCGGACGTTCCCGATCCTGATCGGGCTCTTCGAGGCGACCAGCATCGACCGCCGGGTGAAGCACCATCAGTCGCCGCGGCCGCTGACGCACGACCTCCTGGTGGCCGCCGTCGAACTGCTCGGCGGGGAGTTCCAGGACGTGGTGATCTCGGAACTGAAGGACCACACCTACTACGCGGTGATCCGCGTGCTCAAGGACGGCGAGATCATCGAGGTCGATGCACGGCCGTCGGATGCGATCGCCGTGGCGGTCACCTGCGAGCCCAACCTCCCGATCCACGTGGCGGAAGACGTGCTGGAGCACGTGCTCGGCGGCTGACGCGCGTGGCATCGCGGCCGGGCAGCCGCGGCAGGCGGGCGTCCGCCGGCGTGGTGGCGGTCACTCGAGCCGGAGCGTGACCTGCGCGTCGTGGTCCAGCGAGACGGTCTCGGCCGCCTGACGGCCATCCGTGGTCGCCTCGACGCGGACGCGGCCCTTAAAGGCTCGCAGGTCGCAGCGGCCGGCGGCGTCGGTCGTGAGCGTGTCGTCGGTGGTCCACTCCCGCTCGAAGAGGTCGAGCCAGACGCGGCCGTTGGGCCGCACGTTCCAGTCGCGGTCCCAGAACGCGGCCCGCGGCTTCCAGTGCGACCCCTCCCAGAAGCCCCAGCAGATCACGCCGGTCACGGCCGGATGGCTGAACACCGTGATCAGGAAATCCCGGGTGTAGGCGACCTGCAGTTCCGCGTCGGCGGTGTCCACGTCGAACTCGGTGATCTGCACCGGCAGCCCGAGCGTGGCGAACTGGTCGAGTTTCGCGAGCACGGCCTCGGGGCCCGGCGGGTTGCCCCCGAAGTGGGCCTGCTCGCCGATGCCGCCGATGGGAGCATCCGCCCGCTTGAGGTCGGAGAGGATCATGAACAGCGTGTGGCTCGGGCTGCCGGGACCGTCGCCCTGGAACATGACGTAGTCGTTGTAGAAGAGGCGTGTCGTCGGGGTCTCGCGGGCTGCGATCCGAAACCAGTCGGCCATCGCCGACCGGCCGAGGATCACGGTGGCGTCGGTGTGGGCGTAGTTCTCATTGACCACGTCCCACTCGTCGAGCAGCCCGGAGAGCGCCCGGGCCTGGCTTTCGACCCGCTGCTCAATGGCCTGCCGGAGCGCCGGCGGATCGTGCTCGAGCTGCCGCAGCCGGGCCGGCATCCGGCCCCACGACGGCCAGACCATCACGTGGCCCCGCGGCGAGAGTCCGTGGTCGCGGAGCCAGTGGATGGTCTCCAGCACCCGTTCCCGATGGGCGTCGCCCCCCTGTTCCCACTGGTCCCACTTCAGGTCGTCCTCGAACACGGCCTTCGTGAAGTGTCGCTCGAGCGTCCGGCGATACCGCTCGTCGTCGGGGGTGGTGCCGAGGATCCTGGGCACCTTGATGCAGGTGCCGAGTCCGAACGCATGCCGCTCCAGCCGGACGCCGACGCGGGCGCCGGGCACGGGTCTGCCGTCGGCATCGACCACGGAAACGGCCAGGTGGGCCTTCCTGACCCGGTCGATCCGCTCGTGGGCCGCCCGCCGCCAGGCGGCGTCGGGCTCGAAGCCGGGATAGCGGCGGATCGTGCGGGGCAGCGTGGCAGGATCGACGTGCGGGCCGTGGTTGACCAGTGCGACGTTCGCGACCTCGACCACCTGAGGTGCGAATCCGAAGCGGAGCGTGGCCTGGGCCTCGCCCGCCGCGGCGTCCTTGTCGGCCCGAAACGGGACCGAGACGTCGTCCCAGTCGCCCGTGAACGAGTGCGAGCACTCCATCAGCTTGCGGTGCTCGCCGCCCGACTCCTCCACCACGGCGTCGATCTGCGCCTCGCCGGTCTCGTGGCTGCTCGTGATGCGGCGGGCCGAATAGGTGAACTGGAGCGTGTCGCCGGCCTTGATGGGGCCCATCGTCCGCGTGGGCAGCGACACGTTCCACGGATACGGCGGCTTCCGCGACGTGGTCACGCGAAACGCCCGGCGGTGCTCGGCATCGCCGGGGGCGGCCTCGAGCCGGCCTGCCCGGGCCTCGGCGCCGGTGATCACGGTGGAAGGTGCGGCCGGGAGAACAGCCGTTGGACCGGCGAAGGCCGCGGCGGAGGCCAGGACACCGAGACAGATTCCGACCCTGATCACGTCGCGCATGGCCGTGAGGCTAGCCCCTCCGGATCCCGTTCGGCCATCCCACGAACATGCGACCGCGCCCACCCGGCCTTCGCATCCCGACGCCCCGGGCCGAGCCCCCGTCACGAACCCAGGCCGAAGGCCTTGCGCAGCACCGCGAGCGACGTGGTGCCGTGCTCGGCAGCCACGATCACGTTGAGGCGGACCTCGCTGGTGCTCACCAGGTCGATGTTCACGCCCGCATCGGCGAGCGGCTTGAACAGCCGGTCGGCCACGCCCGCATGGCTGCGGATCCCCACGCCCGTGATCGACAGCTTGGCAACGTGGGGCACATCGGCCACCGTGGCCCCCCGGGTCGTGGCGATCTTCTCAGCCACGTCGATCGCCCTGTCGCGGCTCTCGGCGGGGACGGTGAACGAAATCTCGGCGCGGCCGCCGCGGGGGTTGCTCTGCACGATCATGTCGACGAGCAGCCCGGCCTTGCCGACCTCCTCAAACACGTCGGCAGCCACTCCCGGCGTGTCGGGCAGGTCGGTGAACGTGACGAGCGCCTGCGAGGAGTCGAGATGGCAGTCCTCGATGGCGAGATCCTCCATGCCCTCGAGCCGCCGCACGACGTCGAGCGGGCTCGACTTCGGCAGGGCACCGCCGGCGGTCGCATCGACCGGCTCGCTGCCCGCGTCGTGCAGCCCGAAGGCCTTGTGGACCGCCTTGACCGCCGCCGGGCCGTCGGCCCGGTCGACGAGCGCCGAGATCTTGATCTCGCTGGTGGTGATCATGTGGACGTTGATCTTCTCGGCCGAGAGCGCGGAAAACATCCGCCCGGCCACGCCCTCCTCGCCCTCCATGCCCACGCCCACCACCGACACCTTCGCCATGCGGTGATCGTGCGACACGTCCTCGGCGCCGATGGCCTTGGCGACCCGCTCGGTCCGCTCCAGCACGTCGGCGAGGTCGTCCTCGGGGACGGTGAACGAGATGTCGGCGCGGCCCCCCTGCCCCACGTTCTGGACGATCATGTCGACCGCGATGCCCGACTCGGCGAGGGCGGAGAAGAGCGCGTGGCTCGAGCCGGGCTGGTCGGGCGCCCCCTCGAGCGTGATCCGGGCCTCGTCCTTGGCGAGGGCCACGCCGCTCACCGGCCGCTTCACCGCCTGGTCGGCGGCCAGGATGAGGGTGCCGGGAATGTCCTTGAAGCTCGACCGCACCACCACCTTCACGCCGAACTTCTTGGCGAACTCGATCGACCGCGAGTGCATCACACCGGCCCCGAGGCTGGCCAGTTCGAGCATCTCGTCGTAGGAGATCGAGCCGAGCCGGCGGGCGTCGGGGAGCATCCGCGGGTCGGTGGTGTAGATGCCGTCCACGTCGGTGAAGATCTCGCAGAGATCGGCGTCGAGCACCGCGGCAAGGGCCACGGCCGTGGTGTCGGAGCCGCCGCGGCCGAGGGTGGTGATGTTGCCGTTCTGGTCGATCCCCTGGAACCCGGCGGCGATCACGATCGCACCCGAGTCGAGCAGCGACTTGACGTGTTCCGTCGAGATCGACTTGATGCGGGCCTTCGTGTGCGTCGAGTCGGTGCGGATCCCGATCTGTGCTCCGGTGAGGCTCACGGCCTTGTGGCCGGCCGCCTGCACCGCCATCGCGAACAGGGCCACGCTCACCTGCTCGCCGGTGGAGAGGAGCATGTCCATCTCGCGGGCACTGGGACGGTCGGTGATCTCCTTGGCGAGGTCCACGAGGATGTCGGTCTGGTGGCCCATGGCGCTGACCACGACGACCACCCGGTCGCCGGCCTGGTGCCGGGAGATCGCCTTGGCGGCGGCCGCCTTGATCTTCGACGCGTCGGCGACGCTGGTGCCGCCGAACTTCTGCACGACGAGAGCCATCTGCTTGCTCGACTCCTCTCTCGGACTCGCTTCAGGAAACCGGTGTCAGGAACCACGCCCCAGGAACTCGCCCATCAGCCGCCACCCCGGCTCGACCCGCGCGGTCGAGGCCGCGGCCGACGACTCGTCGTAGGTGGACTGGCCGGAGGCGGAGATGCCGGTGCCCGCCATCAGGAAGGGCACGGGGCCGCGGGAGTGGGTTTTGGTGGCGATGAAGGTCGGGTGGTCGGGGCAGACGAGGATCCGGTGGTCGCCGACCGTGGCGAGATGGGCCGCCAGCGGCGCCACGATTTTCGCGTCGATTTCCTCGAGCGCCTTCACTTTTGCCGCGGCGTCGCCCTGGTGGCTCGCCTCGTCGGGTGCCTCGACGTGGACACAGACGAGGTCGGCGGTGGCGAGCTCCGCGATCGCGGCCCGGCCCTTGGCGGCGTAATCGGTGTCGAGGTAGCCCGTGGCGCCCGGAACCTCGAGCCGCTTCCACCCCGCGAGTGCGGCGAGGCCGCGGAGCAGATCGACCGCCGTGATCATCGTGCCCGACGTGCCGTACCGCTCGATGAACGGCTCGAAGGCCGGCGCCCGCCCGACACCCCAGAGCCAGACGTGCGTGGCCGGCCGCTTCCCCGCGGCGCCCCGAGCCCGGTTCACGGGGTGGTCGCGAAGCCAGTCGGCGCTTCGCGACATGATCTCGCTGAGCAGGCGACTGCCCGTGCCGCGGGGAAAATCGTCAACGACCGGCTTGTCCATCAGGTCGTGCGGCGGCGTGGCCCGGAGGCTGCCGTCGAAGGGCGCCCCGCCGGCTCCGCCCCGGTGGATGAGCAGGTTGCGGTAGCTCACCCCCGGCGTAAACGTCCAGGCGGCGGCCAGTTCCGGGAAATCGGCCGCGAGGCCCCGCTGGCAGGCGGCGAGCAGCTCCGTGGCCTCGGCGGTCGAGACGTGGCCGGCGGTGAAGTCGTCCATCGTCTGGCCGGCGATCGTCACCAGGTTGCACCGCACCGCCCAATCGTGCGGCCCGAGCACGATTCCCTGGGCCGCGGCCTCCAGCGGCGCCCGGCCCGTGAAGTAGGTCAGCGGGTCGTAGCCCATCAGGCTCATGCACGCCACTTCGGAGCCGGGCGGAAGCGAGTCGGGCACGTGGTTCGTGAGACCCACCCGGCCGGCTGCGGCGAGGGCGTCGAGCGCGGGCGTACGGGCGGCCTGGAACGGCGTCCGGTCGCCGAGCGACGCCTGGGTGGCGTCGGCGGCGCCGTCGGGGATCACGATCACGTACTTCATGGCGGCGGGCCCGTGGTGTGCTGGCGGCTCAGTCGTCGATCACGCCCAGGCAGATGGTCCGCCCGGTCACGACGTCGGAGGCATCGATGTGGGCCACGGCGTTGCCGAGGGCCGTCGTGCCGCAGGCGTGCGTCATGATCACCAGCGGCACGCCGTCGGCTCCGGCCTGGTCCCGCTGGATCACCGATGCGATCGAGATGCCGTGCTCGCCGAGGATTCCGGTGATTCGCGAGAGCACGCCGGGGCGGTCGTCCACGCGGACCCGGAGGAAGTGCTTCTGCGTCAGGTCCACGCCGGCGATCCGGGCGGCCGGGCTGTCGGCGTCGAGCACACCGGTGGTCCGGAAGGTGATCGCGGCGCGGCCGACGACGGTGTCGATGATGTCGGCCACCACCGCCGACGCCGTGGGCATCTGCCCCGCGCCGAGGCCGTGGAAGAACATCGGACCGACGGCGTCACCGACGATGCTGACGGCGTTGAAGGCCCCGCGGGTTTCGGCCAGGGGCGTGCCGATGCGCACCAGCGCCGGCGACACCCGCATGGCGAGCCGGTCCACGCTGCGTTCGGCGATCGCCACCAGGCGGATGCGGTAGCCCAGCTCCGCCGCCGAGGCCATCAGGTCGGCGTCCACGATCTCGATGCCCACCCGCGGGATTTCACCCCAGGGCACCCACACGCCGAACGCGAGGTGGGCGAGGATCGCGAGCTTCTGCGTGGCGTCGGTGCCGTCCACGTCCATCGACGGATCGGCCTCCGCATAGCCCTTGGCCTGGGCGAGGGCGAGCACATCGGCATAGTCGGCCCCCTCGGCCTCCATGGTCGAGAGGATGAAGTTGCTCGTGCCGTTGAGGATGCCGCGGATGCTTTCGATCCGGTTCGCCGCGAGGCACTCGCCGATCGCAGCCACGATCGGGATGCCCCCGGCCACCGCCGCTTCGAAGGCGATCGAACGCCCGTGCCGCCGTGCCACCTCGAACAACTCGGGGCCGTGCTCGGCGAGCAGGGCCTTGTTGGCCGTGACGACGTCCTTGCCATGCTCGAGCAGGTCGATCATCATCGACCGGGCGGGTTCGAGGCCGCCCACGAGCAGGGCCGCCACCGTGATCGAAGGGTCTCGCGAGACCGTCTGGATGTCGGTCGACACGCGATCCGCGGCGAGCGGCAGGCCGCGATCCCGGGCCACGTCCCGGCAGACGGCCCGCTCCACCACGATCCGACGGCCGGCGTGCCGTGTGATGTGATCCGCCGAGTCGGCGAGCAGCCGGACGACTCCCGAGCCGACGGTGCCGAGCCCAACGACGCCGACGCGGACGGGATCGGGCATGGCTGGGCGGTCTCCTGGAGGGGGCACGGACGATCGTAATGAGCCTAGGCCGCAGCGGAAAGCGCGGCCACGTCGCACCGCGGAACAACCGGCCGCTGCCCGCCGAGGACCGGTCGTGCGGATCGTAGGGGCGGTCGCATCGCCCGAGATCCCGGCCATCCGGCCGGGCCATGGGTCAGCCGCGAGACGCGCGTGCCGGCGAAGGCACCGTACGACGACCAGCCCGCCCAACCAGCCACGCGCCGGCCGCCGCGACAGCGACGACCGCGAAGCCCGAGGGCTCCGGCACGGCGGCCACCCCGGCGGCGCCCGAAGCGGAGTTGTAGTTGCCCGCGTCGTAGAGCCCCGTCGAGAAGAAGTCGGCGGCGTCGAGGATGTCCACGATGCCGTCGTAGCTGAAGTCACCCTCGATCCAGGTCGCCGGGGAGCCCGTGTCGAACTTGCCGAAGGCCAGGAAGTTCGACGCGTCGAGGATGTCGATCGACCAGTCGAGGTTCGTGTCACCCGGGGCCGCGTAGGCCACGGTGAACGAGCCGTCGCCGTTGTCGAGCCAGCCCACCGCCCGCGGAATGCTCACCGCGCTCTCGGCCGCCGCCGTGCTCGAGGTGATGCCGCTGGTGCCGGTCCACGACCCGTCGCCCCGGCCCTCGAGGAGTTCGGCGACGAGCTGCGGAGCCGTCATGCCAGAGCTGATCGTGAGGGCGCCGCTCGTCACGTCCATCAGGCCGTTGCCCGTGGCCAGGTCGAGACCGGCCACGCTCGTGACCGTCTGCGGCGCGAGCTGGCCCGTGCCACCCGCCACCACCACGAGCCGGCTCGACGCAAGCGCCGACGCGTTCGCCAACTGCAGCACGCCCCCCTGCACGGTCGTGGAGCCCGACAGGGTGTTGGTCTGATCGACCACCAGCGTGCCGGCACCGGTCTTCACGACCGGGGTCGAGCCGGAGAGAGCCGGATAGCCGGCCTGGGTTTGGGTCTGCGTGCCGCTGGCCACGTTGATCGTGATCACCGTCGGCCCGCCGCCCGACGTGAACACGAGGTTCAGGTCGTTGCCGCTCTGGGCGACCGAAAACGTGCCGCTGCCGACCGAGTTGGCGAAGCCGCCCGTGCCGTTCGTCGCCGACGTCGAGATCAGAAACTTGTCGGCGGCGAACCCGGTGATGCCGCCGGCCGCCGAGGCGATCGTCCAGGAGTAGTTCTGCGAAGGATCGAAGTTCGCCGCCGCACCGCTCACGTCGGGACCGATTCCGGAGAGCGTCCAGAGGTTGATCTTGAACGGATCGATCGAGGTCGCCGCGATCGAGAGCGCTCCGCCGACCTGGATCAGGTCCCACGAGTCGGCGGCCCCGGCGAGCCCGGTGCCGCTCAGCATCTGCCATGCATAGTTCACGCCCGGATTCCACGTCAGATCCTGCGTGAAGGCGAGCGTGCCGGGGCTGGCCCCCGGCGAGAACGTGGCTCCCGTGTCGACGGTCGCCGCCCCGCCGAACGTGCCGCTGCCGCCGAGCGTGGCGGCCGATGCAACCTGCAACGGGCCGGTGGCCGTGGAGTGATCGCCGTTGAGCAGGAGTGTGCCCGCCGCCACGCTCGTGGTGCCGCCGTAGGACGTGGTGAATCCCTCGCCGCCGAGCACGAGCGTGCCGCCGCCCGTCTTGGTGAACGCGGTGTCGGTGCCCGACATGGCCACGGAGGGGCCGAACGTCGCGATCCGGCCGGCCGGCACGTCGAGCGTCTTTGCGTCAACGCCGCCGAGGTCGAACAGGATCGCGCCGCCGCTGCCCGACTTGCCGGCGACCACGAGGTCGGTGGCGGCGTCTCGCGTGGTGAGCACGCCGCCGGTCCACGCCAGCCGGCGCTGCGACGCGGCGGACGACGGGCCGGTGCCCGACGCCGCCGAACCCAGCGCGAGCGTGCCGCCCGCGAGCGCATAGGTGCCGCGGAAGGTGGGGTTGTTGGTGCCGAGCGTGGCCGCGTTGGCCCCGAATACCATCGAGGAGGCGGTCACGAGCCCCCCGGCCTGGCTGAAGACGCTGGTGATCGTCGGCGTGCCCGTGGAGCCGCTCGCCACGCTGACATTTCCCAGCGTGAGGGTGGTGGCGTCCACGGCACCGGACGTCATTGCGAACGTGCCGGTCTGCCCCGACGAGGCGTTCACGAAGTAGAAGCCGACGTTGAAGTTCGCAACCTTGGCATCGATCGACCCCGCGGACACGTCGAGCACGCCATTGCCGAACACGTCGCCGCCGCCCTTGAAGCCGACGTAGACGCTGTCCACGCGGGACTCGCCCCCCGCCGCCCCACGCAGAAGCAGGCTGCCGCCGATCACGTCGGGGGCGAACGCGACGGCGCCGTTGCCGCGGTAGGCTCCCACGGTGAGGGTTCCCGTCGCGATCGAGTTCACCGCACCGAGTTGGAGCGAGGCGGTGCTCGACGCGGGACCGTTTGAGGAGTTGCCGACCTGCACGTGGGCGGCCGTGAGCGAGGCCGAGCCGCTCGTGGGCAGGCTCATGACGGTCGCCACGGTGGAACCAGCCACCGTGCCGGTCGTGTTGAGCACGAGCGTGCCGGTGCCGTTGCCCCACGAGAACCCGGAGAGTCCGCGGAGATCGAGCTGGGTGGTGCCGGTCGGGACCGTGGACGCCCCGGATCCGACGTTCAGGTTGCCCCCCGCCACCGCGAGCGAGCCGTTTCGGAACGTGTTGACGGCGTGCACCGTGCCGCCGGCGGCCAGGCTGAGCGCCAGCGTCGACACGCCCTGGCTGCCGCCGCCGAAGTCGACGAGGCTCCCGCCCGTGCTCGCGGCCGCGGTCTGCAGCGAGAGCGATGCCGTGGAGAGGAGCCCGCCCCCGGTCAGCGACACCGTCGCGCTGCGGATCAGCGTGCTGCCGCCATACGAAACCGGCCCGGCGAGCGCGTAGTTGCCGGTGACCATCGCCAGGCCGCCCGTGCCCGTGATCGGACCGCTGAGCGACGCCGTGTTGGCCGCCGCCCCGTGCTGGAGCGTGAGCGTGCCCGTGGAGATCGTGATCGGCCGCGTGCTCGTCCACGCGATTCCCCAGTTCTGCAGGGCCGTCGAGGCGAGCACCTCGATGGGGTTGGCGGCATCGCCGAGCTGTCCGTCGCGGGCGATCTGCACGGTGCCTCCGCCGAAGTAGTTCGTGCCCGTATACGTGAAGTCGAGCGTGTTGTATCGGGGCGAATAGACACCGCCGCCGTTCTTGCGGAGCCCCTGCGTGCCGGTGAGCTGGGCGTACATGTACATGTTGCCGCCGCCGACGCTGATCACGGGCACGCCGGACGACACGGCGAGGTTGATCACGTCGGTCGAGGAGCCGGCCGTTCCGGTCGAGCCGATGACGAGGTTTCCGGACGTGGACGACTGGGTGATCGTGCCGACGGTCACCGTGGTGTCGTCGAGGAGCACGGTCGGCCCTGCCGCCGGGAACACCGCCACCGCGTCGATGCCGTCGGGAATCGTGCCGCCGCTCCAGGCAGTGCCCGTCGTCCAGGGCACGGTGCCCGACGTCGGCAGCCAGGTGGACTGGGCGAGCGCGGCGTGATGGGGCCCAGAGTGTGCCGCGAACCCGGCGACGAGGATCAACGCGAACCGGCGAACCAAACCACCTCGAGCCATCATGTCCCCTCCCACTCGGTGCCACGCGTCGAGGCAGTCCCGACGCACCTGGTGACAATGTACGACAGCACGTCGCTGCGAGCGTGTCGCATCATCGTGCGACAGTCGCCGCGGCCCGGGCTATACGGAAACCCCGTTGAAACGCCGATTCCGGGGCGTGGAACCGGCCACGCCGCTCGCCTGGAAGCCGAAGCCGGCCGCGCCGCCGGCTGCGACGGTCGAGTTCCAGGCGGCCGCGGTGATCACGTAGCGGGAGCCGGTCTTGCTGACGATCGAGGCGTTCCAGATGTTGGTGATCGTCGCGTCCAGGTCGAACTCCAGCGTCCACCCGTTCACCGCCTGCGACCCGCCGTTGGCGATCGTCACCTCGCCCGTGAAGCCCCCGTTCCAGCCGTTGGTCTGCACGTAGCCCACCGTGACGCCGCCCGGCGCCACGTATCCGCCGCGGTCGAGCAGGTCGCTGGAAATGAACTCGGAAAGGTCGAGCACGTCCACGAACCCGTCGTGGTTGAAGTCGCCCTCCGCCCATGAGGCCGTGACCGTGGCGTCGAACTTGCCGCTGGTGACGACGTTCGCCGAGTCGAGCATGTCCACGGCGTTGTCCATGTTGGTGTCGCCGGCCGCCGCAAAGGCCACGGTGAGGGTGCCGTCGCCGTTGTCGAGCCAGCCCACCGAGCGATTCCTGCCGGCGGCGATGGCGGCGGCGGCCGCCGAAGACCGAATCCCGTCGGGGCCGTTCCAGTCGCCGGTGCCGCGGCCCGCCGTGAGCCGCTGGCGGAGGGTGGAAGGGGTCGTGCCGGCGAAGGTCAGGCTCCCGGAGCCGATGTCGACCGTCGCCCCAGGAGCGATCGTGAGCGTGCCGAGCGACACCGCCGCGGTGCCCAGGTCGATCACCAGCGTCGCTCCGGCCCGCACGTCGATGGCACCGGTGCCAAGCGCGGCCACGTCGCGGACGATCAGGGTGCCCTCCTCGATCGTCACCGGGCCGCTCGACGTGCTCGACGCCGTGAGCACGAGCGTGCCGGCGCCCCGCTTCACGAGCGGCGTGGTTCCGGATCGCGACGACGCATCGGTCTGGGTGATGCCGGCGGCCACGGTGGTCACGCCCGTCTCCCCAGCCGTGCCACCGGTCGTGGCGTACTGCAGCTGCACCCAGTCCACGGTGGTGTTCGGTGAGAAGGCGAGATTGAGCAGGCCGTCCTGGAGCGCCGACAGCTGGCTCGGCGACAGCACCAGTTCCCGTGCCGTGGCGTTCGCGTCGATCGCCGCCCAGCCGAGCGAGGCGTACGTCTGCCCGGTCGTCGAATCGAGGTGCAGCAGGTCGCTGCTCGTCGATCCACTCGTCGACTTCACGGCCGCCACCAGCTTCGCCCACGTCACCGTCTCGCCGCCGGTCAGGGGGATGGAGAGGGTCACGGGGGTCACGCGGTTCGCCGTCGGTGCGTCGAGCGACTTCACCGACCTGCCCGTCGCGGCGGCAATCTGGCTCGCCCAGATGCCCGACGAGGCGGTGGCGTCTCCACCCGTCGAGGCGGCCGCGCCGTCGATGTCTCCGGCCCAGGCCTGGCGGGTCGTCCGCGGCGCCCAGTTCGTGAGCGGTGCGACGGCGGGTGCCGTCGCCGGCGCCGCCTGGCCCGACTTCAGCGGCACCATCCAGACGGCGAGCCGCTCGCTGGTCGTGCCGGTGTAGCGGATCGTCAGCTTGCAGAAACTGGCGTTGCTCGACTGCCCGGACACGCTCGGGGAACTCGCCAGTGGCACGGCCTCGGACACCGCGAAGGTCGCGCCCGTGCCCGAAAGGATCCGGCACTGCAGCCGGTTCGAGCCGATCGTGATCGTGGCGGTCTTGCCGTCGGCGGCGATCGCGATCTGCGTGGCCCGGTTGGCGTACGGCACCGGCAGGTGCATGAACCAGCAGATCTCGGGGGCGGTGGTCGCCGTGATCTCATCCTGCACGAGCAGCGAGCCGTCGGACCGGTCCAGGAGGAAGCCCCGTTGGACGGTCGAGACCCGCATCTTTGCGTAGAGGTTCGACAAGTCCACGACGCCGATCGACTGCAGATCGGTCGAGAGGCTCTTGATCACCTCGGCATAGGCGGGCTTGCCGGTCGCGTCCTTGTAGACCTGGTCGGCGTTGAGCGCCCGCTCGTTGGCGTCGCTCGAAGAGAGGTAGTCGTTGGCCGTCGGGTTGATCACCAGCGTGTTCTGCCCCTCGGCCCGCTTGCGGTACGCGCCGTAGTTGGTCCCGCCGACCTGGGCGAGGGAATACGAGTCGCGGCCGAGGTCGGTGGCCCACCGCTGCCCCAGGGCGTCGAAGAGGAACGTTCCGCCGTCGAGGTTCTCGTGCTCGTCGACGCCCTTGTAGCCCCCCTTGAACATCACGGCGCTCGAGGGCGTGGACCACGAATCCCGCCAGACGTGCACGTGCTCGCTGGAGTTTGCCCGGCCCGACGTGCCCCACTGCAGGAGCCGCGGATCGCCGTAGAAGCCCTCGTCGGTCCGGGCCGCCTGGGAGCCCCGCGACACCACCTTGCCTGACGACGTGTCGCCGCGGTCGTCGTACCACAGCAGCGCCCAGGGGGTGCGGGAGCCGAACACGCTCTTCGTGCTCGACACGCCCCCCGTGACGATCGTGGTCGTGGTGGTGGCGTCGGCGCCGTCACGGACCACCTTGGCGACGTCGCCGCGATTGAACCGGGCCGCGAGCCAGTAGAACCAGGGGTCACCATTCTGCGACCAGTTGCCGTCGGCGAAGGCGTAGGTGCCGCCGCCGTTGGCGACTCCGGTGGTCATCACGACGTGGTAGTTCGGCGTCTGCTGGAAGCCCTTCTCCAGCGAGAGGGCGTAGTCGGTGCCCACGGCGGTCTGGAGGTTCGCCATCAGGCGGATCAGGTAGAGTCCCCCGTAGCCGAGATACCCCGGCCCTTCGTGCCAGCCGCCGTTTTCCCCGGCGAACCGCCGCATCGCCGACTGCAGCACCGGCCAGCCCTTGGCGAGGAGCGTCTCCGTCTCGCCCTTGTAGTATTCCGGCGCGAACGCGAGGGCCGCGCTGCCCACGCCGCCGATGCAGACGAACGACCAGTTCCCGTACCACTGCGTCCAGTAGTTCCGCGCGGTGCAGGCGTCGATCGTCGGCTTGATGGCCAGCGTGTACACCCGATCGGCGATCTGCTTCCGCTCGGCGGCGGTGAACGTGTCGTACATCCAGTCGTAGCAGACCGAGATCCCCTGCGACACCATCGCCGCGCCGAGGAACTGCGACCCGGTGTCCCAGGTGGACCACTGGATCACGGCCTGGATCACCGCCTTCGCCTTGTCGACGTATTTCAACGCGTTGGCGTCGGTTCCCTCCACGGCCTTCCGCAGGGCATAGGCGCCGGCGAGAAAGGTGAGGTTGTCCTCCAGGCCGGCGAGGATCGGCTGCGTGCCGCCCGCCGCCGCGGTCGGGGCCGTGGTCGAGGGCGTGTCGTCGGTGAGGTAGAGGTCGGCCCGGGCGACGACGGAGTCGTACCAGGTCTTGAAGGCGCCCCCGCGGGCGACCAGAGCCTTGGCGCGGGCGAGCATCTCGGGGCTGGAGAGGATCCGGTTCCGGCCGGCCGACATGCCGTTGAGCATGCCCGCCGCAGGGAGCGGCGTGGTGGCGGCCCACGGCTCGATCGCGTCGGCGCCGATCACGGTCACGGACGCCGACATCGGCGTGGTCCAGCCGACCGCCCAGTGGTTGTAGCCCGCGTTCTCCTTGTGGAGCACCTCGAAGTAGTAGCGGCGGCCCTGCACGAGCTCGAGCGGGGCCGACGTCTGCGTGGGTGTGGCGGTCCACGCGTAGGGGGCGGTGATGGCCGACGTCCACGC
>Ga0315903_10007083_pt1 | contig 14105 bp, 12 predicted proteins | sample LakEriMetagenome_7_FD_203524 | JGI IMG/M metagenome (GOLD analysis project Ga0315903, IMG submission 203524) | Freshwater fungal communities from buoy surface, Lake Erie, Ohio, United States - Buoy 2 MA119 | ecosystem: Environmental > Aquatic > Freshwater > Lake | place: USA: Lake Erie, Ohio...
GGTCGCAATGTCTTTTATGTTCCTTTCCGTCAGGGGCCCTGTCCCCCACGGATCCGGGGTGCAGGGAGCGGGGGTTTCGTTCCTCGGAGCGATTCTGCCCCTACTCGGTGTGCTTGCCGCCTTCGGCAGTGCGGTCATCGGCTTCATCCTCGGTGCCCGGGCTCTGGCTGAAATCCGCCGATCAGGCGGAGCCAAAACCGGGCTCGGCTCCTCGATCTTCGCCATTACCGCATGGCCAATACTCTTACTCTTTACCTTGGCTACCGTGCTTATCAGGATTTCAATGTCTGGAAACGGCTTATCGTTGGGGCCCTTCGTGGTCATTCCCTTCGTGGTGCTTTCTGTCTCCGTTGCTTCCTGGATCCTGATCAGGGGGCTTTATCGCTGGGCACGGGGCGTCGAAGGAAAGGGCGGAACCCGCTCCCACCCAGGACTGGTGCGCCCGATCCTGATGTCACTGCTCGTGGCAATAGGCTTGCCAATCCTAACAATGGTTGGCCTCCATGTTTTCAGCAGCAGTTCGGAAAACCGCTGGGGCGATTCCAACACCCACAGAATTGATTGGTATCGGGGGCGGCCGGAGGTAAGTTTTCCTGTTCGCATCGATTCAGGAATTCGCGCCACATTCCGCCTCGTTCAGCGTGATGGCAAGGGCGGACAAAGCATCACGACCGTTGGCCAGGCAACTACAATATCTCCGGACACATTCACAATTGATGTAGGAGCATATCGAGTCCCCGACTCGGAAGATAGGCTTTTCAAAGAACTTGCCATCACGGTGAGATCCAGTCGCGAAACACTCAGTTCTTTCACGGGATCTGATATCAGTGGCTGGGAATTCACCGATGATCTGCCCGACGCGCCCGTTATTATCGGCCCCGACCGCCGGGAATTCCAGCTGGCCAGCCGCCGGAGCGCTGACGGAACCCAAGAGGAGGCTCTGGTCTTCGAGGTGGAGACAACTTTCCAAGGGAAATGAAGATTGCCCACTGAACCGCACTTTCCATCCGAATGTCCGACCACAATCCATCATCCTTCCGAATCGGTTCCGTATTTCACACCACCCGCTGGACGATGGTGATCCGGGCGCGGGGCGCGGCGCCCGAAGCCCGCGCCGCACTCGGTGATCTTTGCGAGGCATACTGGATGCCGGTTTACCGTTTCCTGAAACGCGAGGGCCGCAGCGATGACGAAAGCCGCGAGCTGACCCAGGAGTTCTTCTCACGGCTCCTCGCGGGGAACACTTTGGAAAAGGCAGATCCGGGGAAAGGCCGCTTCCGTTCCTACCTGTTAGGCGCGCTCAAGCATTTCCTCTCCGACCAACGCCGCGCCGAGGGACGGCTGAAGCGCGGCGGAGATGTGGTCATCGAATCGATCGATTCCGGCGGCGGCGAAACCTCTCCCGGGCTCTCCATCGCCGATCCGGGTGCCGGGGCAAGCGACGCCTATTTCGACCGGCATTGGGCGCTGGCGGTGATGGAGCGTGGGCTGGATGCCGCGCGCGAATCCTTCAATCAGTCGGGGAAAGACAAGCAGTTCGAACTGCTCAAGCCGTGGCTGATCGGCGATGTCGAGGGGCTCTCGCAGGCTGATGCCGCCGCCGAGCTGGGAATGAGCGCCGGGGCGGTGAAGGTCGCCGTGCACCGCCTGCGACAGAAGTTCGGCGAGGCGATCCGCCGGGAAATCGCCGAAACCGTGGACACTGAGGACGAAATCGCCGGGGAACTCCGTTACCTCATCGATGCGCTCCAAGCTCACTGATGGCATGTGCGGATGTGCACGCGGAGCGCCCTTCGGACCGTTGTCCGGCGAAAGATGAAATCCACCCCTCGCCCGAAACGTAAACCAGCGCACTCGACTATGAAAACCATCCTCTCCACTTTGTTTGCCACCGCCGTTTTCAGCTCCCCATGGGCCGCTGCGGAGATTCTCGTGAAATCCGGCGAAAAGATCGCCTTTCTCGGCGATTCGATCACCCAGGGCGGCTGGAGCCAGCCATCCGGCTACGTGCGCCTCGTGATGGAGGGGCTCAAGGCGAATGGCGTCGAAGCCGAAGCCGTGCCCGCCGGCATCAGCGGCCACAAGTCCGACCAAATGCTCGCCCGGCTCGAAAAGGATGTGCTCTCGAAGAAACCGCAATGGATGACCCTGAGCTGCGGCGTCAACGACGTGTGGCACCACGCGCGGGGTGTACCGCTTGATGAGGCCATGGCCGCCAACGGCACCTACGACGCCAACGTCGCCCAACGCGGCACCTACAAGAAGAACATCACTGAGATCATTGACCGCGCGACCGCCGCCGGTGTGCGCCCGGTGATTTTAACCGCAACCGTCATCAAGGAGGATCTCGACAACGACCTCAACAAGAAGCTGGCCCCCTTCAACGAGTTCCTGCGCGGGCTGGCCAAGGAAAAACAAATACCGCTGGCCGATCTCAACGCGATGTTTCAGGAAGCCATCAAGGCCGCCAACCAGCCGGGCACCAATGTCTATACCAGCGACGGCGTTCACATGAATGCCAAGGGCAACCAACTCATGGCCGTGGGCGTGCTCAAGGCCTTCGGTTTGAACCCGGAACAAATCGCAAAAGCCGAGGCCGCATGGGCACCGCTTCAAGCCGAAGCCGAGAAGGTCGCCAAGGAACGCGCCGAGGCCCGTCGCGCGAAACAGCAACAGAAGAAAAAGGACCAGCCGGCTCCCGCCAAGAACTGACGTGGTTCCCGAAGCCCGAATCGCCGCTTGTTTTCCCATCCGCCCCGCGCCAGCCTTCCGGCCGCCATCCATGAAATTCCCCGTCACGCTCGCCGCCGCCTCGCTGGTCGCCATTTCCCATGCCGCCGAGGTCCCCAAGGTCTTTGATGGCCTTTTCCAACAGGACGTGGTCGTGAAAGGCCAGGTGGGCATGGTGCTGCCGCCCAAGGAGATCGACAAATACGTTGCCAAGGTCGAGCAGGCGGCGCGCAAAGACACCAAGTGGTTCCGCGAGTATTCGAAGCAGACGAAACCCGGCATCCCCCTGCCCTACGACGACCGCCTCGGACTCACCAAGGAGGAATACAGCGAATACCTCGCGCTCTGGAACAAGCGCGCCTTCAAGCCGATGGAGGAAGTCATGCTCGTGCTGCGGAAAAACTCCACCGGCACCTGGTCGCTCACCGGCACCGGCGGCGCCAGCACCGTCACCACCTTGCGCTATGACGCCACTGCCGACACCTTCCGGTCTCCCAACGGCGAGCTCAAACGCATCGATGACATCAAGGCGGACCCCGCGAGCATCCTCGGCGAATGGACCGGTCACGAGTGGAAGTTCGAGGAGGAAACCAGCCTTGGGAAAACCAAGGAAAACTTCGCCGTCGGCCGCTTTGCCGACAACCAGTACGGGCTGATCGTTTACCGCGTGCAGGACCTCTCGTCCGAAGGCACCCGGCTGCTGGACAAGAGTCTCGTCGTACGTTTTCCGCTGGGCAAGGCCGGTGCCGCCAAGCCCCCGGCGAAACCTGCGGCCGCTCCGGCGAAACCGGCCAAACGGTGATCCCATGGACCCGGCGGTTCCGTCAGGAAAACGCAGGCATCATCCGCTTCGTTGGATCGCACTGGCCGCCGCGCTTGTTCTGTTAGGCGCGCCGCTCGCGCTGAATCTCTTCCTCGCCAGCGGCCCCGGCTGCCGCCTGATCGCGAAACAGGTCCAGCGCCGCACCGGACTGGAATGCCGCGTCGGCGGAACTTCCATCACTCCATGGAACGGCATCGAGATCCGCGGCTTGCGACTGCTTCAGCCGGCACCGCTCCGCGCCAGCGTCAGCGATCCGTTGTTAGAGACGAAGTCCGTCAAACTCAGCCCCGTCTGGAAATCCTGGATCAGGGGGCGCCTCGAGATCCATGCCATCCATGTCGATTCTCCCGCCGTCACCCTTTCGTTGGAACTGCTCGCGGAAATCGCGAAGCCGCGGCCCGGTGCTCCACCACCCGCAGCTCCTGCGCCGCCACCACCACCCGTCGCTGCGGCGGATACCGTCCCACAAGCCCCTCCGGTTTCAACCGCACCGCAAACTCCGGCACCGCCACCAGCACCAGTCCAGGCCGGCCGCACCGCGTGGATTCACGTGCAAAACGCCTCGTTTCGCCTCGTTTCCGCCGCTCGTCGCACCGACGTCATCACTGTCACCGGTCTGGGCGGCTCGATTCCGATCGCCGGCGCACCGGCCACTTCCGCGCTGCGCGTCGGCCAGGTTTCCGCCGTCGGACAAATCCTTCTAACAGAAACCCGGAGCGAACTCGCCTGGAACCCGCCGTTTCTAACAGCCACCGCGCCGGACATCGCCATCGGCGGGAACCGTTGCAAGGCCCAAGGCACTGTCGCGCTGGTTCCCGGCCTGCCCTTGCAGGCGGAAGTCGCGCTGCCGGAGCAAGTATTGCCGGAGATTCCGCTGCCCGGCGACCAGCACGTCAAGGCGGCCACGGTGAACGCCAGCGCGCGTTTCCGAGGATTCCTGTTTGCACCCGGATCGTGGCAGGGCGAGTTCGCCGCCGCCTCGACGCGGCCGCAAGCCCGCCTCGCCGGGCACGACGCCGCCTTCGACCGCGGCCACTGCGTGGTCCTGCTGCGCGGCGGTGCGCTGTCCTGCCCGGACGCGCGTCTCATTGGCGACGACCTCTCGCTGTTAGGAAACGGCGCGCTGCTGGCGGACGGACGCCTCGCCGCCGTGCTGCGCGTGGTCGCTCCGCCCTTAGCGCTCGATGCGATCTCGGCGCGACTGTTTCCAAAAATCCCCCGCCCCGCGCAGACCGCGCTGGCCACACCGCAGCGCGCCGCCCTGGACATCGAAGCCTTCGGCGACATCCGCCGGATTTTCATCCGCCCCGGTCTCGACGGGCCGGTGCTCACCCTGCAACCTTGAGCCCGCCATGAGAATCATCGCCGGAAAAGCCGGACGCGTCGCGATCAAGGTGCCTCCCGCCGTGGCCCGTCCCACCACCGACTTCGTCCGCCAAGCCGTGTTCTCCATGCTCGCCTCCAAGGTCGAGGACGCGCGCGTGCTCGACCTCTTCGCCGGTTCCGGTGCCATCGGCCTCGAAGCGCTCAGCCGCGGCGCGGCTTCCTGCGTGTTTGTGGACGAACACCGGCAGGCCGCCGCCGCCATCACCGAGAACCTCGCCAAAACCCGCCTCGACGGCGGACGCGTCGTGAAATCCGAAGCCTCCTCCTTCCTACGCCGCGATGCCGCGAGCTACGACCTCATCTTCGCCGATCCTCCCTATTGGAAACACTACGGCGACAAGGACCACCTCACCGCCCTCCTCTCCTCCGGCCTGCTCGCACCCCGCCTCGCTGAAGGCGGCCTTCTCATCGCCGAAGTCTCGTCCCACCACCACCCCGCCGTGCCGCCAGACCTCGTCCTCACCGACCGCCGCGAATACGGCGGCAGCGCGATCCTGCTCTATCAGCACGGCCCCGGTTGACACGGAGTTCGGGAAGCACGGATCTTTTTCCTGATTTCGGCATCAGGTGCGAAAGTCGGATCATTCGGGATCCGCTCACTGCTTTCCCTGCGCGTGATCCAGGGCGGCGGCGACGAAGCCGGAGAAGAGCGGGTGCGGGCGGTTGGGCTTGGATTGGAACTCGGGGTGGAACTGGGCGCCGATGTAGAACGGATGATCCGGCAGTTCGACGATTTCCACCAGGCCTTCTTCGGCGGAGACGGATGAGATCACAAGCCCGGCTTCCTGAAGACGCTCCTGATAGTCGGAGTTGAACTCGTAGCGGTGGCGATGGCGCTCGTGAATGCGGTCCTTGTTGCCATACAACTCGGCGGCCTTGGTACCGGCGAAGAGGATGGATTCGCAGGAGCCAAGACGCATCGTCGCACCCATGTCCTCGACGCCCTTCTGTTCCTCTTGAAGACAGATGACCGGATGCATTGTGGATTTTTCAAACTCGGTGGAGTTCGCATCCTTCAGGCCGCAGACATTGCGGGCAAACTCGATGGTCGCGATCTGCATGCCGAGGCAGATGCCGAAGTACGGAATCTTTTTCTCACGGGCATACTGGGCGGCGAGGATCTTGCCCTCGGTGCCGCGGTCGCCGAAACCGCCAGGCACCAGGATGCCATCGACCTCGCCAATGACGGACTGCGCACCGTGGTCCTCGATGGCCTCGGTGTCCACGCGGACGATGCGCACCTTGGTGTCGTGGTGCGCGCCGGCGTGGATGAGCGATTCGTAGATCGACTTGTAGGCGTCCTGCAGTTCGATGTATTTGCCGGCAACGGCGATGGAAACCTTGTGTTTGGGATGGATGACGCGCTGCACGAAGCGCTCCCAGTCCTCAAGGGCGGGCGAGGGCGTGTGGCCGAGGCCGATCTTGTCCACCACGAGGCGGTCAATCTTGTCGCGGCGCAAATCCAGCGGGCACTCGTAAATCGTGTGCGCCACATCGCGGAAGGCGACGACGTTCTTGCGCTCGACGTTGCAGAACATGGCGATCTTGCGACGGTTGTCCTCGTCGAGATCGGCCTCGGTGCGGCAGATGATGATATCCGGCTGAATGCCGATCTCGCGGAGTTTCGCAACGCTTTGCTGGGTGGGCTTGGTTTTCACCTCGCCCGCGGCCTTGATGTAAGGCAGCAGCGTCACGTGGATGAAACAGACGTTTTCCTTGCCGACTTCGAGCGCGTATTGGCGCAAGGCTTCGAGAAACAGCAGACCCTCCATGTCGCCGACCGTGCCGCCGATCTCGGTGATGAGCACATCCACGTCCGGGTTGTTCGCGGTCACCTGCTGGAGACGGGATTTGATCTCATCGGTCACGTGGGGAATGAACTGCACGGTCTTGCCGAGGTATTCGCCGCGGCGCTCCTTCTTGATCACGGAATCGAACACCTGGCCGGAGGTGAGGTTGTTCATCCGGGAGAGAACGCCGGAGGTGAAGCGTTCGTAGTGGCCGAGGTCGAGGTCGGTCTCCGCACCGTCGTCGAGCACATAGACCTCGCCGTGCTGGTAGGGCGACATGGTGCCGGGATCGACGTTGAGGTAGGGGTCGAACTTCTGCATCAGCACCTTGAGGCCGCGGGCCTCGAGCAAGGTGCCGATGGATGCGGCGGCAAGACCTTTGCCGAGCGAGGAAACGACGCCACCGGTGACGAAGATGTATTTCATAAAGTGATAAGTGAGCGGTGATCAGTGAGCTGTGAGAAGAAGACGCTCCACCTCGAGCGCCTGTTCGGGAGTATCGACTCCGGGCGAGGTGTCCGAGGTGGTGATGACGTGGATGGACGCGCCGTTTTCGAGGGCGCGGAGTTGTTCGAGCGATTCGGCCCGTTCCAGCGGCGAGGGCGGCCAGGTGACGAAGCGTTCGAGGAAATCGCGGCGATAGGCGTAGATGCCCTTGTGGCGCAGCACCGGCAGACCGGGCACGGGGTTGCGGAAAAACGGCAGCGGCGAACGCGAGAAATAGAGCGCGCGGCCATCGAGCGCGGTGACCACCTTCACCACGTTCGGATCGGCCACGGCCGGATCGGCGGGGTCGAGCGGATTGGCGGCGGTGGCCATGTCCGGCCCGCCGGGGCGGGAAATCACGGCGGCAAGTTCATCGATGAGCGCGGGGTCGATGAGCGGCTCGTCGCCCTGGATGTTGACGATGTGCGTGGCCTGCGGCACCGCCCTAACAGCCTCGGCGATGCGGTCGGTGCCGGTGGGGTGGTCGGGCGAGGTCATCACGGCGCGGCCGCCGAACTCCGCAACGGCTGTTAGAATGCGCGCGTCATCGGTGGCGACGAGGATCTCATCCAAGCCGGAGCAGGCCATGCAGCGTTCCCAGACGTGGCGGATGAGGGGTTTTCCCGCGATGGGATGAAGGGGCTTGCCGGGGAAACGGGTGGAACCCCAGCGGGAAGGCAGAATGCCGAGAATGTGGGTGGATGGAGAGGTTTGCGGCACGCCTGCAAAAGGTTGGGCGACGCTATGGCAGGGACCGCAAGGCCGACAAGAGCGGTTTCGGAAAAATTGCCCGCGCGCTCCGGATGCCGGGAAATTTCGGAGTTTCATCCGTTTCACGATTTCACTACGATCCCGCCATGGCCAAGGGATACGAGCTGCACCAGGCGCGCATGATGGCCCTGCAGGCGATGGGCAAGGATCTCGCGCGCCGGGCCAAGTCCAAATGCGAGATCACCGGAGCGTCGGGTGTTTCCCTCTGGCCCTACGAGGTTCCGCCCGTCGGGGAGAATCCGGAAATCGACCGCACGCTGCTGATTTCCGAGGAGTGCCACGAAATGCTCGATCACCCGGAGCGTCTGGCCGGCCACTCGTGGCAGTGTCTGGCCTCGGCGGTCTGGAGTGATTTTCCCGCCGTGCAGGTCGTAGCCTGGCGAATGCTGCGCGAGTTGGCCAAACGTGAGGACTGGGCCCGCCTCGCGCTCGAGGAGGTTTACCTCGACCCCGAAGTGGAGGCATGGGCGCTCGACGATACCGACTGAAAACAGAAATCCACCACCCGCGCAACTTCACCCGCGGCCATCGGTTCAATGAGGCATCTTGAGCACGGCCGCCGCCACAACGCCCCTGTTCCTGCCCATGGACGAGAAACTCACGCCCGCCCAAGCCGACGAGAGTTCCCTCGATCACGCGCTGATGGCCCGGATCGGACAAGGTGACCATCAGGCTTTCCGCGAGTTGGTCGAGCGGCACCAGCACGCCGTCGTCGGCACCGTCGCCAAGATGCTGGGAAACAACCAGGACGCCGAGGATATCTCGCAGCAGGTCTTCCTCCGGATCTGGCGCAACGCCCGGACTTACCGACCGGACGCCAAGTTCACCACCTACCTCTTCACCATCGCCCGCAACCTCGTTTTCAACGAAACCCGCCGCAAGAGCCGCAAGAAGGAAGTCTCATCCGAGGAACGCGAGGAAAACTCCAACCAACTCATCGAGGACAGCCCCGAGCACCGGCCCGATGCGGAACTGCTCCAAAGCGAACTCCAACTGGCGGTGGACCGCGCCATTGCCGCGCTCCCGGAGACCCAGCGGATGGCCGTCGTGCTCCGCCGTTACGAGCAGCTTTCCTACGAGGAAATCGCCGAGGTCCTGAAACTCTCGGTTTCCGCCGTCAAAAGCCTGCTATTCCGCGCCCGGACCACTCTTCGCGAGTCCCTCAGCGGCTACCTGCAGGATTAATCATTTATTTCAATCAGTTGTTTGACCAGTGGGTATTTGCGGATTGCCAAGGCGCCCGAGCAATCCTATCGTCCCGCCCGGGCGGGGCATTCAAGCGCCTCTTCCGCCGAACCGATTACCGCACGCCGTGGGATTTCTTGACGCTATCAAACGCTGGCGGTTGACCCAACAGGGTCTTTCGTCGGGTAAAAAACGCCGGGTTCACAGTGAAAATCCGGTGATTCAGGCACTGGAGGACAGCCAGTGGGTGAAGCTCGCCCTGTATGCCACCTTCGTCGTGAGCTGTGCCGTCATGGTGCTCAAGGCCGCTCCCGGCACGGCATTTGCAGACGAGCCGCTGAAAGGCGCGGTTTACGGCCTGATCATCGCCGTGACCGCCGTGGTGATGTTCCAGGTCAGCCTGCAAACCTCCTGCAAGCGCAACAGCCGGGTGGTTCTCGTGATGGGCGGGCTGGTGGGCCACCTGATCCTCGTGCGCCTTGCCATGAGCCTGGCCGACGTCGGCTTCATCCCCGAGGTGTTCCGGTTTTTCTTCGTGCCCTTCGCGCTTGCGCCGATGCTCCATGGTGTGCTTCTCGGCCGCGCCGTGGGGGCGTTTTCCGCGGTGTTCGTCACGCTGATCGGCTGCCTGTTCGCACCGCAAGGAGAGGCGCTCGGCTACATGATCCTCAGCTTGGTTTGCGGCATCACCAGCGTGTTGCTCGCCCATCAGGTGCGCAAACGCATCCAACTTCTCCAAGCCGGCATCTACGTCGGCGCGGTCACCCTCGTCATCGGCCTGCTGCTCGGAAAACTCGACATCGCCTCCTGCATCGGACCGCAGGCGATGGAAAACCTCCAGCTCCTCGGCACCGGCGGCGCGGCGGCATTCGGCACCGCCGTTTTCACCGCGCTTCTGATCAGCGGACTGCTGCCGATGTTCGAAGGCGTCTTCCTGCTCACCACCGACATCAGTTGGCTCGAACTCAGCGACCTCAACCACAAGCTGCTCCGCCAGATGCAACTCGAGGCGCCCGGCACCTTCCACCACTCGCTGGTGGTCGCATCGCTCGCCGAAGCCGCTGCCGAAAAAATCGGAGCGAACGCCCCGATGTGCCGTGTCTGTTCCTATTTCCACGATGTCGGCAAGCTCACCAAACCCGGCTACTTCATCGAGAACCAGCACGACGAAACCGAAAACCCGCACGACAATCTCACGCCGACGATGAGCGCGCTCATCATCATCGCCCACGTCAAGGACGGCGTGGACCTCGCAGTCAAACACAAGCTCAATCCGCGCATCATCGACGTCATCCAGGAGCACCACGGCGATTCGCTCGTCGCCTACTTCTACCGGCGCGCCCAGGAGCAGAAGAAACTCGAACTCGAAAAGGTGGACCGCGGTCTTGAGAATCCGGAAGACCTCCCGTCCATCGCCGAGAACAACTTCCGTTACCCCGGCCCCCGCCCGACCACCCGCGAGAGCGGCATCATCGCCCTCGCCGATTCCATTGAAAGCGCTTCGCGCACCCTGCGCAAACCCACTCCCGCGCGCATCCGGGCCCTTGTCGAGGATATCGTCCGCTCGCGCATCCATGACGGCCAACTCGACGATTGTCCGCTCACCATCCAGGAACTCGCCCTCGTCAAGGACAGCTTCTGCAACACGCTGCGCTCCATGCTCCACAGCCGCATCGACTATCCGAAGGACGACGACCGCCCGACCGCCACCAAGCGCATCGGCACCGACCGCGACACCACCCAGGGCGGCCGCGTCATCCCCATGTCCAAACCGGCGTGATGCCCCGAAGGGAGAACCCCCATGGCACTCGAAGTCATCATCGGCAATCACCAGTCGGCCACCGACATTCCGGAACACTGGCTCACCGCCATGGAAGACGCCGCCCCCGAGGCAGCACGCCTCGCGCTCGCCCAAGCCGCAGCCGACGACTCGCCGCTCTCACACCTCGCCACTCTCGAGGTGGCTCTCGTCGATGACGAAACCAGCGACCGCGTCCACCGCGATTTCATGGACATCGAAGGCCCCACCGACGTGATCACCTTCCACCATGGCGAGATTGTCATCGGCACCCAGGTCGCCGAGCGCCAGGCCGCCGACTATGGCGAGCCGCTCGCCCGCGAAATCCTCCGCTACCTCGTCCACGGCCTTCTCCACCTTGCCGGCCACGAGGACGAGGAAACCGACGACCGCCAGGCGATGGAATCCGCCCAGGAACAAATCGTTTCCGCCCTCTGGCCCGAGCTCGCCCAGCGGATCAACGCATGACCGCCGGTGCCTCCCCCATCCCGCTGGCCGTCATCGGCGGTGGTCCGGCCGGGCTCCGCGCCGCCGAATGCGCCGCCCGGCTCGGTGTCCGCGTCACCGTCTTCGATGCGAAACCCTCCGTCGGCCGCAAGTTCCTCGTCGCCGGCAAGGGCGGACTCAACCTCACCCACGGCGAGCCCCTCGAATCCTTCGTCACCCGCTACGAAGGCCCCGGCCAGCCCGAAGGATTCTGGCGGGACATCATCGGCAGGTTTCCACCCGAAGCCGCCCGCGCATGGGCGGCCTCGCTGGGTGTGGAAACCTTTCAGGCGCGCACCGGCCGCGTTTACCCCACGGCGATGAAGGCCGCTCCGCTGCTCCGGCGCTGGATCGCCTCGCTGCGCCAACTCGGCGTGCGCTTCGAAACCCATCACCGCTGGTCCGGCCTCACGCCCGGGCATCCCATCGGCATCCATTTCGCCCACAGTGCCACCGTCCATGCGGAGGCCGTCATTCTCGCCACCGGCGGCGGCTCATGGCCGCAAACCGGATCGGACGGATCATGGATCGACATCCTCCTCCCGCTCGGCATCGGATGCGCTCCCCTCACACCCGCCAACTGCGGATGGGAATGCGACTGGCCAGCGGAAACCCTCGCCCGCGGCGAGGGCAAGCCGCTCAAGAACATCACCGCATCCGCCAGTGATCGCCATGTATCGGGCGAACTCATGATCACCCGCCACGGACTCGAAGGCGGCGCGATCTATCAACTCGGCCCGGCGCTCCGGGCCATGTCGCCACCCGCGATCACGATTGATCTCAAACCCACCTTTACCGAAGACCAACTCGTCGCGAAGATGGAATCCGTCCGCCGCGATTTTCTAACAGCCGCGGCACAGCGTTGGAAACTTCCGGATTCCGCGCTCGCCATTCTTTCCCGCCACCACTGGCAGGACACACGCTCACTCGCCCACGAGGTGAAACATTGCGTCATTCCGCTCATCCGCCCGCGTCCGATCGAAGAAGCGATTTCCTCCGCCGGCGGAGTCCTTTGGAGCGAACTCGAACCTTCACTCATGCTCCGCAAACTGCCCGGCTGTTTCGTCGCCGGCGAGATGATCGATTGGGAAGCACCCACCGGCGGTTATCTCATGCAGGGATGCCTCGCCACCGGCACCCACGCCGCCTTATCCGCCGCCGCATGGCTCGCTTCACGCCCGTAGCGGATTGGAAAATGGAACCGCAGATGGACGCGGATGAACGCAGACAATCAGAGAGTTGGTTCAATTGGGAGTTAGACCGCTTGCCAAAAAGGTTGCTGAAACGCAACGCTTCAAGGAGCGGCGGAATCCGTCCGCCAATGTGGATGGAATGACGATGGAAAGCGCTTCGCACGTGGCATCGAACAAGCATCCGCACGGGCGATCATGCATCGCCCCTCCTCGGCGCAAGCGACCGTGTATTCCGAATATTGGAAATGATTTTTGGCAACCGGTCTAACTCCGGGATTTTCCAATCGAGTAGAAGACCTTCACATCCATCTGCGTCCATCTACAGTCCATTCATTCTTCCATACGTCCGCGAAAGTGGGCCGCCGTCGCTCCGAGCCGCATCCTCGGGAGGACGCGGAGCGGTGGCCGCCCGGAAGGTTTCGCGCACGGACACGAATAAAACGGATCACACGCGGAAATATTTCTGTGAAATCGCGTGGTTTTCGAAAACCACTCCACTTGTCATTACTCGGTCGATCCATCCGCCAGTTCAGGCAGAAGCACATCGAATTTCATGCCCATCAGCTTGGGCCGGATCGTCGCCGGAAAATCCGCGGCCTTCACCAACAGCCGGATGATCTTCTTTCCCGCTCCGCGCGGATCGTCGATCACCGAGTCCACCATCGCCTTGGTCACGGATTTTCCATCGGATGCCCGAACCGGCAGCGATTGGCTGGGAGCGGTCCCCACGGCCAGCATCGCCGGCACCACCACGGGAATGCTGTAAACATTCTCGTTGCTCACCGTGAACACATGCGCGCCGAGATCGACCTTCCTGCCCACATCGGCCAACACCTCCGTCACCACTCCGTCCACCGGCGCGCGCAAGAAACGCTTGTCATACTGTGACTTCCAGTAGTCATGCTGGATCAATTGCGCACCCTCCAGATCCAACTGCACCTGATGCTGCGCCTGATAGAAACTCTCCATCGCCGAGGCCCAATCCAAGCGCGTCTTCTCCACCTTGCGCTTGCGCACCGCTTCCGCCGTCTCCTCCCGCGCGACCGTCCACGCCTCCGCCTGGCAACGCGCCGCCTCCACATTCGATTTGGCGTGAAGCGTGTGCTCCGCCAGATCCAACTGCAACTTCGTCGCATCCAGATCCAAGTGACCGAGCACCTGCCCCTTGGTCACCATCTCTCCCGGTTTCACGAAAACCCCCATGATGGTTCCGGCACCTTCGGAGCGGACCTTCTCCGCCACCCGCGCCGCGCCGGCGGACTCCACCAGCGTCATCTCGCCGGCCGTTGTCCGATACGGAACCTGGCCGAATGCCAGCGATGACATCGAACCAACTGTTAGAACGGCGGCGGACAGGATGCCACGCGCCCGCCTCGCGGCCTGGACTCGTTGCGCTGTTTTCATGATGCCGCTTCTTACGGCCACCATGCCGCGGATCTTTCGGAAATCCGAACTGA
>Ga0315903_10007086_pt1 | contig 14102 bp, 17 predicted proteins | sample LakEriMetagenome_7_FD_203524 | JGI IMG/M metagenome (GOLD analysis project Ga0315903, IMG submission 203524) | Freshwater fungal communities from buoy surface, Lake Erie, Ohio, United States - Buoy 2 MA119 | ecosystem: Environmental > Aquatic > Freshwater > Lake | place: USA: Lake Erie, Ohio...
TGCTCGCGGCGATCCTGAACCAGCACCCGCAGCTGCGCGTGTCCACCACGTCGGGCCTCGTCCATGCGCTGGACGGTCTGGCGAATACTTGGCACCGGACGCCGCTGCTGCTCAATGCAGACCCGGAAAGGACCGCCCTAGCTCGCACGATGCGCGGCCTCATCGACGGATTCTTTGGCGACGTGACCAAGCCTGTCGTTCTCGACAAGAGCCGGGGCTGGCCTGTCCCGGTCATCATGTCGTCGATGCGCCAAGTCCTCGGACGAAAGCCGCGCATCGTTGCGACGGTCCGATCCGTACCGGACTGCATGGCGTCCTTCGTGCGCATCGCGAAACCGGACGACCTTGACGCCTGGATGGATCGCGGCGAGCTATCGTCGCACCTGAAGGCCGCATACCAGACGCTGCGCGCCGGATACGAGTACGACCGCGAGTCGTTTCTGATCGTCGAGTACGAAGACCTAATTTCCCGGCCGCGTGAACAGTTGCAGAAAGTGCATGAGTTCCTCGGGCTGGATGCGTTCGACTACAACCTCGACGCCATCGACGGATCAACCGTGGCCGAGGACGACGAGGGCTTGCACGGCTACGCTGGTCTGCACGACATCCGCCCGAAGCTCGCCAAGCAGGCAACGCCATCGCCGCGCGACGTACTGCGGCACCACTACGCGCAGTTTTGCCAGCCGGAGTTCTGGCTCGATGAACCGCGCACGAAACCCGAGGTCGACTTGCTGGACCTGCAACTCGCCGCCGCGCGCGTCGGTGACTTCGAAGAAGGCGAACGGATCGCGGACGAACTGGCGAAGACCCGCCCGAACGACTCACGCGCGAAGTTTAACGCTGGCTTCTACGCGCTCCGACACGGCGAGATCCAGCGCGGGCATGAACTGCTGTTCGCTGGTCGCCGCGCGGGTGTCTTCGGTGATCCTGCGCCGCGCATCGATAAGCCGCTGTGGAAGGGCCAACGCGGGACTGTGCTGCTCCGCACCGAGGGCGGGCTAGGGGATCAGATCCACCAACTGCGCTACGTCGGAGAACTGAGCGCGCGGGGCTGTTCTGTGGTGATCGCGTGCGCGGCTGAACTACTGCCAATCGCGCGACAAGTCGGGGCGATGGCCTGCATCGCGCACGGAGCCGAGGCCGCCGTTGAATGCTCAGCGTGGATCCCGGCTATGTCTGCGCCGCTGTTCCTACGCCAGCAACTCGCGGACATCAGCGGCAAGCCGTATCTGCTGCGTCCGAGGGCAGACCGTCAGGAGGGTTTCACGATTGGCCTGCGCTGGTCCGGCAACAAGCATTTCGAAGCCGAGCATCACAAGCTATTCCCGCCCGGTCCGTTCTTCGACGCGGTCAAGCGCGACGGTGTGCGGTTCATCAGCCTGCAACGCGACGCGGACCTTGAGCACAAGCCGGACTGGGTCGAGACTGTGCCGCTCAAGACGTGGCTGGATACGCAACGCGCAGTCGGGATGTGCGATCTCGTCATCTCGTCTTGCACGTCCGTCTCGCACCTATCCGCAGCCATGGGCGTTCCGACATGGGTGATCGTCCCGGTGATGCCGTATTACCTGTACGCAACCCCCGGCGACCGCGTGGCTTACTACGACTCGATGAGACTGTTCCGTCAGCAGACGTTCGGAGATTGGACAGCACCGATGCACGCTGTGCGTCGTGCGTTGGACGAACGGCGCTAAAGTATGGGGTTGCCCCGTACAATCGTTGTCATCCTTGGCCTGCTCGCGGCTGGCTGTGCGCACAACCCCGGCGCGGCTGGTAGCGTGACGTTCTGGAATCCGACGACGTGGTTTTCCGGTTCTGCTGGGCGGGAAGCTGACCGCGCCGACCAGAAGCAGGCCGCAGCAGAGGCCAAGGTAATCGAAGCCGCACAGCGTACGGCGCACGAAACCGTCGAGGCGTTGGCCTCCGCACCGTCGAGCCGTCCAGTCGAGGTCGCGCGCGAGTCGGCGGGTGTGACTGTGTCGCTGCTTGATCAAGCCGCTGGACCGCTAACCGCTGCTGACAGTGCAGCCATCCGCGAGCAGGTACGAAAGCTCCTGAGCGATAACGCCGCGTTACGACGCGAGGGTGAGCAGGCACGCCAAGACAGCCGCGAGGTGATCGGCGCACTCTCGGAGAAGCTCGCGAAGGCCGAGGCTGGGAAGGAAGCGGCGACGAAGGATCTACAGGCCGCATTCGCGCGCGAAAACGAACTGGCCAACACGCTACGCAATCAGCGGTTCATCCTCTGGGCAGTCGTGATCGCCGCTGCTCTAGGCTACGTCGGGCTGCTCTACCTGCGCGTGGCGTACGGCGGCATACCCAACGCAATCGGACGTGGTCTGTCCGAGCTACGCGCGAAAGATCCCGCCGCTGCTGGCGTCGCTACACAGATTTTCGACTCACTCCTAAACCGTGCCGAGCAACAACGAATCTCCCGCCACACATGATCGACCACGACGCATCCGCTAAGCTGCTCCTCGCTAATCTGGTCCCGTGGCTCGGTACCATCATCTCCCTGCAAAACGTGCAGGTGATCGTGGCGATCCTGTCCGGCGTGGCGTCGATTGCGGTCTCCATCGCGTCCATTCTGTGGATCCGCAAGCAGGCGCGCGCGCTGGACGAGGCTGCTAAACGTTAACTGTTTTTACGCTTGCGGCAATAGTATGGGCGTACCCCAGACCTATTTTGCCGCCGGCATCGCAGGACAGATCGACCAGGCGTCCTCTATCATCCGCGATGTCGCGGTGATCACCGAGGGTCCGGCGCTGGGCCACGGCGTCAACGTGGACGCAACGACGCTCGCTCAGGTCAAGGCACAGGCCGAGACGTACAGCGGCGGGCTGAAGGTCAAGATGGACCACGGCGGAGGCGCTGCGGACATCGTCGGGTTCCTGACTAACTTCCGCGTGGCTGGCCCGAAGCTGATCGCGGACTTCCACGTTCTCCAGAACACGCCACACCGGGAGTACATTTTCGAGATCGCGGAGAAGATCCCGGATACGTTCGGGATGTCGATTGCGTTCTCTGGCCCGACTGAGCTCGGCACGGACAAAAAGACCATCCTGCAGCGGTGCAGTGAAATCTACAGCTGCGATCTCGTGAGCGAACCTGCCGCGAATGCGGGCGGACTGTTTTCGGAAAAGGAGTCCTCGGGTGAGGACGCCCAACCTGAAATTGAAATCAAACTACCCATGAATGACGACACCAAGAAGGCCATCGCTGGCATGATTGAATCGGCAATGTTGGGGCTGGGCGAGCGTCTCTCCAAGCTGGAGGGTCTCTTTCCGAAGCCCGAAGAGAAGGAAGCGGCCATGTCCGCCCGTAACGACGAGGTGAAGCTCGCGGCTGAGTCTGCCGCGCTCGCCGCCGTCAAGGAGTTCGCCAAGACGTTTGGCGCTGCTCCGGTCAAGGCGTCCGCTCCGGCGGAAGCCGTCAGCGCTCCCGCTACTCCTGCCGCGAAGAAGTTCGAGGACTTGGTCTCGGCCAAGGCCGCCGAACTCAAGGGCGACAAGAGCGCGGCCATTGCGTTCTGCGTCTCCAACCATGCCACCGAGTATGTCGCGTATCGCGCGCGCGTGCAGAGCGGCGAAATCATCAAGCTGTAACCCATCATGAGCACTCAATACTTCGGCGCTGGCACGTTCCTCGCTAACGAGGTCATCACTGCCTTCCGTCTCGTCTCCATCTCGTCCAACGGCGGCGTTCTTCTGTCCACGACTGGCGGTCAGCCGGACGGCGTGGCGCAGATCGACGCTGCTTCGGGCGACTTCGTTTCCGTGAAGTTCCTCCACGACGGCGGCACCCAGAAGGGAACGCTGGTCGCTGGTCCGGTCACGGCTGGTAACACGCTGTTCGTCGGCGCGTCCGGTCAGGTCTCGACCAACGGCACCGTCACTGTCGGCAAGGCTCTGACGACCACCGCAACGAGCGGTGCGATCATCGAGTTCATTCCCGAGAACCTCTAATCATCACCCACCATGTATACGAATTCTGCTGCTATTTTCCGTGGTGACATCGCGGGCGTGCTTGAGCAGGCGAAGGACTGGGAGTCCTCGCTTATCGGTACGCGCGTCATGCCCATCCTTCCGGTCGCTGTCCGCGCTGGTCAGTACCCGTCGTTCCGGCTCCGCGAGGGCCAGCTCCTCAAGAGCGACGTCAAGAGCCGCGCTCCTTACTCCACGTTCCCGCGCGGCACCCGTTCGTTCACGCAAGAAAATTACGTAACGAGCGAGTACGGATACGAAGAGGCCGTGGACGATGTAATCCAATCGGACGTGTCGCGCTACTTCAACGCTGAGGTTTTGGCCGCGAAGCTGTGCCAGCGCAAGCTGCTCCTCGCGCACGAACTCCGCGTGGCTTCGACGATCTTCAACAACTCGACGTTCACCGCGACCAATTCGTCCGTGGCCTACACCACCGCGAACCTCGCGACGATGAACGTTGCGTTGGACGTTGAGCTCGCTATCGACCGCCTGCTCGGTCTCGGTGAGAGCCGCGACAACCTCCGCGTTGTGATGAGCAACCAGGTCTGGCTGCGCATCAAGGCGAGCACGCTGTTCCAGAACCGTCTGCGCGGTGCTGGCATCAGCAACGACACGTTCCTGAACTCTTCGGAGCAGGCCGCGGCGGACGTATTCGGTGTCAGGGAGGTAATTATTGGCCGCGCGTCATACGATACGGCACCCGAGGGTGTGGCATACTCGGGCGCTCAGGTGTGGAATAACACGTTTATCTGGATTGGCTCCGTCTCCGAGTCGGGCGGTGGCTACTTCGGCGGTGGCGCCGGGTTCACCCTCGCGTGGAGCGAGTACGGTCCGGTGACGGGCGTGTTCACCTACCGCGACGAGGCGATCAAGTCGAACATCCTGCGCGCGTCGCAGCATGTTACCGAGAAGATCGTCAACGCGAACGCTGGTCAGTTGATCACCACGCAGTACGCGTAACCTTTGGGGTCTGTGTTTGGCGTATCCGGTGGGGACCGGATACCACGACACCGCCTGGCTTCGGCTGGGCGGTGTTTCTTTTTTGACGGTCTGCGCCATGCCATGCGCATCTCACTCTGCGTCATCGCTGGCAACGAAGAGCACCACATTGAACGTATGCTCACCTCGTTCGCTCCGGCGTTCGACGAACTCTCACTTGTCCGCGCCATCGGCTCGCGGAAGGCAGACCGTACGCTGTCCATCGCTCGCGACTGGGCCGAGTCGAACAGGAAAGACTTCGTGTTTAGCGAGCACGTCAACCAGCCGGGAACCGAGGGATGGGATCACGTCGATTCCTTCGCCGCTGCTCGCAACGATTCATTCCGCCAAGCGTCCGGCGAGTGGCTGATCTGGTGCGACTGCGACGACGTGCTTCCCGACGCTGACAAACTGCGGGGCGCAATCGAAAGCGTGTCGGACATGATCACGATGATCCGCTTTCAATACGACGTGCGCGGCACCGGAAAGAAGCTGTATCGCGAGCGCGCCATCCGCCGCGACAAGTTCCACGCCGGCCGGCATTGGCACCACGACGTTCACGAAAACCTGTTGATGCTCGCAGGTGACAAGCACATTGACCTGCCGGATCCGGTGTGGCTGCACGCGCCGTTAGAGGTGAAGCGCGAAAACCGCACGCGCAATCTGCGGATCCTGCGGAACACCGTCCGCGAGTCCGCGTCGCAGTACTTCTACTTGCACCAAGAGCACTATTGCAGCGGCAATCACAAAGCCGCTGAAGAGTTCGGCAAGATCGCGTTGGCCATGCCGAATCTGCAGGACTCGTTTCGGTACGAGGCTCACTTGAACATCGCGCGGGTCTGCAATGATCACCGCGTGGCTATTCAGCACTGCCTTGAGGCGCACGGTGTTTTCCCGTGGTGTCGCGAAGCCTTCGCCGCGCTGATCATGTTGTGCTTTGAGCGCCGCGACGTCACCCGTGCGCACTACTGGGCCGAGCAGATGTTGTTGCGTCCTGAGCCGACCGGGGACGCGCGCCCGTGGACGCACGAAGCCAAGTGGTATGGCTGGGCAGGTATGGACCTTGCCGCCCGTGCAGCGCGATACGCTGGCAATCTGGGCCGCGCCGAGGCGCTGCAGTCAGAATACCACGGGGGCCAGCTGCCGAGGATCAGCCTGATCCACGCCACGCGCGGGCGGACGACTAAAGCCGTGCGCTGCCGCGAAGCGTTCCTGACTGCGGCCGCGTACCCGTCGAAGATTGAGCACATCTTCGCCGTCGACGCCGACGACGCGGAAAGCGTCGAGATGTCGAAGCAATTCCTTAGCGTCGTGTCGTCTGGCCAAAGCTGCGTGTCCGCGTGGAATCTCGGTGCAGCGAAGGCCAACGGCGACCTCATCATCCAGCTGTCGGACGATTGGCTCCCGCCGCTCCATTGGGACGCTAAACTCCTGGCGCTCGTCGAGGGCCGCGATCTGCGCACCGAGGAGGCGGTCATCGCTGTGAACGACGGCTCGCGCAAGGATGCGCTGCTCTGCATGGCGATTATGTCGCGCGCGCGGTACGCGGCACAGGGCTATATGTTCTTCGACGGTTACCAGTCGATGTTCTCGGACAACGAGTTTTCGCACCGCGCATGGAAGGACGGCGTGGTCATCGACGCGCGCGACCGCCTCACCTTCATTCACGCTCACCCAGCCTTCAAGAAAGGCGAGATGGATGCAACGTACGAACACAACAACCGAAAGGACCGATATGAACAGGGACTCGCACTCTTCCGCGCCCGTAATCCAGATGCCTCCTGACGGTTACATCTGGCACGAATCCGGTGCGCTCATGTCGCGCGACCGGACGATCACGGCCAAGTATGATCACGCGTACGTCGCACGGTACGAGAAGTACCCCGAGCAGGCGTCGTCCCGGATCCGCGCTCAACTTGCCGAGGCGATGCAGCCCGACTGGGAAAGCGTCTGTGACGTCGGCTGCGGGACCGGGGCGTTTCTCGCGGAGATGCACCGTCGCAAGCCGACCGCTCAGGTCGCGGGTCACGACGTGTCGGACTACCCGTTGCCTGAATGCGTCGAGCGCGCGCCGGACTGGTTTTTCCGAAATTGGGACGTAGTCACGTTCTTCGACTCGCTGGAGCACTTCCCCGCTCTGGACGACCTGAAGTTCGTCCACGCAAAGACCGTCATCGTCAGCGTGCCGTGGTATCACCCCGAACTAGGAAATGACTGGTTCAACAGCTGGAAGCACAAGCGCCCCGGTGAGCATCTGTGGCACTTCACGCCGGGCAGCCTCGCGGAGATCTTCGGCGCTTTCCGTTATCGTCCGGTCTTCATCGGTTCGCCGGAAGACAACGTGCGCGGGTCAGCGCCATGGGGGAGCAACATCCTGACGATGGTGTTTCAGAGATGATGCTGACGATCCTAACGATCGTGCTGAACGGTCAGCCGTACATTGAGCACCAATTGTCGGTGTTCCGGCGACTAACCGTCCCGTGGAGATGGCACGTCGTCGAGGGCGTCTCGTCGCCCGTAGGCTGCACGGCGTGGTGCAGTCCCGTCGGCGCAACGTGGCACCGGAACTGGCGCAGCATTGACGGCACCAGCGAGGTGCTCGACGGCATCGCAGACCATCGCGTGCGCGTTAGCCGTCCGGCTGGGCCGTGGTCCGGTAAGCTGGCAATGATCACCGAGGCCATGCGCGGCGTAGATCACGGCGTCGTAATGCAGATCGACGCAGACGAGTTCTGGATGCCTGCGCAGCTGGATGACGTGTACCGTCGAATGATCACGGCACCGATAGGCACGGCCGCACAGTTTCGGTGCTTCTGTTTTGTCGGGCCGCGCAAGGCCGTGACCAGTCGGATCGGCTTTGCGTCGATGCCTTACGAATGGGTCCGCGCTTGGAAGATCGGTCCTGGCGTCCGTTTCGTTTCCCATGAACCGCCCACCCTCAACATCCAAAGGCAGACCGTGCCGCGAGATGTCACGGCAGCGTCGGGACTGGTCTTCCAGCACTACGCTTACGGCACCGCAGAACAGGCGCGATTCAAACAAGAGTTCTACGGCTACCGTGGACTAGTCGATGGCTGGAACCGACTGCAGCAGACCAAAGGCGAGGTGCGCCTTGGTCAGTATTTCCCATTTCTCAAGGACCAGCCGTGGGTCACGGCAAACGACGTATGATCATTCTTAAATACCACCAGCGACTAGGCGACATCATCCGTTGCCTGCCTATTGCCCGGCATCTCGTCGCGCAGGGCCACCCAGTCGCGATTGAGTGCTTCCCGCAGTATCACTCCCTTTTCGATGCGGTCAGCTATACGGTCCCGCTCGCACCGGGGCACCGCGTCGAGGGCGAGCGTATCAATCTGGAGATCTGGCCTGATCGGTACCACGCCTACCGCGCCAGTCGCCAGACGTGGGAAGACTTCGTGTACAACCTTGACCCGCGCTTTGCCGGCATGGACCGACAGATCATCTTTGACCGTCTCGACCCAGACCCGATCTGGGGTCAGTACGGCATGACAAAGAGCACCGCGCTAGTGTCGCCGTTCGGATACTCGCAGGCGGTCAAGGTCATGCCTGCGCTGATCTGTCAGCACGCCTTCGAAGCCTACAAGGCACCGTTGCGCGTCGTGGCTGACCCGCACCAAGCCGAGCAGTGCATTGCCCAAGGGTGGAGCGAAAACCTGTTTGTCACAGCCTACAACATCCCGGACCTCATCCGCATTCTCCGCGATGCTCGCGAGGTGATGACGGTCAACTCCGCGCCTGCGCTGATCTGCTCTGCTGTGCGGAAGTCCTTCGACCTGATCGGCTCCGGCATGGCGCAGGACGACGTAACCAGTCCAGCGGCGCGCGTTGTGACATTTGGCGCATAGGTATGGCCGTCCGCGATTTCGACCCTGCGCTGTTGGAAGCTGACTTCTCCGCGATACAGGAGCAAGCAGGCATCACGTTTGCGCTGCACGGCGTCGTCATAACTGGCATCTGGAACAACTCGCGCAATATGTTCCAGGACTTCGAAGACCAGCGCCGCGACGAGGGGCGGTATACTGTGTTTTTCCTCGCGTCTCAGGTCGTGACTGCGCCGCAACTGACTACGACTGTCGTGCGCGCGGGGGTAACGTACTTCATTGAATCTATGGAGTTCGACGCAGAGGGCAGCGGAGTTTCCATCGACGTGAAGAAGTCGATATGATCCAGATCGAAGCACGCACTAAGGAGCTAGAGGCTGCGCTTGCACGACTGGCTAGCGCGGCACGGGTGGACTATGGGCTAGTGGTGAAGGAGGAAGCTAAGTACGTCCTCCAGCACATCATGAAGTTTACCCGTCCTCGCGACAGGCAGGAGGGAAAAATGAACATCAAGGCCGACCTTAGCAGGCTGTTTGTCCCGCTGGATTTCGACTACTTCAACAGCCGCGCGACCACGGGCGGATTCTACAAGTCCATCGCTGGTTACATCCGCAAGCGCCAGACCGGAAAGCTCAACGAACTGTTCCAGAATCCGAACCTTCAAAGTCTGGGCTGGCTGCATCAAAAGACCATGCTGGGATCGTATCAGGAGGTCGCCGCCACGCATCGCAAGTACCGCGACAAGTGGGGCCGCATCAGGCACGGCGGCAGACCGTACGCGACGTACCGCAAAGATCTCAACCGTCTCGGCGGATCGAGGGAGAAAGAAGGTCTCTTGTCCCGCGTCGGCTGGCATCTCGCCGGATGGATTCCCGCCGCAAAAGCGACGAATGCGAAGTACAAGAAGTTTGCCGAGAAGCTGGCAAATAAAGCAGGCATCGTGAATTTTAGCTTCAACAACAACCCCTTTATCATCGCGCGAAATCTGAACGTGAAGATCCCGCGATACCAGCAGAACGTCGTGGCTCCCGCGCTGGCTGGCCGAATCGCGATTACGGAAATGAAGCTCAAGCGCGTTCTCGCCGGACACGCGGTTAACTTGGGCTTCGTCCGCGTCAAGGGCAACCGCGCTGTTCCGGCTGCAACGCCGCCGACTCCCACCGCATGAGCACCCGTACCCTAATCCGCAACGCCATCGCAGCCCGTCTGACCGCCGGGGCCGCAGTCGTGCCGACCGCTAATCTGCTCCGAGGCCGGAACAACACGCTGGCATCTACTTCGTTTCCCGCCGCCGCAGTGTATGCCGTGGATGAGCAGGTCGAGGTGCGCACACTCTCGCCGTCCAATCGTACCCAGTACCGTCAGCTGTCGGTCTGTGTGGACTACTTCACGGCGCAGACGTCGGTCACGCTCATCGACGACCTGTTCGACGCCGGATCCGCCGCCGTCGAAGCGGCCGTGCTAGCGGACGTCACGCTCGGTGGGGTCTGCGCTGATCTGCATCTGACATCCGTGCAATATGTAGTAGAGGACGACGAAGACCGACGCTGGGGAACCGCCCGCCACGTCTTCAACTGCATTTACCTAACCCAAGACTAACACCATGGCTAACCATCTGGGCCGCGAAGGCACCGTCCGCATCTCCTCGACCACGATCGGAGAACTGCGCAACTACTCACTCAGTCACTCGTCGGACACCGTCGAGGACTCGACTATCGGGGACATCTACCGCACCCGCAAGGCCACTATGCGCAGCTGGTCCGTGTCGGGCGACGTCTACTGGGATGAGGTGGACGCCGGACAGATCGCGCTCACCATCGGCTCGACCGTCACGGTCAACCTGTACCCCGAAGGTGCGGCGTCCACTGCGGTTTACTACCAAGGCTCCGGCATCGTTTCAAAGTTCGACATCTCCGCTTCGTTCGACGGCATGGTCGAAGGCTCGATCAGCATCGAGGGCAACGGCACGCTCGCTTCGCTCACCGTCTAATGGACGCCATCGACCTAGTCCGCGAGCACTTCTCCGCGCTGGGCACCCGTACCATCGAGGTGCCCGAGTGGAAGCTGACCGTCCACGCCACGCCCGTTACCCTGGCCGAAAAGAATCGTCTTTACCGGAAGGCCAAGGAGAACGACATGGAACTCCTCGTCGATGTCCTGATCCTCAAGGCGACCGACAAGGACGGAAAAAAGCTGTTCGACCCGGATCACCGCGTCGTGCTGCTGAACAAAGCAGACAGCAACGTGATTGCGCGCGTGGCCAACTTCATTCTGTCGGAGGCTGCGCCGTCAGTTGAAGAGCTAAAAAACTAACGCACGGTGGCGAGGGCGCCGACCTCCTCGCCATTTATGCGCTCGCGGAAAAGCTCGGCAAATTCGCTCACGAGGTGCTCGCCATGCCAGCGCAGGAACTGTCCGGCTGGCTCGCGTACTACCACCACCAGGCGCAAGTAAACAAGTCCCATGGCTGAAGCCTCATTCACAATCCGGGCAATCGACGCCACGCGGCAGGCATTTGGCGAGATTCAGAACTCGCTGGCAAAGCTGAAGAGTTCCAGCCAGACCGCCGCTGCCTTCATGAAGAAGGTATTCGACCCGCGCGCGCTCGGTACTGGCTTGGCCGCTGCGTTCGGTATTTCGCTGGTCGGCGCTATTGACGCCGCTGTTGATGCGCTTGGCCGCATGATGACGCGGATGCGCGAGATGAAGCGCATCGAACAGGAGACCGCGTCTGAGGTGGCGAAGATATACCAAGATGCCGAGCGCAAGCTGATGGGGCCGGAAAAGCTCCTCGGTGAACTGACGAAGGATCGCCTAGCGATTGAGCAGCAAATCGCGAAGCTGCGCGAAGAGACGGCATCGACGATGGTCGAGGTTCGCACGCCAACCCTCGGCATGGGTCCGGGTGTCGGTTCGTCGAAGGTGATGCAGGAGGTCCGCAAGGGTACGGCCGAAGACATGAAGGCGCTGAATGAGCGCAGCCGTGCGCTGGCTGACCTCAATGTTCAGATCGCGGAACTTCAGCGAACGATTGAATCATCTAGGGCCGCTGAAACCATCACCGCCGAAACCGAGCGCATCAAGGCGCAGGCTCAAGCCTACGGCGAATTGGAGCGTAAGGCTCAGGCATCATTTGATGCACTCATCGCGGGTCAGCGCAGGGCTAACGACGAGGCCGAGCGGCAGCGTGAACTTGCGAACCGCACCAAGGCTCAACTTGAAGAGACCGCCTCCGCGCAGCTGGACCTGCTCGACCCGACGCGGCAATACAAGCGCGAGCTTGAACTGGTCAAGAAGCTGGAACTTGAGATGCTGTTGACCGCCGATCAGGCAGCGCAGCGTCGCGCGCAGATTAACGCAGAGATGGCCGCCGCTGCTGGCAACATCGTCGAGCAGCAAGCAGAGGCCGTCACCGAGATGACGCGGATGCGCGATCTCGCGCAGGACGTAGGCGACACCATCGCAGGCGGATTTGAGGACGCAATTTTCAGCGGCGAGAAGCTGTCCGAGGTGCTGAAGCGCCTCGCTCTCGACCTTATGCGCCTGCTGTTCCAGCGCATGGTCACGCAGCAGTTGGCGGCTGGCATCACGACGATGCTGGGCTTTCCTGCTCTGCCCGGGCGCGCCAACGGCGGATCCGTGAACGCCAACTCCGCTTACATGGTGGGCGAGCGCGGCCCCGAACTGTTCGTTCCCGGTACGTCCGGCGCGATCATCCCGAACAACCGCATGGGATCCGGTGGCGGTGGCGGTGGCCCGACCGTGAACATCTCGTACAACATCCAGTCCGGCGTATCTCGCGCTGAACTGCAGCCCATTCTAGAGCAGGAACGTAAACGCCTGCGCGCTGAGATCCCCGACATGGTGCGCCGTGGCGGATCCTATCGCGCTGCCTTCGCCTAAGTCATGCCGATCACATACCCGCTCACCCCGCCTTCGCCGTTCCGCGTGGCGAAAATCTCCTTCACGGGGATGTCTGCCTCCTCGCGCAACGTCTCGCCGTTCACACTCCAGACCCAGCAGTACAACTGGCCAGGCCAAGGCTGGATGGCGTCGGTCGAATGCCCTCCGATGGTGCGCGCCGACGCAGAACAGGTCATTGCGTTCCTGCTCGCGGCACAGCGTGGCACGTTCTATTTCCGCGACTATTCCAACAGCGCACCGCGCGGCAACGTCAGCGGCACGCTGACCGTATCCAGCGCAACGGCGAACGGTGTTACGCTGGGCATCTCTGGCGCTACTGGCACGTTTGCGGTGGGCGACTGGCTGCAGATCGGCACTTCGCTGTACAAGGTCATCCAAGTCGATTCCTCGTCGAGCGTGGACGTCTTCCCGGCGCTGCGCGCAAGCTATACGGCGGGAACCTCCATCGTCTATAACTCACCGCGTGGCGTGTTCCGCCTCGCCTCGCCGCAGACCGAGTGGAGCGTTGAACTAGCTGGCATCTACGGCGTCGCGTTCACGATTTCTGAGGAGATTCCGCAATGAGTATTACTGCAGCAGGCCGCACGATGTCGGCTGGCATGGTGGCTGAGGTCACCACGGCGCAACTGTCGCCCATTCTTATGGTCGATATGGCGTTTTCCACGCCGGTCTACCTCTGGACTGGGTACGGCACGCTGACTTACGCAGGCAAGGGCTACCTCGGTCTGGGCGACCTTGGCAGCGTTGCGCCAATCGAAGAGACGACGGACCTGTCCGCGCGCGGCGTGGTCTTCCAGCTCTCCGGTGTGCCGACCGCGTACGTCTCGCTCGCGTTGAGCGAGGACTACCAAGGCCGCGCGTGTTCGATTATGCTCGGCGCTTTGTCGCCCACGGCTGGTCTGATCGCGTCACCGATTACGGTCTTCGTCGGCAAGATGGACGTGATGACGCTGACCGACGACGGGCAGAATGCACAGATCGGAATGAGCGCAGAGTCGCGGCTCGTCGACTTCCGCCGCGTGCGCGAAGTGCGATACACTCACGAAGAACAGGAGGCGATTGATCCGACCGACAAGGGGCTAGAGTTCGTCAACGGCATTCAAGAAAAGACGATTTACTGGGGCAACCAGAACGCAACAGCGCCAGGCCGTTTCAACGGCGGCAACGACGCGCCAGACACGGACCGCAACAATCAAGACCCGCTAATCTGATGCGCTTCCCGAACTGGCCCGATCTGCTCGCTGGCTTCATCGAGGCGCGCCGCTCGCGTCCGTTCGAATGGGGCGCGAACGACTGCTGCTTGTTCGCCGCCGACTGGGTCGCGCTTGCGACGGGCAAGGATCCTGCGGCCGATCTGCGCGGGACGTACTCG
>Ga0315903_10007090_pt1 | contig 14097 bp, 18 predicted proteins | sample LakEriMetagenome_7_FD_203524 | JGI IMG/M metagenome (GOLD analysis project Ga0315903, IMG submission 203524) | Freshwater fungal communities from buoy surface, Lake Erie, Ohio, United States - Buoy 2 MA119 | ecosystem: Environmental > Aquatic > Freshwater > Lake | place: USA: Lake Erie, Ohio...
GTGTCCTTGCCGTACCAAAAAACGGGCTCATTCGATTGCCTTTCGAGTAATTGCATCGCGTACACGCAGCTAAGAGGTTATCGGGCTCATCAGTGCCGCCCTTGCTGATTGGTATGACGTGATCCACAGTGGTGGCATCGTTGCCACAGTACTGGCAGAGATAGCCGTCTCGAATCAGTATGCGTTCACGTATCTTCATCCACGCTCTTGTGCCACCGTTGGCTCTGGCTGACTTGTCAGACATCAGTGGTAGTTATGTTTCTGGAAGAATCTCCACGCATTGCACATAGATCCATACCTGCCCTTGATATATCTAAGGCTCCAGTCCACCTGAGAGAAGCCATCGAGGCGACCGTATTTAGCGTTCCTCATCTGGCCTAAACCATAATGCGATCCGTTGCGCGCCTCAACGCGCCAATTGCTCTCTCTCGTTATGAGTGCCTCGAAGCAGCTAAACTGCTCCATTGATACAAGCCTGGAGTGCGCATAAAGCTTAAGTAAATCAGCCTGTGTTGCTGCTTTGGCTTGATAAGTCGAGCTGATAGTCAAGATGATTATTGACACAGAAGTGGCTAAATATTTGATATTTATCTTCTTTTTATTTATCTTAATCTTTAAAAGATTATCTTTTAAGTATAGCGATGGATCCTGACAATCTGTCAAGGATTGAGGTCGGCGTGTTGCTTTGTCCACAAGTGCCTGTGGATAAACCTGTGCATAACTCATCGCACACGCCCCAGACCACTTGATCGCATAGCTTGTATGTTTTCTGCGCCTATGCCGATGAGTACCGTTGGCATGAAGATGCCCTTACTTTCTCCGTTTGGAGTCATAAAGCGCAGCGTATTAATCAGCGATATAAACGCCACATCCTCACGCTCCCATAAGACGTTGAACCATGCGGCTTTGGACATAGGAACTAGGCCGATTCCATTGCCGTGATTGAGCCATTTATGGATCCACGGCGTCGGCTTGGAATACGGCGGATTCATCCACACACGCCCCTCCCACGGCGTTTCTAGGCCATCGTCGATGATTGATAGGAACCGATCTGCCGGTATCCACGGTGAGCCCTCAGGCGGCGAACACACGTCGATGTCGTATCGGAGCCCTAGTGCCTCGAAGATGAACGGCGGCGTGTAATAATCGTCCGATGTCCCGTGATTTATCTCGTTATGGCCGAAGTCGAGATCTAGACGGTCACTCAAGGCCAGCCACCAATGAATCATCGACTAGCTTTACCGAGAATGCCCCACAACCGGCGCATTGAGCAAACCATTCGTGCTCTGTCAGTTCTGCGCCTTTTGTGATGAGATGTTCTCGGCGGCCGTCACCGTAGAGCTTCTTGCAAATGGAGCAATCAAATCGCAGCAGTGGCATATTCGCTCCTGATCAATGTGTCAATGGGATTCAGATTGGCCTGATCGACCCACCAGGAATCCTGACGCGGATTTTTGAACCGTTTGCGTCTAGCAAAGGCTACTGGAAGCCAACCGGCGATGTGATAGACCGGCGACTTGCCGACTACCAGCACCGCAATGTCTGTGTCACGGTCGTTCGGATAGACGATGAGATTGCCGCCGACATAAGACGTCCAGCGCACTTCTAGCCCTTGACCCACATCAGCTCCGCGCTTTCCGTTTGAGACGTTGATGTCATAGTCGAGGCCAAAGTATCTAGCCACGACCATCTCAGCTCCTAAAGATTCGGCGTATTCCGTTACTTGCTCGTGATTGTTTAACTTTGAATTGTAACGAATCGTTGTACCTAATTGGCCACTGTATGAGAACACAACATCGACGGCTCGCTTATGAATCGCCCATTCATCAGCCGCGCTGATTGTCATTTTCTGCATTGAATACAGAGCCACAACACGGGCTCTCCTCCGAAGGCTTTGAGATAGCCGGCACGATCTAGCATTTCAATGCGCTTGCAGTTGTCGCAGTTTTCAACTTTGTATTCTGCGACGATTTTGCCATCGATAAGAGTCCGGCCAATCATTAGATCAACATCAATCATCTCAGTCACGCGGCTCATCGTGTTGCCACCAGAATAAGAGCCACAATCAACACGCATTCGATAATGACAAGAATTCGGATCAATCGATTCTTTGTCATACTTGTGGCCTCCACTGTCCATCAGATCCGAGCATGTACCAGGCTGGCGGACACTGCTTTGCCTTAGCCTTTTCGGAGCACATATAACCGCCCCAGCCTTTGTTCGTCTTAGCTGATGTGCCTTCACGCCAGATCATGTGACCATGAACGCACAATGGAGCAGCAGCTACTTGAACGCCGCCGAGTGTCTCTTTGATGGTGTCAATGGCCGTTCCCAGCGTTGGAATGCCGGCCTCTTCTGCCTCTTCACGTGTCTTAAACGATGGCACGTCTCCGAATTTAGTGTTCCAATAATCCGGCTCAGTGTTAGCAACCTTTGCTGGTAGCTTCTCAATCTGCTCCATAGTCTCGCGCACTGTTCGCTCTGCACCGCCCATAATGAGCTGCATAACTCTAAGAATTGCGCTGGTGACTGTATCTTCGACGAACCAGCGTTTCATATTCTGCACATAAGCGCCCTGATAGCCATAAGCGAAATCAACGCCGGCTGGATATAAATCATCGGCATTTCGATAACCAGTTGCCTTGACTAGAACGTAGCCCTTTTCGGCGCTGAACTCCATGATTTCTGTTTCAATGCGACCAGTTGGATATGTTGCCAGCCAGCGATCAGTGCGAGCGCGAGCAGCTTCGTAGTTGTCCAGGAATCCCATCAGCGCACCGCCTGAGATGAGATGTGACGGCCAACGGCTTTGCCGCGTTGATAGCCTTCTCTGTGGCCTTCTTTGTAGCCTACTGAATAGCTGACAATCGCCCAAAGAATGCAGGCGATTCCCATGATAAAGAATAAACCAATTTCACTTGTCATTTTTTGCTCCCGTGGGAGCCTTGTCGAATGCTCCCAGATACAGAGTGACATCTATGTCCGACAATTTCAAGATTGACGTCGGCGTGTCTATTTCTTGAGAGCAATCTCCAGCATCAGTTGATCTAAACGTGCCTCAATTCGAGAGACTTGATCTTTGAGAGAGTTCCCACCATTCGGTGAAAGCTCTCGCATGATCGACTTCACCATGAACCTCATTGACGAATAGATGGCAGTCAGCACCGCAAGAACAAGCCCACCGACCGCCGTCCATTCGCCCACGCTCACTTCTGGCGACCGAAAGAAATGTCGTTCGGATTAGCCCAGCGAGCTAGTACCGGAATAATTCCAGCAACAAGCCCCATCGCTAAATCTTTCGGATTTGTATTGCCTGTCATATAGACGGCTAACATTCCGGCCACTGATGATCTAGCCCATGATGCCGCAAGTGCCTTAAATTGTGTCATTTGTTCTTCTCCTTTTTCGGCTTCGCCTGTGGAAGTGGCTCGACCACTGGATATTCTCCTGCATAGGTTACGAGTTTCGGCCTAGCGAAACCAACAATCTCTTTGCCAATATAGCGACGCTTTACCATCACCATTCCGCCGTTGCGTTGATCTCCATCTCCGGAGGTGTTGCCTTCGATGCAGAGAACGCTTGTTGTGCCAACCTTGACAACAATTCCGATGTGACTGATGCGATCAATGCCATCGTGTGGAAAGTCCATAAAGCATAAATCTCCAAGCTGCGGCTTATTTTCAATCCATCGGCCAAGCTCTTTCATCTTATGAGCTCCGGCAGCCGTTGAAACCATTGATGGAATCTTGACGCCGGCAGTGTGAAAGACCCAGTTGCAGAAGGATCCGCACCAGGGCAATCCATCGGCCTTTGTGAATTTGCCGTACTTTGTCAGATTCTCGCCAGTCTCGACTGTGCCGACTTCAGCTAGTGCGACTTCGATGATCCGTGCGGCAGTGCCTTCTGGATATTGGTTCACTTGCCTAGTTTTAATCCATTAGGAATTGGCTTTGAATAGTTCCAAGAATAAATATATTGGATTCCATCGCCATCTTCGCGCAATAAAATAGATCCTGTGATTGGTCTGAAATCTTCTTCAGTAAGTTCTGGATAAACAGTTGTTATTTGTGTGAATAAACCCATTTTTATGCTCCTAAATAAGTTGCGCTGAACACGGTTGCACTTGGTGTATAACTATTTGCTAAGACATCTTTGGCAACACCTGAACCTTGATAAACAAAGATTTCTAAATAATCTGCAACGGCTAAATTAACAACGGTATTCACTAACATCATTAAAGCAGTGCCAGTTGTAGAGCTATAATAAGTAAAAATGCCAGTGCCATTTTTTCTCATACCGCCTTGAGTTTGTGAACCACTTGAGTTCACCATTATTTGAGCTGTAATTAAATACTTGCCTGCTTTACCGCTTGGCACGGTTATTTTGCCGTCCGTTGAAGTATGAAATCCATCTGTGTCAAAGACTTCTGTGTCAAATGTAACAACAGTTTCCGTTGCATTTGGAATAGATTGTGCTGCTGACTTTGTAAGTGAGACACCTACAAAGCCAGTCGCGGCTGGCGTAGCCCAGGCTAATCCAGTTGATGCAGTCGAATCAGCAACCAAATACTGACCGTTTGTACCAACGCCCAGACGTGCGTCTACTGTTGTGAAAGTGAATAAATCGCCTTTAGTTGTCAGTGGTGTCTGATCCGTAGGAGTGACCCACGTAAAGTCCATATTCGTTCCAGAAGCTTTTGATAAGACTTGACCAGTTGTGCCACCAAGTAAATCTTGCAGCGACGTATCAACGCCTTGTCCGAATGTATTAAAATCGGCTGGGAGATTCGTAACGAGCGAACTGCTCGTCGGCATGACCCAGCCGAAGTAGGTAGTTGGATTTGCCATCGTTTCTCCTTAATTGACGACTAACGCGTCCGCGTAGTCGAGTGTAGGGCTTAGTGAGCTGAAGGTTTCGGCGACACTCACATCTTGCCACGCCATCGCCTGAAGTGAGAACGGCAGTGGCGAGACCAGTAGAGTAATGGCCAATTCGTTAAAAGAGGCTTGGAATCGCCAGCCTTCGACGAATCCTAAGAAATTGCCCGATTGCATATTGGCCGGCAGATTGGCCAGTGAGATTGGCTGACCCATAAAGACATTAATCAGAGCATCACGATCAGCATTATCAAGCTCCGGATTGGTCAGGGCAAAGGTTATGGATTCTAGGAATGCCTGTGGCTGGGCTCTGAGAGTCAGATAGAAATTAGCTTGATCTTCGGCATCGGCTGCGTGTTCTAAAGATGTTGTGATCTGTTGTGCCAGCTTGCCATAGAGTGCAATAGAAGCTGCGTCGGTTGCCTCCTCAATACCAGACTTCCAGACGATAGCAACGTCGTTGCGAATATCTCCGGCCTTAGTCTGTATCTTAATTCCACGCGCTAGAGCTTGATTGGCATCAAGATCCGTGTAGCCATTCGTGGCCAGATAAGTAGAGCGATGAGTCGAATCGGCATAAGAGATTTGGCCTTCGGCATCTTCGTAGATATAACCAAGACCCGAAGTCGCAAGGTCTGCCACCAGATTCCAAGTGACTGTCTGATTAGATCCGCGAGCTGCTAATTCGTAATTGCCTGGACGATCTATATCTCCGAGCCCTGTATTTTCTGCATCTGCCCAAGTATCCGTGGCTGGCGTATAAGTCGCCCATGTCAGAGCTGCTGGAACCTCTGACCAGTTATTGACCAGTAAATCCTCAAGGATTGTATAAATCTGATCGCCGTCAAAATCCTTAGACAAGACGCCCAGAGTTAAGGCCTTCTGAAGCCTTGCAAGGGCTCCTAGAGCCGTGATGGTGACTTCCTGAGTAATTGATACTGACCCAGTCTGCGACACTGTCACGGCAACGTCCACAATAGATCCGCCAAAGATTGGCACGTAAGCTCCGGCCGTGTCTTTGACTTGGATTGAAACTGCGTCATTGATTTCGGCAGTAATAGCAGCAAGATCAAGATTGATGAGATTGAGAGTGCAATAACCGGCTTGAGCCTGTGTGTAAATATTCGTGCGCCCTGATGTAATGGAAAGATTGGCTAGAACGACGTCAGTGTATTCAATGCCTGCAATTAAGACTTTCCACTCTGGAGCCCACTGTGTCATTAGACGGCCTGAAGTGCGCCGGCTCCGCCAGTGCCACGATAGAAGGAATCATTGAGCACGTTCACGATTGTGCGAGCCGTGCCTTCGGCATCGATTGCGCCATTGACTGTCACATTGATTCGCGCAGCGTTCTGAGAATCCGTAAATCCTCCTCCGCCCATAGCAGCTAAGCGAGCTGCATTCTGTGAGTCGGTGAAGCCTCCACCTACGCGAACCGCACCTGATGCGGCTGATGAGAGGCCACCGCCGGAAGTAGTAGTAGATCCTGTTCCAGTTGATGCCGAAATACTAGGAACCGAGATTGTAGGAATGCTAGGTGTTGCAGTAGTCGTCTTTGGAATCGTCACTGTTGGAACGCTGACTTGTGGAGCTGAAATCTGTGAGACGTTAGGCAAGAATGGAATTGAGTTATAAACACGGATCAGAGCATTGATTCCAGCAACGGCTCCGGCAATCAATCCGTTCAATCCTTTGATGACCGCACCGATGACATTGATAACGCCGCCAGCAATCTCGCCGACCACCTTGAAAGCTCCGCCTAAGACTGTGACCAGAACCGGCACGACATACTTTTGAATAAAGCCGATAAACTCTGAGAAGGTTTCTTTGTTGTTATTTATTGCGTCAGTGATTGGCTTAAAGAAATCAGCGAACTTTCCAAGTGCCGGAACGACTTGATTCACCACAAACTCAACAAGCTGCTGAATGATTGGCAGAAGCTTTGCACCGACTGATTCTTTGGCTTCATCAAAGGTCACTTTAAGAATCTCAAGGCGTCCGGCGAATGTCTCTGCGTTAGCTGCTGCTGCGCCACCGAATAGATCTGAAAGCCTGGTCTGCGTCTCTTCGAATGACATCGCTTTAAGCTCTGCGGCCGATAGTCCGATACCTAACTTGCCTAAAGATGCAGTATTTCCATCGTATGCGCGACCTAGTGCATTAGCAACAGAATCTAGCCCCTTACCGGTCGCTTGAGAGATGTCTAATGCAAGATTGAGAAGATCCTGAGCCTTTGTGACATCAGAGGTCGAGAGAGACAACCTCTGTAAGGCTGGACGCAATTTATCGTCTGCGACACCTGTGGCTAGAGACGTCTTAAGAATCTGCTTCTCTACCGATGCAATCATTTCATTCGTTGCACCAGTTGCATTCTTTAGAGCAGTGGCAAGTCGGATTTGTGCGGCTTCATCTTCAATCGCTGCTTTGACACCATCGACTGCAAGCTTGACGGCGTAGGCTCCAGCAGCAGCTCCAGCGGCTGCAAATGCCATGCCAGCCTTCTTGCTAAACTCGCCCATCTTGGAAGAAGAATTATCTACGTCTCCGTTGGCTTGAGCCAGCGACTTCTTGAGTTGATCTACATCAGCGAGAATCGAGAGTTTGAGTGTGCGGGATTGTCCGGCCATTTACCACTCCTTCAAGATTCGGTTAAATGCATTTTCCCACTTATCAATGATCTCTGGCTGGATTGCGCGGAGTGTCGGATAAATAAACCAGCCGGTTGAGCCGCGTCCAGTAGTGCCTGACCAGACTGGGAATTGTTTAAACTTGTTAGATCCGAATTCTGTGCCGCCCCACAGATCCTTCGTCGTTGCTCCGCCTGAGAACTTTTGACTTACGAAGCCAAACGAGAGTTCACCAATCTTGGAAGATTTAGAGACACGGGAGCCACTGGCAATCCTGTCGGCTGCCTTGCCCCTAGTGACGGCTTTCTGCTGAATCTTGCCTTGAGCGAACTCTGCTAGAGCTGAGGATTCTCTTTTGGCTGCATCCGTAGCTGCAGAATCCATAGCCTTGAATGCCGAAGTAATGCGACGAAGATCTGCCTTGTCATAGGCAATTTCAACGTTGTCGCTCACTCTGTTTCTCCAATATCTCGAAAGCCGTATAGATCTGCTCCGCCGTCGTCCATTCGCTCATCGGAATGCCTGTGGCTATTGCCAGCTCGACAAGGATCCGATTTACGCTTCCGGCGGCGTAACTTTTGGGAGAACGTCACCGACTGTCACATCGGCCACTGTTTCGCACCAGACTTCATAGCCCTTGATTGGCTTGCCACCGGCTTCACGTTTCATTGCATGCCACGCAAGGAAGAGAAGATCAGAGATTCCAATCTTCTCCTGCGCTTGCGAAATCGTGCTGCCTGTCTTTTGTTCCCACTTAGCCCACTCCGGCGGCTGAGCAGTGTAAGTGCCGAATTCGCCAGACGTGTATTCGATTGTGATTGGTAGTCTCATTCTGTGCTCCCGTTTCTATTGATTAACTGAATGTTTCTGTTGGCTTGCCATCGACTAGCATTGCCCAAGAATCTGTCTGTGCTTCTGGAGCAGTGCCGCCAACGGATGGAAATACTGGAAAGACGTTACAAGTAAAAACTGCGCCGGTACTGGCAGTGAATGACACGGCCAAAGTTGTGTTTGGAGCAGAATCAGCAGCAGTCCACATCGCTTCAAAGAGTGATGAAGCAACGCCCCAGTCTGCAAGAAGCTCAAGGTTGAGCGTCCATTGATCATCGATGTGTTTGTAAGCTTTTCCATCGAGGGTCTGGTACGTCGTAATAACCGGCGCGTTCACTAAAGTAGCGGCCGTTGTTTGTGCGTCATAATTCACGGTTGCGATTGTCAGAATGAGGTCTCTCGCCGTGACGATAGTTGTTGGCATTTGTCTATCTCCTTAGATTGTCTGTTGTGTGTAGTAAGTGCTGACCGCGAGATCCGCCACTAGTAGATTCGATGCGCCCACCGATTGGATTGTCGGACGTTGAACGTCTCCGACTTCGTAACCTGCTGGCATCGCTGAGATGATGCTGATAATAAGCTGCTCAAGATTATCGAGTGCTCCGGCCGTGTTGTTGTAAGCAACGGCCGCAGTGACCACAAAGTTAATCTTCACGCGTACCTGCGATTTGCCGATTGTTGTCGTTTCTAAATAGGGCGAATCCGGAACAATCACGCAAGCTGGAGGAATGACTGCCTCTGGAGGCGATGAATAAACTGAAGCGACAACACCAGAGAGAGCAGTGGCAAGAGTGCCTCTGACGTTGATAGCGATTGATGTTGGTGTAGGCATCACATGGCCATTGTTGAAACGTCGATGTAATTACCTAAAAGGCCAATGACGCGATTTTGAAGTGATCGTCCCATCCTAAATGGTGACGGCGTAAAATCGACGCCTTCGATTTGACCACCTGGTGCGACCACGCTCTGGAATATCTCAACGCTGACGATGGTGACCGCCTGTTCGACTGCGTCGGTGTTCGCGTAGAGCGTGGCCGCGTCTGCCCCAGATAGATAAACAACGCCGCCAGGAATTACCGGACGGAATGTGATGTCTGCATTGGTGATGGCGCAGGTGAAATAGAAATATGGAGCCGGATATGCGAAAGGTAAATAAGGAAATGGATCATAATAATTTGAAGTGACTGTTAGCGTTCCGTTGAATGTAGCTGGAACGCAACCTGTGATCACGACACTTTGACCGGCCACGAATGTGTTGGGCTTTTGTGTTATGTAATAGGCAACATTGTTTTGAAGATAAACGGCGGCGACTGAGTTTTGATTGGCAGTTAATAGCGGCAGAATTACCTGCTCGGCTGAATCAATAATGCCTTCAAGATAGGCATCAGAATAAAGAGACACAGAGACGCCAAGAACCTGCCGCAGACTTGCGACTGTAATGATTGCTGGCATCTCTGTGTCCTTTCGTGACTGCTGGGTCAGATACGGGAGCGCACCTGACCCATGATTAAGTGGATCAGGTTAGATTGAAGCGACGTAGGCCACCGGCAAAGGTTGCTTGCGCTGCAATATATCCGTAGAGCATGACTTCGATTTCTCCAGTTGTTGGCACGTTTGTGGCCAATGTTAGAGCGGGAGATTCAAAGATTTCGATTGAACGTGGCTCGATAATGAATGCTGATTCATCGATTGATGTTGAGACCATATTTGGATCAACATAGTAATCAAGTCCAAGTACGTTTCCGCGAATACTTGTTGGCATCGCAGATCCTGCGTTGTTCATAGGATTTCCAGCGTTGTAAATTGGACGGCCTGTTGAATCAGTTGCGCCGAGTAATAGACCCCAGATGGAAGTACCTGAAACAAATGCCTTTGCAGTGCGCTTTGTTGCAGTATAAACGGCTGGTGATTCTGTTGATACGAATCCAATGATTCCGTCTGAATCTGCATCTTGTGCAGTTGCTTGAGTTCCGCCAGCAGTAATTTGAGCCACTACATAGGAATCTGTTGCCTGAGCATACGCATCGCGAAGATTCTGCAACATAATGTCATAGAAACTTGGATCTGATCTGTCAAGAAGCTCCACACTGTAGCGCTGGAATCCGGCCTTCTTGATTACTGTGGCGTTTACATAGGCTGAGGTAATCGCAGTAGTTCCTGTTGGATCTCCGCCTTCTGCCACTGTTGCAGCAGTTGAGTTAGCAGTGATTTTAGGAATGGAAACCGTCATTCCGTAGCTGCTAAGTGGACGTGTTCCACCGCAAGCTTCAATGACTGGACGATCTGCGTTTGTGTTAGTTGCTACATCGCGAACGTATGAAACCGGTGAAAATGCTGGATTTGTCGTAAAGCTGTCATCAGCGAACTTGATGTATTGACGAGAATCTTCGTTGCCAAGTCCCGCCTTGATTGTGTGCTCAAGATATGAGCCAGGTGTTGTGATTGGTGAACGTGGTGTTGTGAAATATAGAGGACGAGCTGCCTCGGCCTGTACGACTTTGGAAGCCTCAACCGTTTCGGCTGGGACTTCTGGAACGGCTGTAGGTGTTTCCACTTGCGTATCTCCTTCGGTAGTTTGTTCTTCTGTTTCCACATCGGATTCAGAATCTTCTGGCTCACTAGCTGCGACTGCAACCTTCGCACTGGCGATGGCTGGATCTGTGACCAGTGAGACTTCTTTAAGCGCGCTTGCGCTAATTACTAGAACGCCATCAACGTTCTTATACTTCTCAGCTAGAACGCCAACACTAAATCCATCGCGCAATCCAGTGAATGCCTCTTCTAAAGCATCGGATCCAGCAGTTGTCTTGCCGATAGAAAATGTGGCGTAAATACCTTCTTCATCTTCGTCGTAACTCTTTAAAAATCCAATAGGAGATTCACGGCGATGCTCAAGCAACAATTTAGTTGTATCGCTAAAAGTAATGGAGCCAGGCTTAAACATTGTTGATCCGGCTGATGTCGAGCCTTGTTCATTCCATGTCACAATGCGTCCAGAGATTTCGCGCTTTGGAAAGTCTGTCGCCGCGACCTTAATTGAAAAGTCAAGATTCATCGGAGTTGGCTTTGTTTCTTTCATCGGATCATTTCCTCTTCTAGTCGGATCTCATCGGAAGTTAAAGCTCCGATGTCATAGAGAATCTTGTACACGTCTGCGCGCTCTTTGGCTGATCCGCGCAAGTAATCATCTAGATCGAACTTGACTTCCTGTGATGCTGGCACGAAATCATTAGCCATTCCAGTCATTGAGAGACGCTCTTCAATGGCAGTCATAATTGGACGCAAAGAGAAGTCCAGCAAAGATTGACGCGCCAAAGTTGCGTTTGAATAAGTCATACTAGATCCGGATTCTGCATCGACGTAGTAAGCCGGAATACCTGTAACTCTGGCTAATTCTGTTGCAACGTAAGATCTAGCTTGATTGAGTTGCAGCTTCTCTGGGTCAAATCCAAGTGTTTGCAATTCCACATCAGCGTTCAAGAATGCAGTTGAACGATTGCGACGTGATTGCCCCCAAGATTCTAAAAGCTTTGCGATGCGATCTGCTGGAAGTGCAGTGCCATTAGATTTTAAGACCATAGTTGGAACTGGCTCGCGCGCGTACATAGTTGCAGCGCGTTCTAATTCTGCACCAGCTTTAATTGTGCGACCTGCACGATTAAGAATGCCCTCATCTACGCCGTAAAAGACGGCAAGACTTCCGACGCCTTCGTATGGCACTGGAATTGAATCTACGCAGTAATAATCAATCTCTGTTCCTTGCGCGTTTGTTTTAATTGTGACGCGAGTTGGATCTATGCGCTCTGCACTGCGAATGCGATATGTGTCTGCATAAATGTCAAGAATGCGCATGTATCCATAACCATACAGAAGCAGATCTTCGGCCAGCCACGCATACGTTGCAAATCCTGGAACACGCGGATCTGGTTGATTAATTACTTTTGGTGGAGATTCAACGCGAGCGCCATCTGCCCGAGTGCGAACTTTAAGCGGAATCGATGCGACGCTGGATGAAATAATGTTACGTGCTCTGGCACACGTTGGAACTGACATAAACTCAACGCGAGATGCCGTAATTCCGGCAACGCCATAAATATTATAAAGCGAGCTGGTGACATTTACAGGCGCCAGAGATGCCTCAATATCAGAAGTCGCAGCCGGAGCCGCAGTGGTGACTGTGCGAGAGAATAGACCCATGCGAGCAAGTCTAAAGGTTTGCTATACATCTATCCGACCAGAATGTCTATCTCCATCTCTGGGCGTGTCGCAAAGTGTGTGGCAAGTGCCGAAGCCACGGCAGCGCAAACGGCGACCGAAGAGGCGCGCCGTCCGATGATCCAGCCGCCATCGCCCATTGGTAATCTCACGGCCGATAATATCTGCTTGGACAACTCCGCCTGTTTTCCGTGGATCAATCTTTTCGATGTAATCGCTCCAAGAAGCTCGTCGCAGCTCTGGCCGTAAAGTGCGCCATCAATGTCTATGACTGGAATGCCGGCTGGCGCAAGTCTCGCAGCTACGGCAGAGCTTGTTCGCTTGCTAAAGGCGACATACTCAAGCGGATATTTGCGAGCATACGGCGCGATGTCATTGGCTATGGCCTTATCGTCGAGCGAGATTGGATTATGCCAAGTATGCAGCAGTTTGATGTTAAAAGTGTCGTCTGGATTCTTCTGAGCGGCCACCAATGCCCCATCTCTACGATCCGGCGACAGATCTAAGCCAAACCACGTCATCTTCTCAACATCGAGTTCAATCTCCTCAGATCCACACTCCTCCCATTCTTTAACTGGAATGGCTCCGGAGATTGTATTGACCCAGCGACAGAGAACCTCCGTTTGGACGACATCCGGCGGATCGTTAAGAACGGCGCGGATATTGTCCTCGTGGATTGTGTGACCTAGCGCCGGATTGCTCGCGACCCAGTTCTTTTCATCTTCAATCTTGTCCGAATAGGCCGACCATTCGAAATAGGCGATGTCGTCGTTACCACCGGCAGCCGAAGCCATGCCGCGCTCGCGTAACTGATTGAGAATTAAGGAATGTTGATCTCCGGCGTTTGAAAACGTCCAGAGCTGCGGATTCTTAGCGGCCATCATCGTATAGCGCATAGCTGACCAGGCTTCGGTGTCTTTAAGCTGACGCGTCTCGTCCATGTACACGGTTTCCGGTTTAGCGAATCCACGCGCTGCGGCATTAGCTGCCTTGACGACGTAGCGAGCGCCGGACATCAATTCAATCTCCTCGGATCCATGAGCCCATCGAATCTTCTTGACTTGCTTCGCCAGTGATTCGTTGCTCTCGATGATGCTGACCACGTGCCGGAAAGTCTCCAGCGATGTAGTCAGAACGTGCGCTGATCCAAGCTGGAGCGATTCTTGCCACAGAAAGAGACGAGCCAGAATCGACATCTCCATGATTGTACTTTTGCCATTCTGTCTTGCTGCGACAACAACCACTAAAGGCGCATGCCACCTACCGTCCGGCTTGACCTTGAGCGCGTGTTCAAAGACGAATTTCTGCCACGGCATCAGATCTACGCCTATCTGGCTGGCAAAATCGATGATTTCCAAGCCCTTAGACGGTAAATCGTTGAGCCTAGAGTGGATTCTAGGCGTCCCTGAGCCAATTAGACGCTCTGTGGCGGGAACTATTCTCTGTTCATCTCTAATCGCCCCTGATACGACCTCCAGAGGCCGTTTATGACCCTGTTGAGCCTTAGTCATGGCTTTTGCTCTCTTGTTCCGGTGAAAATGGAAAAG
>Ga0315903_10007093_pt1 | contig 14095 bp, 23 predicted proteins | sample LakEriMetagenome_7_FD_203524 | JGI IMG/M metagenome (GOLD analysis project Ga0315903, IMG submission 203524) | Freshwater fungal communities from buoy surface, Lake Erie, Ohio, United States - Buoy 2 MA119 | ecosystem: Environmental > Aquatic > Freshwater > Lake | place: USA: Lake Erie, Ohio...
CTGTTCTTTTTTACCCCGAAAACGGCTCGATAACGCACTATAAGGACGAATAGGTATGGATACCCCAGAAACAGCCCAAAACGGCTCAGATCGCCTTACAGAGGTTATTAGAGGCATCACAGAGCCACGCCTAAGGACTCCAGAGCAAGATTTACCGTCTAAAGGTCCAGAATTCATAGAATTTTGCAAGCGGATCGACTATCCGTTACTTCCCTGGCAGGAATATCTGGCTATGGAAATGCTGCGATATAAGAGCGATTCGCGCTGGGCTCACCCTGAGGTGGGGGTCGTAGTAGCCAGACAACAAGGTAAATCTACCTTTATGGCCTTGCTTATTATCTGGAAAATGTACGAGTTAGGCGAGAAACTCCAGGTCGCTACAGCCCATAAGCTTACGACTTCTGCCGAAATCTTCTTTAAGATCGATCAGATTATCCAGTCGACCCCAGAATTACTTGAAGGGTTCTTTAAGAAATACGAGTCTAAGGGTTCTCAGGAGATCAGACTTAAAAACGGAAACCGATACCTGGTCAGAGCTAATAATTCAGCAGCTCGCGGTATCGCCGCCGTTGACACTATCCACATGGACGAAATTAGAGAGTACGAAGACATGGACGTATGGTCTTCGATGCGTTATACCCAGATGAGCTCTAAAAATCCCCAGGTAATCGTCTACTCGAACGCTGGCCACCAACATTCCATAGTTCTTAACAAGCTGCGCGAAAGAGCGATGGGTGCGATCGCTGGATCAGGCGATCCTATTGGCTGGTTCGAGTGGAGCGCGCCGCCAGAGACTCCAGTAGATGATTCACCCGCCTTCTGGGCTGGGGCTGCACAAAGTAACCCGTCTCTAGGCTTCACAGTTCACCCAGATAACCTTCGAGCAGTTCTTAACGATGACGAGTCGATCGTAAGGACCGAGGTTTTATGTCAATGGGTCTCAGTCATTAACCCAGCTATTAACCCTGGCGCGTGGCAAGCTTGCGCGGCCGAAGATGTTAAGTTAGATCACGAAACCCTTACCTGGATGGCGATCGACCTTAGCCCAGATCGTAAACATGCTGCGTTAGTTGCTGCTCAACGTATAGATGAGAAATTTCGAGTGGTCCTTTTAGCTACCTTTAGTAACCCAGTCAACATAGACGATAAACAGATGGCTAATCAGATCGCAGAATGGGTAAGAAAATACCCAGTCGAAACAGTTGCCTATTCTCGCCAGACTTCAGGCGCAGTTGCCGCGCGATTAGCACCCGCTGGCATTTCGGTAACGTCGATCGATGGCGCAGTCTACGGCCAGGCATGCGACGAAATGTTATCGGCCATTACTTCGGGTCGATTAATTCATGGATCGCAGTCAGAGCTAAATCAACAAGTACTCAGCGCCGTTAAATTACCTTTTAAGGATGGCGGATGGTACTTAGGACGTAAGGCGTCTAATGCGGTTATTACAGCTTGCGTCGCTATGGCTATGGTTTGCCATTTTGCAACACGCCCAGAAACGGAAGTAGATATCGTTATCGGATAAATCGGACATAGGGTATAATTCTCCTATAATGGGACTATTTGACTTTCTTTCGACAAATTCCGAGCCTCAGGCGCAACAGGTGGACGTAGCAGCCGCCCTAGCGCCATTCGAGGTTTCTAATCTTCTTAATCAAATCGGCGGAACGTCTTTCGTCGACCCAGCGCAAGCGCTATCAGTTCCTAGCGTTGCCCGCGCAAAAAATATTATCTGTTCGACCGTAGGATCGCTGCCTAAAGAGCAATACATTAAAGATACAGGCCAGCATTTAACGGCTAACCGCTGCATTAATCAGCCAGACCGTCGCGTCCCTGGCTCAGTTGTTTACACATGGCTAGCCTACGATATCTGGGGACATGGAGTCGGTTACGGCGTAGTTAACGAGCTTTACGCAGACGGTCGTATCCAGGACTGGACTCGTATCGCTTACGAGCGCGTTACTCCACAATATAACGGCAACATGACCGAGATTATGGGCTACGCGATCGATGGAAAGATGGCCCCATTATCAGGCGTGGGTTCAGTAATTGCGTTTCCAGGACTTGACGAAGGTTTCTTTAATCGCGCAGGACGTACAGTCCGCGCCGCCGTATGGTTAGAAAGAGCAGCCGAAAATTACGCTAAAAACCCAGTACCTTCTACAGTTCTAAAATCAAACGGTACAAACCTAACAGCAGAGCGCATTAGATCGCTCATTAATTCCTGGTCGAAGTCGAGACAAGATAACTCCACCGCGTTTCTTAATGCCGATGTTACTCTCGATGTTCTCGGCTTCGATCCAGCTCGTTTACAGCTCAACGAGGCCCGCCAGTACGTTTCTCTAGAACTCGCCAGAGCAGCGGGCATCCCTGCCTATTTCCTAAGCAGCGAAACTACTTCGATGACTTACTCAAACGCCATTTCAGAGCGTAAAGGACTGGTCGACTTCTCGCTTCGTCCAATTCTTACAGCGATCGAAGAGCGCCTGTCTATGGCGGACTTCATCCCAGCGGGAACGGTTATTCGCTTCGATCTGGACGATTTCCTTCGCGGCGATGCACTACAAAGAGCGCAAGTTTACGAAATTCTTAATCGTATCGGCGCCATGTCGGTAGAGCAGATTCAAGAAGAAGAGGACCTAATCAATAATGGAAATTAATTTTTCTATGAACGTAACCGCAGCCGATACGGCTAAGCGGGAGATATCAGGTCGCGTAGTTACATGGGACGAGCAGGGCTTTACTAGCGCTGGCGCTTCCATGTTTAAGCGTGGCTCTATTTCAGTTCCAGATCGTGTAAAACTTCTTATGGAGCATGAGCGCACTAAGCCGCTCGGGTTCCTAAAGTCCTACGAAGTAACAGATCAAGGGATCGACGCTACCTTCGTTTTAGCTAAAACATTTTCAGCGGATGACGCCCTCGAAGAAGCCGCTTCTGGACTTCGCGACGGCTTCTCAGTTGGAGTTAAGGTCGATGCATGGGATAACAAAGACGGCGTAATGGTTATTAGCAAATCTAACCTAATCGAGGTCAGCCTAGTAACAGATCCAGCGATCGACTCAGCTCGCGTCGCTTCCGTAGCAGCTTCAGAAAACGAAGCGCCAGTAGAAAACCAAGTTTCCGAGGCGACCGTCTCGGATGTAAAAACCGAAGGAGAAGACTTAATGTCTGAAACCGTTTCAGAGGCAACCGTTACCGAAACGGTAGAAGCCTCAAAGTCAGAAGCGACCGTAACCGCTAACGCGCCAGTCGCTTATTCAACACCTCGCGTAAACACAAACGTTACAGCGGGACAATTCGCTAAGGCACAAATCGCAGCACTTCGTGGCGATGCAGACGCTCGCGATCTCGTCGCAGCTCTACAGGTTGCTACAGTTGCAGAAAATACAGGTATGGTCCCACCTACATACCTTCGCGATGTAATCGGAGTTATCGATTCTTCACGTCCGTTTATCGATTCAATCGAGCGCGCACCACTTCCAGCTTCAGGCATGAAGATTTTCACACCTAAGCTCGGAGCCCAGGCTACAGTTGCACTTACTGCAGAAGGCGCAGAGTTTTCTTCTACAGATACAGCCGTAACCTTCCAGGAAGACACAGTAGTTAAGTTCGCGGGCGCTGGCGTTATCGACGTCGAGCTTCTCGACCGATCAGACCCATCTTTCCTCGATCTCTATCTCCGCGAGTTGGCCGCAAGCTACGCTCAGAAGACAGACGCATACGCAGCACAAATCGCAGCGCAGAACGCTACACAGTCTTCATCTTCAACAATCTATAAGGCTATCGCTCTAGGTATTGCGGATTCATTCGGAGTCATGCGCTTTACACCTAACCGCCTTCTCGTTGCAAACACAGGCGGAGAAGACGGTATCGACTTCTCAGGTCTCCTAGGTGCGGTTGACTCAACAGGTCGCCCACTATACGCAGCAGCAGCGCCACAAAACGCTAACGGCCTTGTAGCTCAGGGATCAACCTCAGGAACAGTCGCAGGACTCGACCTCGTAGTAGATCCAAACTACACAGGTGACGACGCAAACGCTAAGCACGCACTCGTTTACCCATCGGCAGCAATGCGCTTCCATGAGAGCGGAAATATTCAGCTTCGCGCAAATATCGTCGCTAATGGTCAGGTCGAAATCGGCCTCTACGGTTATGCAGCAGTTGTTAACCGTTACCCAGCAGCGTTCCGTAAGCTAAACGTAGCTTAATTAATCATGGGGGGTCGGTTTCTCCCGATCGGCCCCCCAGCAGTACATAGAGAGGTAAGAAATGCCTAGTATTATTACAGCATCAGAACTACGCGCCGTACTAGGCGTTTCTTCCGCTTTATATTCGGACGCCGTACTCGACGACGCGATCAACGCGAGCGAGTCCGTAATTTTGCCAATGCTTACGACTTTCTCATCTCCAGTAGATGCAGTAGAACTATCAGATAACGTAGCTACATTTCACACTACTTTAATTCACGAGTTTACAGAAGGTTCGAGCGTAGTAATTGCTGGAGTAGGAGCGCCGTTTAACGGAACTCGTACCGTAAATTCTGGCGTTACAGATTATACTTTTAGCTGCGATATCACTAATGCAGATATAACCCTAAAGAACATTATCCCAGCGGGTACAGCTACCCTTACTGGCGCTTCTACTTATGTCGGTAATTCAGCCGTCGAGCAAGCCGTTCTGGCCGTTGCCGTAGAAATCTTTTCATCTAGAGTCGCCCCAGGCGGACAAATGGAAGGGATCGACTTTACAAACGTTAGCCCTTATCGTTTAGGCCGCTCACTTTTTAACAGAGTTTCAGGACTTCTAGGAGCTTATTTAGACGTCGAGACTATGGCGCAATAATGAGCACAATCCTAGACACAGTTCGCCAGCCGCTAGCTAACGCCATTACAGGCGTAACGGCTAATGTCTATTCTTACGTTCCCGAAGGCCCTATCGTGCCGTTCGTGGCAATCGTTCCAGACTCGCCTTATATCGAACTGGAAACAATTAATAAAAGTACTCTCCACATGAAAATTAACATGGTTATTTCGTGCGGAGTTTCGTATAACAGCAACCCAGCCTCACTAGACAATCTAGAACAGTTGGTAGTTAGCGTTCTGAAAGTTATCCCGTTTGGGTACACAATCGGAGCAATCGAAAAACCTACGGTAACTCAGGTCGCAGCCTCTAACGTGTTAGTCGCAGATATCAGAGTTTCCACCTACTACACGCAAACAAACTAAAGGAAAAACAATGGCAACCACAGTAATTACAGGTCGCGACGTTTCTCTATCTTTCACAGGTGGAACAGATGTCGACGCTCAGGCAACAAGCGCAGTCCTCACAAAGACTAACGTTCGCGAGACCTACCAAACTCTCGACGGCGAAGCTTATAAAACGGTAAACGTCGAAGGTACTTTTGCTCTATCAATGCTCGCCGACTGGGGTAAGGCTAACTCAGTATGCGAGGCTCTCTGGACAGCGGCAGAAACACCAGATACTACAATCTCAGTAACAATGACAGCAGCTACAGGCGCACAATTCGTTTTCCCAATTCTTCCAGAATATCCAACAGCGGGTGGAGCGGGAACAGATGCACAGACTGTAGACTTCACCTTCAAGATCGCTAAGGGCGAAGTAGTCGAAACTTTTAGCGCGTAAATCTAAGAGACGGGAGAAACAAGATGCAACAGAACATAACAATTAAATATATAGACGGGTCAGAAGAAACCTTTATGGTTAGACCACCTGACTACGCTCGATGGGAGATGGCTACTAAAAAGGTCATCTCCCAATTCGGGGGGATGTACGACATTCTATTCGTAGCCCACAGCGCTATGAAACGAGAAGCTGGCGGGAAACCGACTAAGGCGCTCGAAATTTGGATGGAGTCGGTCCTCGATATCGAAGTAGGTGCGGAAGACCCAAAAGTCACCCCAGGGGAAGCGTAAGCCGTCTCCTGGTAGAACTGGCAATAGCTACAAAGATACCCGTATCCGAGTGGCAAACCGCCGAAGACATTTTAACCGCTATAGAGGTACTGGAAGAGAGAAATCGTGGCAAGTGAGAAAGTCGCCTTCGATCAGACAGAACTTCGACGAGTTTTCGCAGCGTTAAAGGCGATGGACGAGACGGCAGTAGAAGAGGCTAAACGCCAATCTGGAGCCCTGGCAGATTACGCCAGAACGGAAGTTATCTCGTCCTCGCGTAACCTAAAAAATAATAAAGTTTCATCCAGAATTGCGGATGGATCAAGGGTTAAAAAGTCTTCTAAGATCGGTGAGATTACTTACGGGTTTGCTTCTCAAAAATTCTCAGGTGGGGCAACCACTAAGGATATCTGGGGCGGTACAGAGTTCGGTTCTAACAAGTTTAAGCAGTTTCCAGTTTGGTCTGGAAGAGAAGGACGCGGCTCTCGCGGATGGTTTATCTATCCTACCTTGCGCCGTATACAGCCAGAGATCGTTGCTAAATGGACTCAGGCTTTCGAGAAGATTCTAAAGGAGTGGTAAAACATGGCTGGAACAAGTAGAGCCTTAACCCTTAAACTCCTTGCAGACGTTGATAACTTTACTAAGGGCATAAAGTCCGCAGATAATGACGTTTCCACATTCGGAGACAAAATAGGCAAGTTTGGAAAAGTAGCCGCTGGCGCTTTCGCTGCCGCTGGAGTCGCTGCCGCCGCTTATGCTGGAAAACTATTAGTAGATGGCGTTAAGTCAGCGATCGAAGACGAAGCCGCTCAGCTACGCCTTGCCACAGCTCTAAAGAACGTAACTGGCGCTACAGATGCTCAAATAAGCGCCACCGAAAGTTACATAACTAAAACCACCCTTGCCACTGGAGTAACCGACGATGAACTACGTCCTTCACTCCAGCGCCTCGTTACCGCTACTAACGATGTAGCCGAAGCTCAAAAACTACAGGGCCTCGCACTCGACATTAGCGCAGGTTCGGGTAAATCACTCGAAGCCGTTTCTAATGCCCTAGCTAAGGCCCAGGAAGGCAATACGGCAGGGCTAGTAAAACTCGGTATTGGACTTTCAGCCGCAGAACTTAAAACCATGTCTATGGAGCAGGTAACGGCTAAATTAGCCGAAACTTTCGGGGGACAGGCTGCAACCCAGGCCGACACTTTCCAGGGCAAAATGCAACGTCTCCAGGTAGCGTTCGCCGAGGGTAAAGAGACGGTCGGATCATTCGTCCTAGATGCTATTACTCCTTTAGTTTCAGGCTTCGTCAATAACGTAATTCCAGCAATTCAGAAATTATCGGATGAGCTAGGTCCTAAACTTACCCCTATTTTCCAGGCGCTTACAGGATATATAACAGAGTACGTTATTCCTACCTTTAAGGCCGTTTATGCCTTTATTACAGAGTTTGTTATTCCTGCGATTAGTAGTTTCTTAACTCCAGTTATTAATGGGCTACGCTCAGCCTTCGAAAAAGTAACGGCTAAGATCCAGGAGAACGCGGATAAGCTAGCTCCTCTATTTACCCTGTTTAAGGCCGTAGCAGCCTTCGTAAGAGACGTTTACGCCCCAGTCGTAGGTAAAATACTGGGTGCAGCATTTAACACCCTGGGAACGGCTGTAGGTATCGTTATCGATCTATTCGCCAATCTGGTCGATGTAGTTAATAAGGCTTTTAACGCTATTAAGGCGATGGTTAACTTTATTAGAAATAACCCAGTTACCCAGGCTATCGGCGGCGTTATCGATAACGTCTTCGGCGGTGGTCGCGCTAATGGTGGCCCAGTAAAGGGCGGGACTTCCTATATTGTAGGTGAGCGTGGGCCAGAGTTATTTGTACCTAACACTAACGGCTTGATTATCCCTAACGGCCAGGGCATGACCGTACCTACTACTTCTAGCCAGGGATCGACTATTAACATAACCGTTAACGGCGCGATCGATAGCGAGTCAACAGCACGCCAGATTATTACCTTGCTTAATAATTCCTCAGCTCGTGGAACTCTAGGAAGTCTGGCCTTTAATACATGACCGCATGGACCCCAGAGTATTTAGTTAAAATTAATGGGACGGTAGTAACAGACGTAACCCTGGCTAACCTTACAATTACTTCTGGCCGTACCGATATTTACTCTCAGCCGGTCGCGGGCTATTGCCAGGTCCAGTTAATTAACTTTAATAACCAGTCCTACCCCTTTAACGTGGGAACTGGCCTTACTATCGAGGTAAAAGACTCTAGCGATATCTTTATCCCTATTTTTGGCGGATATATTACAGATTACGCTACAGCGGTTAATAACGCTGGCGCGCTCGGATCGACTACCATTTTAACGATCGTGGCTTTAGGTGCGTTGTCCAAACTTCCTAAAATTATCGATCCTGGAGTCTTATCTAAGGACTATGACGGCGACCAGATTTATACACTCCTTAGCGGATACCTTTTAGGTCAATGGAACGAAGTTCCAGCGGCTCAAACCTGGGCCACTTACAACGCTACCGAGACATGGGAAAACGCGGTAAATATCGGGCTAGGCTCGATCGATCAGCCAGGCGATTATGAGATGATCGCTAGAAATGCAAGCTCGACAGATATTTATAGCCTGGTTAGCCAGATCGCTACCTCAGCTTTAGGTTATATCTACGAAGACGCTCAGGGCCGTATCGGGTACGCCGATAGCACCCATAGACAAGATTACCTAGCTACTAATGGTTATGTCGAACTGGATGCAGGACAGGCCCTAGCTAGTGGCATTTCGACTACCGTTAAATCTGGCGATATTCGCAATAAGTACACCATCGCTTACGGCTCTAACGCTTCTTCGAGCTACACAGCCGAAGACCTACAGAGCCAGTCTCTATTCGGCTTACAGGCCCAGAGCTTTACTTCTAATATTGATAAGTTATCGGACGCTCAGCTAGTAGCAGATCGCTATATCGCGCTTAGGTCTTTTCCTTCGGCTAAGTTCGAGTCAATTACCTTCCCCCTCGGAAACCCTGAAATAGACGATACCGATCGAGACGCACTATTAAACGTATTTATGGGTATGCCTGTTTGGATTCAGAATTTACCTAATAATATTAACGATGGCAGTTTCCAGGGCTACGTCGAGGGCTGGACTTTCCGAGCCTCATTTAATGATCTTTCGCTAACGTTTAACGCGTCTCCCATAAACTTTTCGCAAGTTGCGGTAAAATGGGAACAAGTAAACGCCGCCGAAACATGGAATACAATTAGTTCTAGCCTAACCTGGCTCGACGCGATAGGAGTAGTAGCGTAATGGCAACCACGACAACCAATTTTGGCTGGGATATCCCCCAGTCTACAGACCTGGTAAAGGATGGCGCGACCGCTATCGCTGCACTAGGACAAGATATCGACACAGCCCTAGTCGATCTAAAGGGCGGAACTACTGGACAGGTTCTATCTAAGGCTTCAGGAACCGATTTAGATTTTACCTGGGTAGCCCAGGACGATTCTAACGCTATTCAGAACGCGATCGTAGACGCTAAAGGCGATCTAATTGCAGCTACAGCGGCAGATACTCCAGCACGTTTAGCTGTAGGTACAAATGGTTACGTTTTGACCGCCGATTCAGCAGAGGCTACTGGTCTTAAATGGGCTGCCCCAGCTGGCGGTGGAAAAGTTTTGCAAGTGGTAAACGCTACTTATTCGACGCAGACATCAACTACGTCGACTACTTTTGCCGACACAGGATTAACGGCCACAATTACTCCAACATCGGCAACATCTAAAATTCTTGTATTTGTAAACCAGGTGGGCTGTCACAGAAACTCTGGAACAAACGGAGCGCTTCAGTTGCGTCTTTTGCGAGGATCGACTTCTATCGTTACTTTCGAAAAATATTTAGGTTATAACGGCGGAACTGTCGAAATTAACGCAGGATCGGCGTCGACTACATACCTAGATTCTCCAGCCACCACATCGGCGACAACTTACAAAACTCAACTGGCTACCGATCTATCTGGTTTTACGTTAGCGGTTCAAGCTAACGGTGGAACTTCGACGATTACACTCATGGAAATAGGTGCATAATGGCTACAGGCGTAGAAGTTTTATCAATGCTTATCCCTTCTGGTGGTTGGGCCATTAGTGGTGATAAGTATGAGGATATTAAATTTATCGAAGCAGAACCCATTACTAAATCAGAGTTCGAGGCAGGTTTTAAGAAAGTTGACGCCTGGAAATTAGAACAAGAAATCGGTAAGGCAAATGCTAAGGCAGCTTTACTAGAACGTTTGGGTATTACAGAAGATGAGGCTAAACTTCTTCTCTCATGAAACCTAAACTAAGTCATGCAGCTATTCAGCTTCGAGAGCAGATCGACGACGCCTTTATGGACCGCGACAGAACTAGCGACGGATGGATAGGCGATACTCGCCATTCAGCCAGAAAATCGGACCATAACCCCGACCATGACGGATGGGTGAGAGCTATTGACATAGACCGCGACCTTATGGGTAAAAAGGGCAAACCTGACCTTATGCCAGATTTAGCGGATCAGATACGTCTAGCGGGTAAAGGCGGCGATAAGCGTATAGCCTACATAATCTTCGACGGCAAGATCGCAAGTTCTCGTGCTCGCTGGGCCTGGCGTCGATACGACGGCATTAATAAACACGTTAAGCACATGCACGTTTCGTTTAACGTTTCGGGAGATACAGATCGAAAGTTCTTTAATATCCCAATGTTAGGTGGAAAATAAATGGAAGCTATTATTTACGCGACACTAGGTTTAATTGCTATTCCTGTAATTCGTCAGATTATTAAGTCCTATCGCGCTAAGAAGGCCGTAGCCGATATCGTCGTAGACGCTCTAGAAGCTGCCGTAGACACGGTCGAAAAGAAAAAGTAATGAGCGCAGTAGATATCTCAGCTATAGCCGTAGGCATAGTTACGGTTTTGGGTGGAGTGGCTGCGTTTCTACAGTTTTTGGTTAAGCATTACTTATCAGAGCTTAAGCCTAATTCTGGTTCAAGCCTTAAAGATTCAGTAACTCGTTTGGAGACACGCGTAGACAAAATCTACGAAATGTTAATGCATAAGGGAGAATAAAACTATGGCAAGAAAGAAAGTTATCGACCTCGATACTTATAACGCTTTAGACGCTTACGCTATCTCCATGCACGAGTTCTATAAGGCATTACGCCGCGCTGGTTTTGCGGTCGATTTATGCCTAGCGATTATTACCGACAGGGACGCTTATCCCGATTGGTTGCTTCCTGCCATCCCAGACCGAGTAGATCGTTTACCCTACGAGGATGACGAAGATGAGGACTAATGAAAAAAACAGTAGTTTTACCCGATCTCCAATGCCCGTACGAAGATTCACACGTTGTTAACAATCTCGCAATTTTTATTAAGGCATTTCGCCCCGATGCTGTCTGCACTATCGGAGACGAAATCGACCTACCCCAGATTAGCCGATGGACAGAAAATACCCCAGGCTGGTACGAGCAAACTTTAGCTAGCGATCGAGATCATACGGTCGAGGTACTCTGGAAACTTACAGAGCATGTTAAAGAAGCCCATATGGTGCGTTCCAATCATACGGACCGACTTTATAACGTAATTATGAAAAAGATCCCAGCCTTTTTATCGCTGCCAGAATTAAAGTTTGAGAAGTTCTTAAAACTGGACGAGCTAGGGATTACTTTCCATAAAGAGCCATTCCATATTGCTAAGGGCTGGATCGCTATACATGGCGACCTGGGAGCGCTTAACCCTAACCCTGGCATGAGCGCCTTAAACCAGGCTCGCAGACATGGCCTAAACGTCATTATGGGACACACCCACAGAGCGGGCCAGAGTGCCCATTCTGAGGCTTCTAACGGCCGTCTGGGACGCGTTCTACGCGGAGTCGAAGTAGGTCACGCGATGGCCCTAAAGTCGGCTAAATACGTCGCTACGCCTAATTGGCAACAGGCTTTCGCTATTGTCACAGAGCATAACAAGAACGTACAGGTAGACCTGATCTATATCGAGAAGGACGGGACTTTCCTAGTTCACGGCCGCCGTTATGGACGACCTAGATAACGAGTTAAATCGCTCAATCGATGACCATATCGACGAGGCAGAATTGTTACCATTTCGTTATCAAAATTTACTAGGCTAAGCCTTTACCTTATGAGATGGTTATCCCAGTAGGAAAACAGCCTACAAAAAGGGAGAAAAAATGTTTGATCCATCATTCGGAGACGTGGTCGTTATGATCATTTTATCCGCGCTATATTTCCACCTGGGCCGCATCGTGGGCCTTCGAGTGGGATATCTAAAAGGCCGAAAGGCCGTCCGCGCCTACTACGAAAAAGTAGAAAGGGTAAAAGTGTGAGAGCTAGTGAAGTCCTATTATCTGCCACCGATATTATCGGAGACCGAGGACGAGTTTACGGTCACCCTCGTATCAATCAGACAAGAATTGCGTTACGACTCCAACAGATGCTGGAAGTACCAATATCAGATTATCAAGCGTGTCTGGCGATGGTCGAAGTCAAGCTCGCACGACTCCAGGAAACGCCAAACCATATCGACAGTTATGTAGACGCTTGCGCTTATCTGGCGCTTGCGTGTGAACTATCAACCGAAGAAGACGAAGGGGAATATTATGCCTAAATGGGACGAGTTAGCTTGCCCGAAATGCGGAGAAGCTCCTAATGGCTTAAACGTTGATTTAGCAGAAAAACATTATAGTAGTTTATTACCTCATGGTTCCTGGAGAGGTTATAAGTTTAATTGTTTTAATTGTCAACACGTTGTAACGATCAAAATCGAGACCAGACCTGAACGAGAAGAGGAAAAAAATGTTTAAGTGGGATGAACTAGAAGAGCTAAAAAAGGCAGCGCTAGATCGAGACGCATTTAGTGAGGTAGTTATCTATCAGAACGAGCAGATGCTAAGAGAATTAAAGTCTATGGCCTGGCGGCTAAAGGAGTTAAACGAGAAGAATGTTTAACCTAGAAGATTACGAGACAGTCGAAGAGCGATTAGTTAAGTTCTGGAAAGATAACCCTAATGGTCAAATTCATACGAAATTACTCGATAGCGCTTCTGGTCGGTTTATCGTCGAAGCTGCGATCTTTCGCTCGGGAGATGATCTACGGCCCTGGTCTACTGGCCTTGCAGAAGAAACAATCCAGGGGCGCGGCGTTAATGCGACTAGCGCGCTGGAGAATTGCGAGACTAGCGCTATCGGTCGAGCGCTTGCTAATGCGGGTTACGCGACCAAAGGCAAGCGAGCCAGTCGAGAAGAAATGACCAAAGTAGCAACCGCTAAAAAAACCGAGTCGATTATCGACGAAACAAAGAAGAAGCTAGCGGAAACTTCTGGAGAATACGTCCCAGTAGTGAGAGAGGATGACGCATGGACTATCAGACCTGCGAGTATGCCGCCCACAATGGCGGAAGCGGTGTCGACGGTGAAAGAGATTATTGGCGGCCAAACAGAGAAGGATATCCCGCGTTGCCAGCATGGCGACATGGTTTGGAAAACTGGCACTACTAAGGCTGGTAAGCCCTGGGGACATTTTAAGTGCCCTTACGCGGTCACAGGCGAGTTAACTCGTTGCCCAGCACCTAATGACGTAATCTGGTACGAGATTAACAAAGAGGGCGCATGGCAGCGCCAGAAGGGGCGTTAAGAATGGGTCACTTACAATTTATGAACCAGGACGGAGAATGGGAGTCATTTCCTACCGAGGATGAGATTCGCCGCTCGAAAGAGATAACCGCGATTCTGGAAGAGTTCACATTTACGACTAGATGCTGTTTATGTAATGAAGCTATACCTTACAAAGACATAAAGGTTAACCTTAAAAATAAGAGTTGGTCTTGTTCGAAATGTCACGCGGTAAATGGCCTCACAAAGCCGTAAATACCGAGGATTCTCGACCGAGAGAGTGGTTGCCAGATACCTTTCGAGCTGGTGGCCTCATGCGGATATCGGTCGAGGGGCTGGAAAAGATATAACACATGTCCCGTTCGACATGGAAGTTAAGGCTAGATCGGCGTTCCAGCCTAAGGCGTGGATCGATCAGGTCACAAAGAGGGCAGCTAAAACTGGTGGGCTGCCTATCGTTACATGTCGCCTTAATGGTCAAGGAGAAGGTAGTCCCCAGGACTAT
>Ga0315903_10007095_pt1 | contig 14094 bp, 11 predicted proteins | sample LakEriMetagenome_7_FD_203524 | JGI IMG/M metagenome (GOLD analysis project Ga0315903, IMG submission 203524) | Freshwater fungal communities from buoy surface, Lake Erie, Ohio, United States - Buoy 2 MA119 | ecosystem: Environmental > Aquatic > Freshwater > Lake | place: USA: Lake Erie, Ohio...
TTCAATCGGCTCTGAGTGCAGCCGCCGCAGTGGCGGCAGCCGGTCTGCTGCTTGTCGGCCCCGCACAAGCCAGTTCTCCCCAGGGCAATTCGACACAAGCGGGTTCAACGCAAGCCGGTTCAACGCAAGCCGGTTCAACGCAAGCCAGTGCCCGAACGACCCCTCCCAAGCCTGCGCTCAGCCAGAAGGCCGAGCAGGGGGGGCTGAAGATCGAGATGCAACTGCTGCCCCAGAACAGCAAGGGTCTGATGGTGGGCGAAGACACCCGGGTCCGGCTGCGACTGACGGATACCGCGTCGGGTCAGCCACTCACGGGCGTGCGGCCGCGGGCCTGGATGGCCCGCATGAATGCGGATCTCGCCAGCGAGTCCTGCGAAGGCCAGGTCAAGCGTTTCGTCAGTGGTCGCCTGTCTCAGCGGGCGGACCATGACATGAATGTCTTTCATTTCATCACGCTGAATCACGACCGCACGGTGGCTGTGATCAATCCGCAGGTGTCGATGAACGTGACCAAGTTGGAGGGCATCGTTCAGTTACCCGCCAATGGCGATGATTGGGTCCTGCTCGATGATCGTGACCTGTTGCTGGTGACAATGCCTTCGATTGGCTCGGTGGCCGTGGTCGATCTGAAGGGCCGGCGCCTGGTCAGTACCCTGAAGCTGGGCGGCGAACCAAGGCGAATCGTTCTTCAGCCTGATGGCGCAGTGGCCTGGGTGGCGCTTGATCAGTCCGATCAGGTGGTGGGCATCGAGACCGAGCAGTTCAAGGAGGTCGCGCGCCTTGCGGTGGGGGGGGGATTTCATGGCCTGCTTGCCACCAGCCTGAATGGCCCGATCGCCGTGACCAGCACCAAGGACGATCAGCTCACCCTGATCGATCCCAAGACCCGATCGGTCAGTGCGCGGATCAAGGTCCCCGGCACGCCCCTGGCGCTCGCCTGGAGTGCCCTGTCGCAGCGGATCTACGTGGCGGGCGTCAATGACGACAAGCTCTACGTTGTGGATCCGGTTCGCGGCAAGGTCGAGGCCCGTCCGGAGGTGGGTCGCGGGGTGGTGGCCCTGCGTGCAACCCCATCGGGCCGCCATGTGCTGGCACTGAGCGAAAAGGCCTCGCGGGCCTGGGCGATCGACACCTCTTCAAATGCGGTGACGGGATCACTGGTGACCGAGCCCAATCCGGATCAGATCGTCTTCAGTGGTCGGTTCGGTTATGTGCGCAGCCTCACCTCCACCAAGGTCACCATGATTGATCTCAAGTCGCTTGAGCGCGGTGAGATGGCGTCCAATGTGGTGCCCATGTTCCAGAAGGCGCCAAGCGCAGATAAATCCGCCATTGGGGTATCCGACATCATCGCCCCCGCTCCGGATGGCGAAGGCGTGGTGATGGCCAACGGCGCCGACTACAACATCTACTACTACATGGAAGGCATGATGGCGCCGCAAGGCACCTTCCAGACCTATAAGCGCGCTCCTCGCGCCCTCATGGTGCGGGATCAGAGCCTGCGTGAAATCGAGCCCGGCGTTTACGTGTCGAGGATCCAGCCCGAGCGCCCAGGCAAGTTTGTGCTTCCGGTGCTGCTCAATTCACCCCGCGCCATGCATTGCTTTGATGTGGCCGTGGATGGCGTGGCCTCAAGCGGCGAAAAGCTGCCGAGTGACCTCATCACCAAGGCCAAGGTCCAGTTGCCCCGCGATCCCCAGCCGGGTCAGATGGCGCAGTTCCAGGTGCGACTCACTGATGGCAAGAGCGGCAAGGCGCTCGCGGGCCTGACCGATGTCCAGGTGATGGTCATGCAGTTGCCAGGTCTGTGGCAGCAGCGACAGATTGCACGGGAGGTCAGCCCCGGGGTCTATGCAATCGATCAGCGCCTGCTGCAGCCGGGCAAGTACCGCATCCGGGTCGGTGTCGAATCGCGCGGCGCAGGGTTTGATGTGATCGATGCCACAGACTTCGATGTCGGCTTGACTCAAGCTCCTGCAGCGTCGGGAGGCAAGACGGTTAGCGTCCCTGAGCAGGCCAGTGCCCCCTGGGCAACAACCAAGACCCGATGATCAATCTACCGGCGAAGCAATCTGCAATGACCCAACTTTCTCGCTCACTTTCTTCGTCTCTGCGATCTGCTTGGGCTCCAGCCGGTCTGGTGCTTGGGCTGCTCCTCGCGCCTGCCTTGGCTCTGGCCCATGCCGGGCATGACCATGGCAAGCCCACCCCATCGGTGTCGGGTAAGCCTGGCGCTGGCCCGCAGGCCAAAGCAGCGCCGAGCGCGCCCGCCTGGGAGGCGGCGACGCCCCGGGTTCCCGATGTGCAGGTGCGTGACCAGACCGGCAAGCTGGTGCGATTCCACAGCGACCTGATCAAGGGCCGCAAGGTGGCGATCAATTTCATCTTCACCTCGTGCACCTCGGTTTGCTCGCCAATGACCGCCACCTTCCGTGCGGTTCAGCAGGAACTCAAGGCGCGCAAGCGGGATGATGTCCACTTGATCTCGGTCTCGGTCGATCCCTTGACGGACACTCCTGAGACCCTCACCGCATTTGGCAAGAAGTTCGGTGCCGAAGCGGGCTGGACCTTCGTGACCGGTAGTCGCAAATCGATCGACGAAATCCTCAAGGCCTTTGCCATCGGTGCGGGCGACCCGGACGACCATGCGCCGCTCGTTTATCTGAGCGATGAGTCAGGTCGCACCTGGACCCGCTCGTCGGGCCTGGCTGCGCCTCTGGCCATCGTGGATCGGCTGGTTGGGGCTTCGGTGCAGGCCCGGGACGCTTCGGCACAGAAGGTTTCCGCGGCAGCGACCACCGATCAAACCACGCGGCAAAAGCTTGGCGCGGATTGGTTCACCAACCTGCCGGTTCGGACCCAGACCGGTAACACGGTGCGGTTCTATGATGATCTGCTGAAGGATCGCGTCGTGGTGCTGAACTCCTTCTTTGCCTCCTGCAAGGAAGTCTGCTCGCCCATGACCCACAATCTGGCCAAGGTTCAGCAGCAACTGGCTGAGAAGTCGATGGGCAACGTGCATCTGGTGTCGGTCTCGGTCGACCCTGTGAACGATACGCCCGATGTGCTTCGCGGCTATGCCTCCCGTCATTCGGCACGGCCAGGCTGGACCTTCGTTACCGGCAAAAAAGAAAACATCGACTGGGTGCTTCACAAGCTCGGTTTGTACGAGGAAACCAAAGACGAGCACACCGCCGTTCTCTGGGTGGGCAATGAGCGTACGGGCCTGTGGATGAAGATGCATGCCATGTCACCGCCCTCGGCCATCATGAACGCCATTCGCAAGGCTCAGAACGACCGCGGCGCCTGATGATGCCCTGTGCTCTGAAGTGGCCCTTGCGCAGGACGGGCCGTCGGTTTGCCGTGCCGTCCGTCCTGCTGATGATCGCGTTGACCGTCCTCGGTCATCCCGTCCAGGGGATGGGGCAAACGGCCGTTCAGGCTCAAGCGGGCGCGCCGCAGCCTTCCGAGCAGGCGATTGCTGCGGGCCGGGCCCTGTTTCGTTCGGGTGCCACCCGAGCGGGGGGCGACCTCATCGGTCAGATCTCTCGAGGGGTGGAGCTGAGCGGCCCGACCGCCGCCTGCATCAAGTGCCACGGCTCGGACGGCAATGGCAGCAAGGAAGGGGGGCTGATCGCGCCCAGCTTGCGCTGGGATGCATTGATTCGGCCGCGTCCTGCAGCGGGCAATGGTTTCGGCCGGCCCGCCTATACCGAGGCTTCGTTATTGCAGGCGATCCGCACCGGAACCGATGCGTCGGGCCGGAGCCTGTCTGCAGCGATGCCGCGCTTTGTGCTGGGTCCGCGCGAGGCCGCCGACCTGATGGCCTACCTGCGGGTCCTCGGGACGGAGCAGGATGATCGGGCCGGGGTTCATGCAGATCGCGTGGTTTTTGGTGCGGCGTTACCGCTCAGCGGTCCTCAGGCGGCCCGAGGGCAATCGGTGCGGCAGGCGATTCAGGCCTGCCTCGAGCGCGCGGGTCGCGAAGGCCTGGTGTTTGGGCGCCGAGTGGAGCTCGAAGTCATCGATTCCGCAAGCGACGAGGCCGTTGCGCAATTGACGGCCCTGCGTCGGCGATCGCTGGCACTGCTCGCCCCCTGGTGGCCGGATGAGCGGCTGCCCGACGCCATGAAACCGGTATGGGCAGGCCACGAGGATTGGCCGATCATTGCGCCACTGTGGCCCCAACCCTTTGGCTCCGGGCGATGGCCTGCAGTCTACGAACTGCATGGCCAAGCCATTGATCAGGCGCGCGTCGTGGTGGATACCGTGGCCAGTCGGCTGCAGGGCAAAGGCCAGGTGTTGCTCATGGCTGGATCTCAACCGCGACAGCAGGCCGCCCTGAAAGCGGCGCTGGCTCAGGCTGAGCTGCACAAAGGCCTGCGCTGGGTCAGCGCCCAGGACCGCACCCCTGCCAAGATGGCGCCCGATGCGGTGGTCATTCTGGGGGGGCTGGACCTGCTCTCCGCGCTGCCTCAGTACACGGGTCCGATCTATGCGCTCAGCACCGAGGTGGGTCGGGCGGCCTTTCAGTGGCCCTCGGCTCAACGTCAGCGTCTTTGGCTGGCCCACGCGGGCCCGATGGGCAAGGAGCTCGATCCCTCACGCCTGATGGCTGACCTCAAGGCGTCGGGGGCGACCCTGCTTGAGCCTGCCTTGCAGGCGCAGGCCTGGGCCGGTTCCTGTCTGGCGGTTGAAGCACTGCGTCGATCCGGGCGGCAGCCCGAAGCGCCGGGGTTTCGGCGTGCGATGGAATCGATCGCGCGTTTTGAAACCGGGGTCATGGCTCCGATCTCATTCAGTCCGCGTCAACGCCATGGCATCTGGGGCGCCCGCATGGTGATCATTGATGAACGCGGCCAGGGCTTTGAAGAAGTGTCGCCCTGGAAAACGCCCGCCGAGGAGTCGTGAGGGCCTCTTCCTCGTGAGGGCCTCTTTCAAGAGGCTCGAGCGGGAGCGCTGACCGAGAGCCTTTCGCGGCGTTGCGGGCTCAGCTCTCGCCCAGATAGGCCTCACGCACGCCTGGGCTGTTCAGCAGGGTGTGTGCCGGGCCTTGCATCGTGATCTGCCCGGAGTCCATCACATAGCCGCGATCCGCAGCTTCAAGTGCGAGCCGTGCGTTCTGCTCGACCAGCAGCATGGTGATGCCCTGAGCATGGACAGAGCGCACCACCTCGAAGATCTTTTCAACCATGATGGGTGACAGGCCCATGCTCGGCTCATCCAGCAGCAGCATGGTGGGGCGGGCCATCAGCGCCCGGGCCATGGCGAGCATCTGCTGCTCTCCCCCCGAGAGCGTTCCGGCCAGCTGACCCGCCCGCTCCTTGAGCCTCGGAAACGTCTCGAACATGCGCTCGACATCGGTCTGGATGTTCTGCCGGTCGCGACGCAGATAGGCGCCCATCATGAGGTTCTCGGTGATGGTCATGCGCGCAAAGACTCCGCGCCCTTCGGGCACCATCACCAGTCCGCGGGCCGTCCGCTGGTGCGCCGCCAGAGCGCTGAGGTCGGTGCCTGCCATGCGGATCTGCCCACCCGCCTGGGCGATTCCTGCGGTGATGGCCTTCAGGGTGGTGGTCTTGCCAGCGCCGTTGGCGCCAATCAGGGCCACCAATTCGCCCGCCTCGACCTCGAGATCGATACCCTTGACCGCCTGGATGCCGCCGTAGGCCACCTTCAGGCCGATGAGCTCGAGCATCGTTGATCGATGAACGGCGTCAGCCATGGGCCTGCCCCAGATAGGCCTCGATCACGGCCGGGTTGGTCCTCACCTGCGCAGGCTCACCTTCGGCGATCACCTTGCCGTAATCGAGCACGGTGACCTGATCGCACAAGCCCATCACCAGCTTGACATCGTGCTCGATCAACAGGAGCGTTCGCCCATCGTTGCGAATGGCTTCCAGCAACTCGCGCAGGGCGAGCTTTTCGGTGGCGTTCATGCCGGCCGCGGGTTCATCGAGCGCCAGCAGTTGCGGTTCGGTGGCCAGCGCTCGCGCAATCTCAAGACGGCGTTGGTCGCCATACGACAGGGTCCGCGAGGGTTGATGGGCGTATCGACCGATGCCCACGTAATCGAGCAACTGCATCGCGTGCTCACGGATTCTGGCTTCTTCGCGGCGCTGCGAAGGCAACCTCAGCATGGCCGCCCAGGCCCCTGAATGACTTCGGATGTGACGTCCGACCATCACATTCTCCAGGGCGCTCATCTCGCCAAAGAGGCGAATGTTCTGGAAAGTGCGGGCGATGCCGGCCCTTGCCACCTCATGGACGGCGGTGGGCTCATAGGGCACCCCGGCCAGGATGAAGCGCCCGGCATCGGGCGTGTAGAGCCCTGTGATCACGTTGAAGAACGTGGTCTTGCCAGCGCCATTGGGACCGATCAGGCCATGAATGCTGCCACGACGGATCTGCACATTGACCTGCGACAGGGCCTGCAGTCCGCCAAAGCGCTTGTCCACGCCCTGCACATCGAGCAGCATCATTGCGGCCCCTTGCGCTTGCCCGTTGTGGCGGGCCAGAGCCCGGCGGGCCGATAAAGCATGATCAGCACCATGGAGAGCCCGAAGAGCAGCATGCGCAAGGCCTCGGGCGCGATCAGTTCCTGACCGAAGAGCGCTTCCTGGGCGGGTTTGGCCACATAGCGCAACACCTCAGGAATGGCATAAAGAAGCACCGCGCCAAGGATCACGCCGGGCACGTGCCCCATGCCGCCCAGCACCACCATGGCCACGATCACGATGGATTCCATGAGCGTGAAGCTCTCGGGTGAGACAAAGCCCTGAAACGAAGCAAACATGGCTCCGGCCACCCCACCAAATGACGCGCCCATTGCAAAGGCCAGCAGCTTGACATTGCGGGTGTTGATGCCCATGGCCTTGGCGGCGATCTCATCTTCACGGATCGCCATCCAGGCACGACCCAGGCGGGAGTCCTGCAGTCGTACGGTGAGTACGATGATGATGATCGCGAGCGTGAGAAAGAGGTAGTAGTACAGGTGCACCGAGGGCACTTCGATGCCAAAGAACACATGGGTCTTGCCCAGGTTGACCCCAGCCACATGAATGGGGTCGATGTTGCTGATGCCCTGTGGACCATTGGTGAGATTCACCGGCGAGTTCAGGTTGTTCATGAAGATGCGAACAATCTCGCCAAAGCCCAGCGTCACGATCGCGAGGTAATCGCCCCGCAAGCGCAACGTGGGCGCGCCCAGCAGCACCCCGAAAAGCGCTGCCAGACCGGCTCCAAGCGGCACGACCAACCAGATCGAGCTGTGCAGCCCTTGCGGAAAGGTCTGCGCGATCCATTCGAAGTTCTCGGCCAGATGGGGCGAAGCGAGCAAGGCGTAAAGATAGGCGCCCACCGCATAGAACGCGACATATCCAAGATCAAGCAGGCCAGCGTAGCCGACCACGATATTGAGGCCCAGAGCCAGCATCACATAGAGCAGCGCGAAGTCCAGGATGCGCACCCATGCATTGCCTTGCGTGCCCGCCACGAAGGGCAGGACGGCGAGCGCAATGGCCACCACGGCGATAGCGCCCCAGCGCGCTGCAGGACTTGAGGACGCATCAGGCCACAGCGCAGTCAGGCCGCGACGCTGCGTTGAGGGCCCGTTCATGCGCGATCCGCCACGCGTTCGCCCATCAGGCCGGAAGGCCTGAAAACCAGCACGGCAATCAAGACCACGAAGGCGAAGATGTCCTGGTAGTGACTGCCCAGAAATCCTCCCGTGATATCTCCGATGTAGCCGGCCCCCAGACTCTCAATGATGCCCAGCAAAAGTCCGCCCAGCACTGCGCCGGCCAGATTGCCGATGCCTCCGAGCACGGCTGCCGTAAACGCCTTGAGACCTGGAATGAAGCCCATGCTGAACTGCGCGATGTTGTAGTTCATGGCCACCAGCACGCCGGCAATGGCCGCCAGGGCCGCTCCGATCGCAAAGGTGGCCGCGATCACTTGGTTGGCATTCACCCCCATCAGGCCGGCCACGCGCGGGTTTTCGGCAGTGGCCCGCATCGCCCGACCCAGCCGGGTCTTGTTGACCAGCACCATCAGCCCGGCCATGACGAGGGCCGAAACCACCAGAATCAGCAGCTGTTTGGGCGCGAGCAGCGCTCCGCCGATCTCGATGGGTTGCGTGGGCAGCAGATCCGGAAAGACGATGGGGTTGGGCTTCCAGAGAATCATGGCCAGGGTCTGAATCACGATCGACACGCCGATGGCCGTGATCAGGGGAGCCAGGCGCGGCGCATTGCGCAAGGGCCGGTAGGCCACCCGCTCAATGGCCAGCGCCAGCACGATGCACACCGGGACCGCGGCGCCGATCGCCAGCACCAGCACCAGCGGCCCGGGTAGCCCCGAACCGGCCAGCAGACCCACGACCGTGACGCCGACCATCGCGCCCACCATCAGCACTTCACCATGGGCAAAATTGATGAGCTGCAAGATGCCGTAGACCATCGTGTAGCCCAGGGCAACCAGCGCATAAACACTGCCGAGCACTAGCCCGTTGAGGATCTGCTGCAGCAGGATGTCGAAATGCATGAATGAAGGCCGGTGGGCAGAACGAGCGCGATTCTAGCCACAGGCCGCGTTTACAGCCAGACGGTGCCGTGCCGAGCCAAGGGATACGGGCCTGGGCTTGCCCTGCCTGCAGCCTTGCTTTGCGAGTCCTTCATCAGCCCCACGGCCTGAAGGCATGAATGAAAAAGCGCCCCGCAGGGCGCTTTCTCGTGAGGCCGGTCTTAATGCCAGGTCTGAATGCCAGCAGGCGTTCCGGACTGGGTTATTTGGTGGCCAGGACCCACTTGGCGAGGGTTTCCGCCTCGGCGGCGCTGACCTGCGGGTTGGCAGGCATGGGAATCTGCCCCCAATTGCCCACGCCACCGGCGCGGATTTTTTGAGCCAGCTTGGTGACCGCATCTTTGTCTTTGGCGTACTTGGCCGCGACGTCTTTGTAGGACGGGCCGATCAGCTTCTTGTCGGGGGCATGACAGGCCAGGCAGTTCTTGGCTTTGGCCAGATCAGCACTGGCAAAGGCGGGCGATGCGGCGACGAGCGATACGGCGGCAAAGAGAGGGGCCAGAACACGGGATTTCATGAGGACTCCGAAACAGGATTGGACTTGAATGAAAAACGGGGCTGAGAAACGAGGGCTAAACGAAGGGGTTGCAACCCGACTGCAAAGGCATTGAACTGCCTGGGCATGCCCGGATCAACGAGGCCTGCCGCCGGTCGGTTGACGGTGCCCGCTGATGGGCGGCCCCCGGACGACTTTGGGCGGATCATACAACCTCGATCCAGACTCTTCAGGAGTATCAGATGCCGTTGCTCTGGATCGGCGCCCTCCTGGTGGCGCTCAAATGGTTTGAGGTCGATCCGGTGGCGAGTTGGTCATGGTGGTGGGTGATGAGCCCCTTCCTGCTGGCCGTGATCTGGTGGGAGTGGCTCGAGCGGATGCTGGGGCTGGATCGCCGCACCCCCATCAAGGTGCGGCAATCCCGTTCGATCACTCGAAAAGATCGGTGACTGCGCCCTTGCTGGCACTTGAGGCCAGCTTGGCGAACTTGGCCAGCACGCCGCGCGTGTAACGAGGCGCAGGCGCGGTCCAGGCCGCACGCCTGCGGGCGATCTCGGCGTCGTCCACGTTCAGTTGCAGCAGCAACTGATGCGCGTCCACGGTGATCGAATCGCCCTCATGCACCAGACCGATCAGGCCGCCTGCGGCCGCCTCAGGCGCCACATGACCGACCACCATGCCCCAGGTGCCGCCTGAAAAGCGTCCGTCCGTGATCAGGGCTACCGACTCGCCGAGCCCGGCGCCGATGATGGCCGAGGTAGGCGCGAGCATTTCGGGCATGCCTGGTGCGCCCTTGGGGCCCAGATAGCGCAACACCAGCACGTCGCCGGCCTTGATGCGGTCTTCCATGATGGCGGCCAGTGCGGACTGCTCGTCATCGAACACCCGCGCCGGCCCGGTGATCACGGGGTTCTTCAGTCCTGTGATCTTGGCCACGGCCCCTTCGGGCGAGAGGTTGCCCTTCAGGATGGCCAGATGGCCTTGCTCATAGATGGCCTGACTGATCGGGAAGATGACCTTCTGATCGGCACGCGGCTGACTCGGCACCTGCGCGAGCTCTTCGCCGAGCGTACGACCCGTGATGGTCATGCAGTCGCCATGGATCAGGCCTGCATCGAGCAGGATCTTCAGGACCTGCGGAATGCCGCCCGCCTTGTGCAGATCGGTGGCCACATACTGGCCCGAGGGCTTGAGGTCGCAGATCACGGGCACGCGCTTGCGGATGGTCTCGAAGTCATCGATCGTGAAGGTGATCCCTGCGGAGTGCGCAATGGCCAGGTAGTGCAGCACCGCATTGGTGGAGCCGCCGGTGGCCATGATCAGGGTCACGGCGTTTTCGATGGACTTGCGGGTGACGATATCCAGGGGCTTGAGGTTATTGCGCACCGCCTGAACCAGCACACGGGCTGATTCGCGAGCGGACTCGAGCTTGTCGGCATCCGGGTTGGCCATGGTCGATGAGCCCAGCAGGCTCATGCCCAGCGCCTCGAATGACGAGGACATGGTATTGGCGGTGTACATGCCACCGCACGAGCCCGTCCCGGGCACGGCGTTCTTCTCAATGCCTTCGAAGTCTTCCTCGCTCATGCGTCCGCGCGAGAATTCACCCACGGCCTCGAAGATCGAGACCACGGTCAGGTCCTTGCCCTTCCAGTGACCGGGCTTGATCGTGCCGCCGTACACATAGATGGCCGGCACATTGCAGCGCAGGATGCCCATCATGCCGCCCGGCATGTTCTTGTCGCATCCGCCCAGCACGAGCACGCCATCCATCCACTGGCCCTGCACGGCCGTCTCGATGCAATCGCCAATCACCTCGCGAGAGATGAGCGAGTACTTCATGCCCTCGGTACCCATCGACATGCCGTCCGAGATCGTGGGCGTGCCAAAGAGCTGGGGATTGCCGCCGGCTTCGCGGATCGCCACCTCGGCGGCATCGGCCAGGGGCTGCAGCCCGGAGTTGCAGGGTGTGATCGTGGAATGCCCGTTGGCGATACCGACCATCGGGTTGGCGAAATCGGATTTCTCGTAGCCCATCGCGTAATACATCGAGCGATTCGGGGCGCGGGCCACCCCCTCGGTGATATTGCGGGAGCGGCGATTTGCGTCTGTCATGGTCGAAACCTGTGGGGTTGAGTGCACGGCCAGCGAGGGAGCCAGGCTGGCCAGGCGAAAGAAGAGGGGCTGATCGGGAATGACGGAATGCGGGGCCGGTCGGAAATTTCGGCGCGCCGCCGATGGTAAAAGGCGATCCAGCGATCGCCAAATCCGGTCGTGGGAGAATTCTCGCCATGCTCACCCATCCTCAGTTCAATCCGGTGGCCCTGCAGCTCGGCCCGGTCGCCATTCACTGGTACGGCTTGATGTATCTGCTGGCCTTCCTGGCTTTCTATCTGCTGGGTCGCTGGCGCGTCAGGCACACCCATTACGGGCGCAGTACGGGATTTTCGCCCGCCGACGTCGAGGACCTGCTCTTCTGGGGCGTGGCCGGCGTCGTACTCGGCGGGCGGCTGGGTTATGTGCTGTTCTACAAGCCTGCCTATTACCTGAGTCATCCGCTCGAGATCTTCGCGGTCTGGGAGGGGGGGATGGCTTTTCATGGGGGCCTGCTTGGGGTGCTGGTGGCCTGTGCGCTTTTTGCGCGACGCAAGGGTCTGACCTTTCTGCAGCTGATGGATTTCGTGGCGCCCCTGGTGCCTATCGGGCTCGCGCTAGGGCGCCTGGGCAACTTCATCAATGGCGAGTTGTGGGGGCGGGCATCCCAAGCGCCCTGGGCCATGGTGTTTCCGCAGTCGGGCAGCGCCTTCGCCCGTCATCCCTCGCAGCTCTACCAGTTCGCGGGCGAAGGCCTGCTGCTGTTTGTCGTGCTGTGGCTTTACTCGGCCAAGCCACGGGCAGTCGGTCGGGTATCAGGCCTCTTCCTGCTGGGTTACGGCATCCTGCGGTTTGCGGCCGAATTTGCCCGAGAACCCGACGCCTTTCTCGGGTTGCTTGCGGCTGGTCTGACCATGGGGCAGATCCTGTCGATTCCCATGATGATCGCGGGGCTCTGGCTGTTGGTCAGGCCGGCTCCCACCGAGTTCACCAGGAGACTTTCATGAGCGTGATGCAATTCCGTCGGCGTGCCATGCTGGGCACCTTGTCTGCAGCGGCGGGCGTGGGCGCGGGCTTGGGCGCAGTGAGCCCCGCCCAAGCCCAGGCCAGCTGGCCAACCAAACCCGTTCGACTGATCGTGCCTTTTCCGCCTGGAGGCGGGACGGATGCGTTTGCCCGTCCTCTCGCCAAGGTCCTCACAGCCTCACTCGGTCAACCCATGGTGATCGACAACCGGGGCGGCGCAGGGGGCACCCTGGGCGCCGAGGTTGCGGCCAAGTCGCCTGCGGATGGCTACAACTTCCTGATCGGGGCGGTTCATCACACGATTGCGGTCAGCATGTACCCCAAGCTCGGTTACGACCTGCAAAAGGACCTGGTGCCTGTGACGATGCTCTCGTCCGTGCCCAATGTGCTTGTCGTGAATCCGCAGAAGCTCAAGATGCGAACGCATCAGGAGTTTCTCGATTTCGCCCGCGCCAACCCGGGCAGGCTCAACTTCGCTTCGGCCGGCAATGGCACGGCCCACCAGCTCACCGTGGAGCTCTACAAGACGCTCACCCGCACCTTCATGACCCACATCCCCTATCGGGGCGCGGGGCCGGCATTGCAGGATCTTCTCGCGGGCCAGGTGGATTTCATGTTCGATGGTCTGGGCAGCGCCATGCCTTTCATTCGCAATGGCCGCCTGGTGCCGCTGGCCGTCACCAGCGAAAAGCGATCCTTTGCGCTGCCCGAGGTGCCCTCGTTTGATGAGCTGGGCGTCAAGGGCTACGACGCCCGCACCTGGTATGCGATCTGGGCGCCGGCTGGCACCCCGCGTGATGCCATCCTGCGCATGCAGCAGGCGGTTGCCACAGCGCTGCAGGGCAAAGAGCTTGCCGACACCTGGAAGCAACTCGGAGCGGACGCCGGGGGGGGCACACCCGAAGCCATGGCCCAATATGTGGACAGCGAGATCCGCAAATGGGCCAAGGTCGTCAAGGATTCCGGCGCCAAGCTCGACTGAACATCATGAACGAAAACCTGTTCGCCCTCCTGGCCGCGCGCTTCCCGGCTGATCGCAAGTCCTGCGCCATCGAAACCACTGACGGTGGGTACTGGAGCTGGCAGGACCTGGACTTTGCCAGCGCGCGAATCGCCAACCTGTTGAAGTCACTCAAGCTGCCCGCGGGCTCGCGTGTTGCTGTGCAGGTCGACAAGTCGGTGGAAGCGGTCTGCCTCTATCTGGCCACGCTGCGGGCTGGGCATGTCTTTTTGCCGCTCAATTCGGCCTACCAGGCCGCAGAGATCGACTATTTCCTCCAGGATGCCGAGCCCGCTGTGGTGGTGTGTTCGCCAGCCAATCAGGGCTGGATCGAACCGATCGCCCGGGCGCGCGGGGCCCGGCAGGTCTACACGCTTTCGGATCAGGGCTCAGGCAGCCTGCTCGAGGCGGCCACGCCCTTCCCCGACCGCTGCCCGGTGGTCACCCGCAAGGCCATTGACATGGCCGCCATTCTCTACACCTCGGGCACCACAGGTCGCAGCAAGGGCGCCATGCTCTCGCACGGCAATCTCTCGAGCAATGCCATCATGCTAAACACCTACTGGCGCTGGCGCGCCAGTGATGTTCTGCTGCATGCACTGCCCATCTTTCATGTGCACGGCCTGTTCGTCGCCCTTCATGGCGCGCTCTATGCCGGCGCTCGCATGATCTGGATGAACCGCTTCGATCCGAAATCAGTGGTGGCTCGTCTGCCCCAAACCACGGTCTTCATGGGCGTGCCGACCATGTATGTGCGCCTGCTCGACGAGGCGTCCTTCGATGAGCAGGCCGTACGCAATATGCGCCTGTTCATCTCGGGTTCGGCGCCCCTGCTGACCGATACCTTCCGTCTGTTCGAAGCTAGAACCGGTCAGCGCATTCTCGAGCGCTACGG
>Ga0315903_10007096_pt1 | contig 14094 bp, 10 predicted proteins | sample LakEriMetagenome_7_FD_203524 | JGI IMG/M metagenome (GOLD analysis project Ga0315903, IMG submission 203524) | Freshwater fungal communities from buoy surface, Lake Erie, Ohio, United States - Buoy 2 MA119 | ecosystem: Environmental > Aquatic > Freshwater > Lake | place: USA: Lake Erie, Ohio...
CGCCAACAACCAACAAAACGAGACCCAACCAGAAATGCCATACAACTGCGATCATGGCAATAATCGTAGCCAAAGAGATAGCCGCAGTCTCGGTCACCGCTCAGGTATTTTCACCATATATTCGGCTCTAATCGCTGAAGTAGATTGCATTCATGCAAAAAGAAGTAATCATCAGCAATCAAGGAATGTCTGCCTCAGATGTTCTCGAGATTGCGCGCCACAATGCCGTGGTAAGACTTTCCGATACCGCACTTTCAGCAATGGCTGCATCGCGAGCTCATATTGACGCGCTTGTTGCTTCGTCGCAGCCCGTGTATGGCGTTTCAACTGGATTCGGAGCATTGGCAAATAGATACGTGTCGGTTGAACAACGCGCACAATTGCAACGTTCACTCATTCGTTCACATGCAGCCGGAGTTGGAGCACCAGTTGAGCGCGAAGTGGTGAGAGCGCTGATGGCATTGCGGTTAAAGACCCTGGCATCGGGACGTACAGGCGTGCGCCCAGTAGTTGCTACAACTATGGCGGCACTATTGAATGCCGGCATCACTCCTCTCGTTCGTGAATTCGGTTCACTCGGTTGCAGCGGAGATCTCGCACCTCTTTCGCATTGCGCTCTCGTTCTTATGGGTGAGGGTGAAGCAGTTGATTCACGTGGTGTGCAACGGCCCGTTCCAGAATTGCTTGCTGAAGCTGGAATTGCGCCAATCGAGTTGCAGGAAAAAGAAGGACTCGCGCTCATCAACGGCACTGATGGCATGCTCGGAATGTTGCTAATGGCAATTGCCGATGCGAATCAGATTTGTGATTCCCTTGACATCATCGCGGCGATGAGCGTTGAGGCACAATTGGGAACCGATGCGGTGTTTAGGCCAGAACTGCATGAAGCGTTGCGTCCACACCCAGGCCAAACAGTGAGCGCTGCGCGCATGCTTGCAGCATTGCAGGGTTCTCCAATAGTTGCGTCGCATGTAAAAGACGATGATCGAGTTCAGGATGCGTATTCATTGCGTTGTGCGCCACAAGTTACAGGTGCTGTTCGTGACACTATTTCGTGGGCAGCAACGGTTGCTGAGCGTGAACTTGCTGCAACGATTGATAACCCGGTGGTATTGCCAGATGGGCAAGTGAGTTCAAATGGAAACTTTCATGGTGCACCAGTTGCGTACGTATTGGACTTCCTCGCAATTGCACTTGCTGACTTAGGTTCTATGTCCGAGCGACGAACCGATCGCATGCTCGATCGAGCACGCTCAGCAGGGCTTCCACCATTTCTTGCGGATGACCCAGGCGTTGACTCTGGCTTAATGATTGCTCAATACACACAGGCTGCATTGGTTTCAGAAAACAAACGACTTGCGGTACCTGCAAGCGCTGATTCCATCCCAAGTTCGGCAATGCAAGAAGATCACGTGTCAATGGGTTGGAGTGCCGCGCGCAAATTGCGTCAATCAATAACCAACACACAACGCATTGCAGCTATTGAATTACTCACTGCAGCACGGGCATTGGACTTACGTGCACCTTTGCAACCAGGTCCAGTAACTAAAGCTGTTCGTGACCGCTTGCGTGGAACAGTTGCCGGCCCAGGTCCAGATAGGTACTTGTCGCCGGAGCTAGAGGCAGCGGTCGTATTTGTGCAAAGTGGCGGAGTGCTGAGCTAGTTACTTAACAGTCAATGGGCTCGATCTGTCCTGTGGACACGTTATATATCGCGCCTGCAACTGAAACACCTTTTTGCAATAAAGGGTAAGCGCGAATTCGGGCCACGTCTTCAGTGAGTGCTTCCCGTTGGTTGGACACTGCGCGGAACTCAAGGCTGCTTGTATCCACGCCAAATTGGTCTCTGATTGTTGCATGGATGCTGGATTCATCGGTAGTTGCCATTCGACAATCGGTATGAGGCATTACCAATACTCGATTGACACCGAGGAGATAGGAAGCAAGAACCAGAGTCCTTAATACGTCATCAGTTACACGTGCCCCTGCATTTCGCAAAATTTTTGCGTCACCAGCTTGCATACCTACGGCAGCGAGTGGACTGATTCGTGAGTCCATACAAGTAACTATTGCAAGCCCTTTGACCGCAGTACCGTTCAATTCGGAGTGTTGAAAATCTTTGACGAAATGCAGATTCGCCGATAGGACATCGTCATATTTTTCATAGGGAAATTCCATCATTTAAGTTTACTCTCCATCAAAAAAGCGCTGTGAAGCTCGAGGTAAATGGTGAAAATTACTTGATTTTCAAATACGTTTGATTTTTAATCGATTGAATTCGCGCCTTGATAAAGTCAATTTCCTTCAACTATTTCTAGATGGTTTCCTTTTGCATGACCAAATTTCTAACTAATGATTTGGCTGAAACTCTGTAAAGTTGATGTTTATGGTGAAATCAAAAAGCACCAATCTTCGGAGAAATATTCTCACATGGATTTTAGTAGCAACAGTTGCTCTGCTTGTCGTGCATCCTCCATCAAGCATTCCTGGCGGATTATCGAACAACCCCTATTCGGCTTTACAAAAGGAATTAGATAGAACGAAGGAATCCAAAGTACTGCTTCTTGGTTCCTGGAATGATTACTACTCCATCGAATACAACAGTTATTGGCGAATTGAGATGGGAAAAAAATTTGTAGAAAGAGAATACGGTGAAGTCTTAATGGCAGCTTCATTTGGTGATGATTTTTTCAACCGCTACTTGAATTCAAGAAAAACTACACATGTGCTTGTTCCGCTCGGATCTGCAGAAAGTGGTGTAGTTCGATACAAATTTGGCACTCTTGGAACAATTGAACTCAAACTTTCATATCCCTATTTTATGAAAGTTGGAGAAAACATCGGACCTAACCCATCGGTGCTTTTCAAAGTCCTCAATTATTCCACTGAAGATCCAAATTTGGTTTTGCCGACTTATGAAATCTTTTGGAAGAACGTTGAATCAGGTTTCTTTACGCTGCAGGAACGAACGGAAGAAATTGGAATTTATAGATTGTTGTATTCGTCGTTTTATGAAAATGGCCCAGAGGTAAGTTGGTTCTTTAAAGGTGAGTCTGATGGTGAGGATTCATTGGAGATAGGAATCAAATCTCTTCCTTCGTATTTAGACAAAGTCATGATGGAAATAACTCTTGTAGCTGCATACGGACCAAATGCACCGAGTCATACAGTCTTGGTAAAAACGACATCAAATTTTGAAAATTTAAACCTCGGACCGAATAGCCCGGCTGTATTTAATGTAGATCTACGGAGTGGTGAATCAGTGAAAATCGAAAATGTTACACCTTGTAGATTGCCTAAAACATTTGAACCATCAGATTTAGATACACGTCAAATTTGCTTTGGAATATCAAAAATACTTATCCGTCTATAGGGTCCAAGGTAATTGGACGCCACATCAAGGCAAGAAACACAGGAAATAGCGTTGATCCCAAAATAAAAACAATGTTTGGGCTAATTCCAATGCTCCACCACCAAACATCGTTTAGGGAAATGCTTTCAAACCAGCCGACCCTCTGTCCTCTTTGCGTATAGAACTCGAGAAGTGAATAAAAGTATGTAGCGTGCGAAAAACTCAGAAGAGCAATAGCTGTACGCCGATTGCCAATTGTTGACATAAATTGCTGTTTATTTCGTGATATTGAAATACATATTCCTAGCCAAGGTGCGGCTAAACCCAACGTATAAAAGCCGCTTAATGGCACCATAGTTTTCCCAACTGAAGATGTTTTGGCGAGCAATAGGAAAACAATCAATGAGAAAAAGATAAACATGAGGCTTTGCCTAACAGATGATTTCTGTAAGGCGAATGCGATGCTTATTGCATACAGAATTAATCCAATTATGCCAATGATTCCTGGACCGCTTCCTGTTTGGCCAATTTGATAACCCCACCAGTCGGCAACGAATTCGGGTATGTGAATTATTTGAAACAAAATGTACTGAGCGGTGCCAAAAGACTCTGGAATAACAAAATTTGCATACTGCTTTATGATCGGGATGAATTGTGAAGCAATTCCTAAGGCTGCAATGAATGGCGATGCAATCAAAATCTGCCGATATGTAATTGTGCTAGTGGAAGTCTGGTTCAAAATAAGGACAAAGACGCTAGTTATAGCAACCATCATTAAGGCGTCAAGGCGAGTCGCGAAGGCTAGGAAAACCGCAAAGAAATAGGCGAAAAGTTGGAATCGACGCAGTCGAGAATCTGTTTTTGGTGTTTCAAAAAAACTGTATAGAAATGCCCAACTTGTCATCACACCAAGAATTGCCCAACTCCTTGTTGTGACTCCTGAGAAATGCAGAACTCCATTGGGGACCATAGAGAAAGTGATCCCAGAGATTGCCCCCAACTTCACTTTGCCGTGGGTGAGTGTCAAAAGAAAAAAAAGCATCATTGCTGAAATGATGATGTTGACTACTCGAATCTTCGAAACGCTTAGCTGGATATCTTCACTAGCAAAAACGTTCATTATGCGGTAGTAAAGACTCATGTGTTCGGGCGGGGCCATGCGTAAACGTTGGGTTTCAGGATGATCAATCTCGAATTCGCAATATGGCCAGAAGTCAATATTGCGAGAATCACAGATTTGAAACATGAATGGAACTTCAGCAGTTACATGGTTGCTAAAGCGTGCGTTAGGGTCTTCAGGGAGGGTTTGAATATCGTTGCAAAGATCTTGCTTTTCACCCAAAGCGCACCAAATGCTTGTTAAGTGGTAATCCATGTCACCACTTCCACCAAATGGAATGAATAGCCAGGTCGACAGCAGAAGCGCGAAGGAAAGAGCCGCAAAACTTTCACGCCGGCGGTTTATCAAAAATGAATTATTGAAGTTTGTCTTTGACATAGATAGCCAGATTTAGAACTTGCCATTTTTTGCTTTTTTGGAAACAAATCGCCCAGAAATGAGGATTAGAAATTTAATTGGAACCTCCCATATGGGAGACAAGTTTTGTAAAGGTCGCGGGAGTGATTTGCGCCGAATTACTGAGGCTTCATTGACTGAGCCTTTTCTAGAACCTACCGAGAGAGATCCATCATGCCATCGAAATTTGGCGAGGGTTTGATCCACAAAATGAAGTCTTCCAAGATTTTTTAACTTAAAAAGCAAGTCAAGATCAAACGCCCATTTATATGACTCATCCAATCCACCAATTTCTATAAATGCTTTTCTGCGAAAAAGTGCTCCTGGCTGCGGAATTAATTGGGGACCGAAATGAATTAATGATGAAGCAAACCTTCCCGATCGATTTTTCCAAAGCGTGTTTCCAGCTTGGTCGATGTATTCACATCCGCCGTATACGAGCACCGCATCTTGATTTGCACGTAAAGACTCCGAGGCAATATTAAGGGACTGTTCCGTAAGCATGTCGTCATCGCCAAGCCAATTGACAAAGCTAATTGAATCAGGAAGTGCATTTATTCCTGAATTGATAGCCGCGGCAAGCCCTTTGTTTGGATCAGGAACGATTAAGTTGAACAAGGATTGATCTATCAACTGGGCAATGCAAGATTCATGTGGGGCAACCACTGCTATAAACGAATCTCCAGCATTTCTTATTGAGTGTAAGCATTGGTCAAGATATTCAAGCCTGGTGCCTAAAGTAGGGATGACAATACCAATTTCCATGACTTATTAGATGTTAGTAAACCGAAGTTGAATAAATATTCAAAAGGGATGATTAGACCTTGATCAAAAAAAAATTGAGTCAAGAAATCCAAAGCAATGTTGCAGCCAAGCCTCATGATTTAGCAAGCTTCTATCGCAACGGATTTGTGTTGGGAATAATCATTGTGCTCGGTGCATCGCTGATTTTTGAACGGTGGAGATGGGCGAAAATTCCAGAAATGTATCCCAGATTTGCCGACCTACGAATGATTACTGCCACAGCTGACTGTGTTCGTAGAGGTGGTTGGACAATATCTTCAGAAACGTGTGATGTTTTCGGAAGGCCGTATAACTACCCCACGATCTGGGCAAAAACCTTCGCCTTTTTCAGTTTAGGTACGAAATCGACAGAACTGATTGGGTTTATCTTTGGAATTCTACTAATCGCAACGTTTTCTGCTTTGGTATACAACCTTGTTCGCAAAAATTGCAGCTTGAGTCAACTGTTAATCGTATTGTTGAGTTCGGTGTCTCCACCAGTGCTTTTATTGCTAGAGCGGGGGAACTCGGACATAGTTATATTGTTCTTGATAGTAATTGCGGCATTGAAATTTGAAAAAAATCCTAAACTTTCGGCATTTATCTCAGCATTTGCAATAGGGCTCAAACTGTTTCCTGCAATGGTGGGAGTCATATTTTTCCAACGTCGGAAAGGTGTCAAAGCACTGTTTCTGCTAGTTCTTTTAAGTGCAATTATGGTTTTTCCATCGTTGAAAATATTGAATGAGATAACGCAAAGGACAGGTCAGAACAGAAATTTCTCTTTTGGTGCAACTAGCACAGCAGCAATATTTTTTCCTGAGGCATTAACCACGAATGGGCTAATTATGTTGCCATTCAATGCAGTACTTACTGTTGGCGCGTCACTTCTCCTTTACGCATGCTTTTCAAAGTCTTTGAGATCCACGGCAGAAAAAATCAGAATAGGAAAACCTGAAAGCAACTTGTTTTACTTCTCGGGATGGGTATTCTTTGGAACCTATATTTCTGGGACCAGATTTGACTATTCACTTTCATTTCTAGTTCCACTTGTTGCGGCAATTGCATTAATTAGAAACAAAAACAATCTGCTCATTGGATTGCAGTACTTAATTGTTGGCTCATTGTGGTTAGCATTCACAATTAGGATTGATTTGGCACTGGGGGATATGTCGGTAACCCTCATAACGATATTGTTCTTAGCAATTTGGATTGCTAAAACCCATAATTCATGGAAAACAAACAGGCACATCGCTTAATCGGTCAACATAACAAAATGTAAATGCAATTAAGTGTTGGAACCGTAGATTTGTTTGAGCCCAAGATGAGAATCGAACTCACGACCTACGCATTACGAGTGCGTTGCTCTACCCCTGAGCTACCTGGGCGACGGTGATCAAAGTATATTGCAGTTGCAAGACAAAACTGAAACCCCTAAGAGACATTGGGATTCAGCTGAAACACCGTGTAGGAAGAGTTTGAAAAAACTATCTTTCTCAACTTGGCAAATTCGGTGATTGATGAAGTTTCGTTTTCTGCAACGAATAAATCAACACCTGTATTTTCGAGCAACAGAAGATCAAGGTTTGTAGGTGACTGTCCGATGCGCAATGAGAGGTTGAATAACTCAACATCTTCTGCCGAAAGGACTTTGCCGGGCCCAAAGATGCTAACGATTGGAGCTTCAAAAAAAATACGTCTTTGGGAAATAGCTGAAAGCCACGCATTCATGTTCTTTTGTCGGCAGTCCTCTGGGGAAATAGGAACTCTTTGGTTTACGCCAACAAAAACTTGGCAGTAATGATTAGTTGCAACTATTGAATCAGGTGCCGAATTACGCCGGATCCAATCCCCAACCGCAATCTGTTCATCAGACAAAGCAAGTTCGGAGAGCTGTCTCCCATAAAGCCTGTCAGTAATCATTGTCCTTGTCGATTGGGCAAGGAACGCTGATGTATTTGCAATAAACAGCAGTGCTACAAGAATCGTTATGAAAAAACTACGCGTTCTGCGTTCATTTCTATTAAGTGCTAAAAAGACGTAAAGCATGAGGCTCAAAAAAATACAGATTAAAGCAACATAGATCTCTACATGGTTGACCAAAGAAAATAATTGTTTACCTATATTTGACTTAGATGCACCTTCAAATACTTTCCAGTAGAAACCAGTAGCAGCAATTGAAATTCCTAATGTAAACAGAAAAAAGAAACCAAGAAATAATCGAACGATTATGCCGAGGTTCCACATGGCCATCAGGGCCTTAATTAAATGAGGACCTTGTATCAACGCGATTATCAAAAGTGAGCACGAAATGAAATATGTCTGTTGATTTGTTGTTCCAGTCAGAGCAATGAATAGTGGGAAAAACAAAAAAGCAACTGTAAACAGTTTCTGAAGGTATAACTGTTCTGTGGACCCATCCGAGCTAAAGATACCCAAACTACGGTTAAAGAGGACAGCGGAGTAAAGAAGGAAATTAGAAATTGAAAAATATATTGCAAAAGTTGCGTATGCATTGAGCCCGAATATGTAAAGAGCGTAGATAATGAGCATTGAGATGGAAGAAATTATTGAAATGAACAGACTTCTTGGGGTTCTACTAACTACAAGCTCATAGATTGCAACAACACCGAAGCAAACCAACAAGAAAAACGCCCAATGAATCTTGGAAAAACCTGTAAGTGCAATGAATAGAGGAATCAGTAAGTATGGTGACCGCAAATGATTTGCTTTCATTTCTAAAATCAACAAAATCGTGAATAGAAACCAAAGCAATGAAAGCGAATTCGCAATTCTTGGGTTTGGGGCCACCCCAAATTGGTCTGAAATACTCATTTGAAATATCCAAATAAGGAATACACCCATAATCGAAGAAATTTTCTTTTGCGTTCGAAAAGCAAAACCACCAAGCAATGCACAGGTGCCCAATAAAGCCAACAGAATTCCAGCACTTCCTGATGCTAGAAACGATTGTGAGTTAAGAACCGCTTGAACTAGACCTGCCCATGAGTGCGTCAATGTGTGACCAGGCATGGAATGCCCAACAGCAAATGCATTTTCATTAAATCCGTATTTTGCGATACTCCAAGACTGAGTTTCGTCAAATAGCTGGTCAATGTATGTCAATTGACGCCAAATTGGCGGGGAAGAAGTCAACTTTTCAAAAAACCAAACTGAAAGAAGTGTTGAACTGAAGATCAGACCCAAAAACGTCGTATTTGACCGTTTCGAATTCCAAACACCATGGATGATCTTTTGCTTACCGAAAAAGTTCAGCAACAAGACAATTAATCCCGGGATGTAAAAGACCTGACTGAATTGTGCAAATGAGAATGTCGTAGCAGCAATAGTCAACGATGTGATTTCAAAACCTTTTTCGTAATTTATAGAAACATCGACAGCTCTGCTTCGACCCATAGCTGATATTGCAAGAGAAAAAAATATTAATAATGCAATAAATTGATGTAGATCAGAGTAAGTCTGAATAAAAAAATTCAACGTTGCAGGGACAATAGTTCCTACTGCGATTCCACGGCCTAATAATTCAAGAAAATTAAACTCTTCTCTTTTTGTAAGTTTAAGAAAAACAAATTGTCCGAAGAATGACGTAGCAAGCGAATAAACAGAAAAAATAATTGATGCCAGTAATGGATATCCTGCAAAAATCAGCAATAAAAACAATCCGAGAAATGCAGCAAACCAATATTGAAAATGGACGTTCAGAGCCCATTGATTTCTTGATTGCATCAGCTTTTTTGAATTCATATGTTCGTTAGTTCTGATTTATCCATGAGTGATGGGCAATGCAGGAAGAGCGACTGAAGCAGGAGCTCTTCGTTAACATTTAAGCCAAGGGAGCCCATGGCTTTATGAATGCGGTGAATAGCATCGTGGTATTTGGGTTCATCTGGATACTGCGTTTCAGAAACTATGAGCGAGTGATAGGTGCCAGCGATGGTGGAAAGGCCACTGCGTAGTTCATCAGTATTGAACTTGCGAAGTTGTCGCTTATGACGGTCTTGCAGTGCTTTGCGGCCACTTCCACGTTCACCAGTGAGTGAAACGCGTGCTTCCAATTCCTCGAGTTCTCTCCTCTGTTCTGAAACGAGGGGGGACGTTGCTTGTTCGATCAGTTCGAAGATTTCGTCCACAATGAGAGCAACGGTTGCGCCAGATCCATCCAGTTTGTAAGGAATGTTGGCGAAAGCTGCTTGCCGCTGGGCGAACTGTGGATCGTTGGCGAGCAATCGTTCGCGATAAGCATTGTTGGCAGCGAATTGCACCACAACACATCGCGAGTTAATGGTGGCAAGTGATGGCACCAGTTGGTCGGCAAGCAGGATGAAGACGACTTTCTCGGAAGGCTCTTCAATGGTTTTCAGTAATCGTGCGGCGGCAGAATCGCGCATGAGGTGAACTTCGTGAACGATGACCACCTTGACTTTGCTTTCGGTTGGCGTGGTAGTTGCAAGGCGAATGATTGCCTCTGCTTCGTCTTTGTCAACCGCAGCACCTTCGCGTAACACTTCAATCACGTCGAAGAAGCTGCCGCGCATAATGAGATCGGCTTCGCGAGAAGCTGCTTTGTCAGAACCAGTAATCAGTTGCGCAGCGAATGCTCGTGCCGCCTCGTCTTTTCCGCAACCTTCTGGACCAATAAATAAATATGCATGGACATGGTTAACGGCAAGTTGATGCAGTTGTTCAACAGCCTTCGCCTGGCCAACAACGCTGTCCCATACCGACTGAGTCATGAAGGAGTTATACCAAGACGGTCTTGCACACCTTGCAAAATGGTTGCCTGTAGTTCCTCTTTTGGTGGGGTGCCGTCAACAATCATCCACCGCTGCGGGTCGGCTGCAGCCATGCTGTGAAACCCGGTATAGATGCGTTCGAAGAATGAGCGGTCTTCGCGCTCGAAGCGGTCAAGCTCGCGCTTTTTCAAACGCTCGAGCAATTGGTCAATGGGTACGTCAATGAAGATGACCAGCTCCGGCCAGTTGCCTAGAATTGCCCAATCGTTAATGCGCGTCAACTCATCAATATCCAGAAGGCGACCGTAACCCTGATAGGCGAGTGAAGAAAACGCACTACGGTCACTGACCACATGTTTGCCTGAAGCAAGAGTTGGCAAGATGAGTTCATCGATGTGTTGCGCACGATCGGCCGACATCATGAGCGCTTCGGCTCGTGGTGACAACATGGTGTTGTTCGTGTCGAGCATTGCTGCGCGCAATGAAGAACCAATTGCAGTGCCACCTGGTTCGCGTGTAGTGATGCCACCGATTGCTTCAGATAAGCGAGTGACATGGGTGGACTTGCCACAACCTTCGAGGCCTTCGAAAGCGATATATCGGCCCCGCGTCATGGGCTATTTCTTATCAGCCTTTTTCACCGTTTTCTTGGCCGCTTTCTTTACGGCCTTTTTCGCTGGTTTTTTGGCTGCTTTTGCGGGCGTTGTTTTCTTGGCTACAGCTTTCTTCGCTGCCTTCTTGCGCTTGGTGCTTGGCTCAGCATCGCGACGAATTGCAAGCAATTCAAATGCGCGTTCCGGCGTGACATATTCCAGGCGGTCACCTCGGGTGAGGCTTGCATTGGTCTCGCCGTCGGTTACGTACACACCGAATTTTCCATCTTTAGCAACAACTGCTTTGCCACTTACCGGGTCGACACCGAAATCGCGAAGTGGTGGTTTTGCTGGTCCGCGTTTTCCGAACACTCGTGGCTCAGCAAGTTTGGCCAAGGCCTGATCAATAGATACTGAGAATATTTCAGCTTCTGTTTCAAGCGTGCGACTCTCTTTGCCTTTGTTGATGTACGGGCCGTAGCGGCCATTTTGTGCAGTAATGATTTCGCCGTCAGCAGGGTCGAAACCAATAGTGCGCGGAAGCGATAGCAACCGTTCTGCGTCTTCAAACGTTGTGGTTTCAATGGTCATGTCTTTAAACAGCGACACCATTTTTGGTTTTTCTAAACCAGATGGTGGTTCGTCCATGGTTCCCCACTGAACGTACGGTCCATACTTGCCTGTCTTTTTGAATACGGGGAAGCCATCAAGTTCGCCGATTGGGTCTTCAAATTTTGGGCGAGCCAAGATTTCCAACGCAACAGGAATTGTGAGCTCGTCTGGCGCCATGCTGTCTGGAATACCTGCAGTCTGTTCGCCACACCTTATATATGGACCATATTTTCCAGGGCGAGCTTCGATCATGTCGCCAGTTTCTGGGTGCGGTCCAACGTGGAATGCATTCAGCGTTGCAGCATCAATGTTGTCTTTGTTGTGTTCAACGAGTGGCTTCAAACCGGGAAGTTCTTGGCCGTTACCGAAATAGAACTCATGTAGCCACTTGTCGCGGTCGCGCGTGCCCATGGCAATTTCATCAAGTTCTTCTTCAACAATCGCGGTGAACTTGAAATCAATCAACGTGGTGAAGTGGTCCTTCAGCAAGCGCACTACAGCAAATGCAGTCCATGACGGAACAAGTGCCTGACCCTTTTTCCAAACGTAACCGCGGTTAATGATGGTGCCAAGAATTGATGCATAGGTTGACGGGCGACCAATACCTTCCTCTTCAAGACGCTTCACCAATGTTGGTTCGGTGTAGCGAGCAGGTGGCGAAGTGTTGTGACCGTTTGCCGTAATGCTTTCGATTCCTACTGAGTCGCCAACTTTGAGTGCTGGTAACAACGCTTCGTTTTCATCTTCGTTTTCATCGGCAATTTCTTGATACACCTGGCGATATCCAGGGAATGAAATGGTGGTTCCACTTGCTGAAAACTCGCAATCTGCAGGTGCGGAGCCGGCGCTAACGGTTCCCATTTTTACGGTGACCGTGGTGCCGTTGGTGTCTGACATTTGCGAAGCAAGCGTCCGTTGCCAAATGAGGCGGTACAACGCGAGTTCGTTCGGGCGAAGTTCATCGGCCAGGCTTTCTGGGCTACGCAATGGAAGCGATGGGCGAATGGCCTCGTGGGCTTCCTGGGCGTTTTTTACCTTCGACTTATAGACCCGAGGTTCGGTGGCCAAGAACTTGTCGCCATACGTATTAATGATCTCGTCGCGCACGGCGCCAAGAGCTTCTGCGCCAAGGATGACGGCATCGGTACGCATGTAGGTGATGTATCCGGCTTCATACAAACCTTGGGCCAAACGCATAACTTCGCTTGCGGTGATGCGCAGTTTGTTGCCGCCCTCTTGCTGCAAGGTGCTGGTCATGAAAGGCGCTTTCGGGCTCTTGCGGTATGGCTTTTCCTCCACACTGCGCACATCGAGTGACTTGCCCTGCAAACCAGCGGTCAACTGATTCGCACGTTCCTCATTAATAACGACAATGCCATCTTTGGCAACGCCGAGGGAGTCGAAATCTTTACCGGTTGCAATGCGCTTGCCATCAAGACTTTGCAACGTTGCGGTGAATTTTGGATCGGTTGTGGTTGCTGCTTCTAAGTCCCAATAGGCAGCCGATACGTGAGCCATGCGCTCTTGCTCGCGTTCTACTACTAAACGAATGGCAGGGCTTTGCACGCGTCCCGCAGATAGACCCCTATTTACTTTGCGCCACAAAATTGGGGACACTTCATACCCAAACAAGCGGTCGAGAATTCGGCGAGCTTCAGCGGCATCGACCAGCTTCATATCGATATTGCGTGGGTGAGCGATTGCTTCGTCAATTGCTGCCTTGGTGATTTCGTGGAACACCATGCGCTTGGTTTCCACCTTTGGTTTCAGGTATTCAAATAGGTGGGCGGCAATTGCCTCTCCCTCGCGGTCTTCGTCGGTTGCTAGATACAGCACCGAAGCGTTCTTCAGTTCGGCTTTGAGTTCGCGAACAATGGTGGCACCACGCTCGGTCAGTTCGTAATTTGGCTTGAAACTGTTTTCAACATCGACACTGAGGCCTTTGCTTGGAAGGTCGGCAATGTGACCAACAGATGCGCGAACAACGAACTCGTCACCAAGAAATTTGGAGATGGTTTTTGCTTTTGCGGGGGACTCAACGATGACGAGTGGCTTAGACATGACTTTTCATCGTTACGTGGTTTGATAGTGCCTTGTCAAGCCTTTCCACGTAAACCCAAATGCGATAAGGGTTTGAATTCGCTAGCGTGACAGTACAAATGCCACGCGATGCACATGAACTTTCACTTTCAGAGGTGTCTGTCGGTTTGCGCGAACTCGCATTTAACGAACACACATTGCATGCGTTGCAGCAGAAATTTTCTGATGTTCGACCACTTCTTGATGCGAATGTGGTGGGCCGAGTAAGTCGTCTTGATCGCGGGTGGAGCACAATTCTGATGAGTGCCGCTGGCGAACATGTGCGGACACGAAACATTGGCGCCGATGTTGCCGTGGGTGACTGGGTGGTGTTGAGCGAAGATTTTGAGCGTGTGGAAGCGGTGGTTGCGAGGCAGTCAGCGCTCACCCGCCGGGTGTCATCGG